>Ga0126343_10001151_pt1 | contig 11895 bp, 6 predicted proteins | sample Cyp2metagenome_FD_92531 | JGI IMG/M metagenome (GOLD analysis project Ga0126343, IMG submission 92531) | Coral microbial communities from Lord Howe Island, Old Settlement Bay, Australia - Cyphastrea 2 metagenome | ecosystem: Host-associated > Invertebrates > Cnidaria > Coral ... | reverse complement strand
TACCTCTTTTCTGCACTGTGTTAAGGAAAAACTGCACTGTTCTCAACCAATCAGAATCGAGTAATTTTTTCATGTATATTATTAATACTAAAACAATTAGACTACTCGCCCTCGTTTTCTACGCCTCGTTGACTATCTGCTCGTAGAAAACGAGGGCGACTAGTCTAATTGTTAAGTAATAAACACACTGATGGCTGTGCTGAAAACTTTAACTCGTTTCTATCTGCCTTCCGGAAAACTTGAAGTCGTCGACTAAGGTAACTTCTTCCCTTCCATCTATTACTCCCCACGCACCACAACCACGTAGCCATGGCCAGCTATTAGGACAACATCCTCTCCTGTGTATATCACTCACTGCGTACCGTGTACCGCGTACCCAGCTACTACGGCAACTTTGCTAGTCTTGTATAAATTACTCCCGTGCGTACCGCGTGCCGCTTAGCCAGCTACTCACACAACTTCCTCTCTAGCCACGGTATAAATCACTCCCTGCGTACCGGGTACCGCGTAGCCAGCTACTAAAACAATTTCCTCTTACCTCGTGCATATATCGCTCACCACGTACCGCGTACCACGTTCAATCTTTAGCAGCTTCCTCTCTAGTATAAATCACTCCCTGCGTACCGGGTACCACGAAGCCAGCTACTAAGACAACTCCTTTTCTTGAATATATCACTCCCTGCGTACCGGGTCCCGCGTAGCCAGCTATTAAAACAATTACCTCTGATCTCGTGCATATATCGCTGACCGCGTACCGCGTATCACTTTCAATCTTTAGCAACTCACTGCGTACCGAGTAACTGCCCATTTTCACTCTTATCAAAACTCGCAGAAGCTATGATTTTCACCTTCCTCATGCGCGTGCGGCAATTGAGGCTAGCAAAATTCCATTTTTCGAGCCTCTAAGGACTGGAACAACAAAATAGCCCATCATTGTCATAAGTCAAAGTTTAAAACTTTGTAAATAATGCCTTATCTAATTGTTAAATTATCTTAATATTAGTTTTTTTTACTGGAATGTCTTTTTTTTTTTGTTTTTAATTTTGACCACTGTGATGACGCGAAGCGTTGTCGATAAGAGCACACACCACGCTAAAACAAATTTGATTTGTTTTTCACCACAATATCAAAGATAACGAAAGAAATATGTTTGTCAAGATTTCCCTTACTACTCGGACTTGAGTGCACGCACTACATTATGCAAATGAGCTACTTGTACTTGTCAGACTGTGTTTCAAAAACCCCTGCAAACTCGCTCAATATGCAGAAACAAGAAAAAAAATGTTTGGGAAAAGTAGTGAGCGTACTCGTTGTCAGACTAAGATCAACCCCATTTCGATCTGTTTTCTACACAATATCAACGTCAAAAGAATTTTTTTTTTTCAGAGTGCGAGCTGAAAAAGGCATCGCTCGCCACATTAAAGGCCGAGACGCCCGATGCAAGAATTCGCTGCGACACATCGCGGCGACAAGTCCCCTCGTCTGCACGGCTGATCCTGCGACAAGTCGCTCCGATAAGTTACTTTTTCGGTGCACATAATCGATTTTGGAAGAGAATAAACGTAAACTAGTTCAAATTTAACGTGGCGAGAAACTGTTGATGCTTCCCCATTGGTTGATTTCAATTTTGTCGCAGCGACTTGTCGCAGATGCGTACACACGGTGCGACAAGGCTGCTTGCGCTTATTTTGTCGCTGCGATATGTCGCACGAATTCAAACCAGTTTGAATTCGTGCGACAGATCGCAGCGATAAAATTCTGTAGCAGCGACAATGATTTTCACACATCAGCGAGGCGATTTGTTGCAGCAACCTGTCGCGGCGACGTGTCGCAGCGATTTGTCGCATCGTGTGTCTCGGCCTTATCGCGAGCAGCATGGTATGGACTCTTATCGACAATGGCAAATTAGCCAATCAGATAGCGAGACTAGCTACAAAAATTGTGGTAGAAAAAGAGAAATTCACATACAATAACAGGAAAATGATTACAATTTGGGAATTTTTATCTCCGCCAATACAAATTCGCGATTGATACGGTCGTGGTTATCATTTAGAAGTATATAAAACGTGGCTCTGATTATAATTCCGTGCTAAGTCATTTTTATATCGCTAAAATCAGATTGATAAAATATATTTCAATCGTGGGCAAGGTTTTTACCCTCTCAACTTGCTAGCTTCAACAAAATTTAATTCCACGTAAAGATATATGGATAAAGACATTGGAATACACTCATGTTATTATAAACTCACGTTAAAAGTCTTTTTAATTAATTATAACCAAAGGAAAAAAAATTGACGAAAAAAAAGAAAACGTTTAGCGAATTTTATTTGCTTCTTCACTTCAAAGTCCCGATATTGATCAGTTGTGACAAACGAAAAAATGGTGGTCTTTCTTAAGTGCGGGAGAAGTCTATTTTGTCAAGCTGCAGAACTGGATAAACGAATAAAAAAAAATTCGAGATTGTTTAACCAACAATAAAATAAAGGCAAAACCTAGCACTTTGCCAGCGTAAGTTGTTATTTTGAACACAGCAAGATACAAATTATTGAGTTTGCTTGTCACCAAGTTCCGCTTGCTTGATAGATTTATCGTTTCTTTATTGTCCCAAACCGGAATTTCAATGGAACTTTTGTTGAAGTAATTACTCAATGCGAAAACTAGCCAATCTCTAGTAATTGACACGGAAGGTAAAAATAAGTCATTTTATAAGTTTCCTGTGAATTACGTGTTATTTATTTAGCAGACAAAAGAAAACGTATGGCACCACTGCAAAAGTCGTCAGAGCACAAACAGACACTGCAAAAGTGAAAGATATCTTTGACATCTTTCGTCTTAAACCAATACACCTGCAAATATTAGAAGTGAACTGTCGTAATAGTAAATTAAAGTAGGATATGTTCTAAAAAAATTTTCCATTTCTTATTACCTGCAAATTCTTCATTTTAGTTCAATCGGTGTTTTGTATAGATCAACATCGCCTACAAGAATAGAGTTTTAAGTTCTTTCCAGCGTTAAAATGAATTCCAGTGATGAAGATTACCAGCGAATCCTGAAAGATTGGAAAGGACTCGTGGACACTTACTATCATGTGGACATCGCATCGGGGATCTTTCTGGCTGTAGTTTCCTTGCTCACAATATTTGGAAACGGGCTTTTATTGCTGGCGATAGGGAGAGACCCTTTCAAAACATTTCGAACGCCAGTCACCTTTTTTATCATCGGATTGGCGGCTGCAGATTTTCTTACCGGAATCACGGTGTGCCCGATATATGCACTGCACCTCATCGCGGTTTATTCAGCTATGAAAAACAGCGATTCTGCCCTGCTTCAAGGGACGGCAAAAGCAACAAAAATCTCTCACCACATCTCCCTTGCAACTATGAACAGTTCATATATCATTTTGTTGCTTTTCACGTGGAGCCAGTTCACCGCTATAAGCTTCCCTCACAAACACAGGGTGTTAGTTACTAAGAGGCGAGTTGTGGGTTGCGTAATCTCAACTTGGCTGTACTCCACCACGTTTGCCATACTTCCCTTGATGAAAGTGCCAGAGACCACGTTTTGGAAAATCGATCTATACTTTCACACAACTGGCAGCCTTTTCTTCTTAGCTGTAGCGTATTTTTGCTTGTACAAGGCATTCAGGAGGCAGGTGAGGCGACTGCATTCGCTAAAATCAAACAACACTTTAGCAATACAACAGCGGCAAAGACGAACCAGGCGGGAACGACAATTCACGGTGGTCAATCTTCTATTGCTTACATTTGTCATTTCTTGCACGGTTCCCACTGCTGTCGTCTCCTACCTGTTTTTTCAATGGGACAACAAAAACCCTTTTCGAAACCTCAAGCTGCAGATTGCAACCTTGATTGCTAACGATGTGTTATTTCTCAAGTTTGCTCTTGACCCGCTAATTTACGCTTGGCGGCTGGTGCAGTACCGAAGAGCTTTGAAGTCGATACTGCTTTGTAACAGGCGAAGAAATGACGTCGACGAGCCCTTTTCTTATACAATGAATAATCAAACACTGGCCTCTTTCCGAGGAAGAGAAATAAGCAGAGGAGTGGCAAACTTGGGCAACGGATAGACTTAGACAGCTTGATGGGATGGAATTGATGGCCTTGCAAGTCGCACTGCTTTCCTTAGGGAGCTCTAGTTTTAAAAGCAGTGATAAATGACGACAACGACGCGGAAGACAACACCTAGTAAAAAATGACTATAAATATTTTTTACAGTCGAATTTGAACAATAGCTGTGCACGTGCGTTGTAAATCTTGGAACAGTTCTTTGCCGTCTCCTGTGTAAAACTTAACATGAAATGACTAACTTTTGCGTATTTTGGAGAACGTTTACAACGGTGGCTGTTTCGTATTTTCATTTAGAACTAAACGCTGGCATCATATAATTAGCTTGAACAGGTTCTGAATCCGACAGGAGCATCAGCTGAACAGACGTGGACAATAGAGATCTTACGCAAAACACGACGGTAAGGGCAACGGGAACGTCACCAAACAGAACAGTGGCTGTGCACGTGCGGTATAATTCTTGGTACATTTCGTTGCCGTCATCTGCAAATCAACAACTTAAAATGACCAATTTTCAAGCTTTTTGACAATGGGAGCAACTACGGCTAATTTTTCGTATTTCCATTTGGAACTGAACGCAGTAGCATATTCAGCAGGAGCAACTTTTAATACCAACAGACACATTGAATCGATCTCAGTAAATGCGTAATTCTAAAGTAAAATATAAAGACAGTCACGTTTTAATAGGCGTCGCGAACCTTATAACACTCCAACAAATATTATGAACGTAATGCTTTGATCTATTTTATTACGTATTTCAACTTACAGGAAACTAAAACCAAAGATAAATCCTTATCATAGCCACGGTAAAATATATTAAATACCGTGTCTTGGAAGTTAAAACGAAAACAAAAACAAAACAACCCGCAAATGAGGAATGAGATTGATTTCAAACAGGAAATATAAAAAGAAAATAAATAGGAATCGTTCTCACAGGTCGAAATTGTTTCAAAAGTGTGATATTTTTAAAAAAACAACCCGAGGCTGAAAGACAAAAGAAATTGAATACAAAAGTTTGAACAGAAACTATAATTATGTTAAAATATTCTTAAGTACCAGATATTGTGCAGAATTATTACTGGCAGTACTTAGCCTAGTCAGTGCTAGAGCTGTATGTAGGTTAACTGAGGGCAAGACAACTTAGAATTTAATGTGCCTTGCTTGTCTTAATAGGCATTTCTGAGCCTTTGTAAGCTTTTAAACATTGTCTATCTTTAATTGAACATACGTCGTTACGCCTAACCTATTAAATGTCAGCATCTAGAAAAACCATACCTAACTCGTCTTCTTTCAGCTTAAAATTTCCTGGATTATTTATTTACATTTACGACTCTTTCTCGAATACCCTAGGGCCAAATACCGCGGAAAAGATGCTAACATTATTCCAGTATAGTGTAATTACAATAACCTAAATATCTAGTGTGAAATACATATCATTCCATTTTGAACAAGATACTTGAACAAATACAAGGTGGCGCATGACATCCCTACAATGTATTTTCTATGAAGCAGCTAAGAAAATCTTACAATGTACATTGTATATTGCATATTGATTATAGTCCGAAATCTTTGCTATTATCATCAACCTCCACAGCAATTACATGTTGTTTCCACCAAAAAATATTGAAGCTCAAGTGACAAGGAAATGATTTTTACAGTTTTGAAAAAGAACAGGACTCTAATTACCAGATTATTGCAGGCAGTGGGAAGATCAGTTCTAGTAAAAGACACACGCGGACATTTAACACTGTGCTAACTCCAAAGTCCCAAAGACTAGAGAATTACAGTGTAGATGAAAACAACTAAAGTCGATAAGATTTTGTTCAAAAAAGCTTTCCCACGCACTTGAAGTATAAGATTCCCCTTTTTTGCTGAATATGTCAGAGCTCAATCCCATGGGAAACACATTGATGGATTAGGCAGTGAACAACTCTCGAGCTCACAAGTTACTAGTTGTTAAGAACTGCCTTATTTGTTTCCGACGACTTGAGGCAGTTTACTCTTATAAAGGAGAACAGTTCAGTTGCTGATCATAAGCACTATTAACATTTAGGTATCAAGCACCTTTTTTCTGTTTATGGGAACAAAATGGTTGTCAACAACTAGTCTTTTGAACTCTTAACTCCTAAAAGGCCTTAAAGTGCTAACTTAAATTTCGGCAGGGGGGGAGGGGGGTGTACAGTAGCGAGAATTCCCCCAAAAAGGACAGGGTTTTGGTACCCCTTAGGGTGTTTAGACTCAAAAGGTTTACAGCGAGAGCTTTTGCATTCTTTTTTAGGATTTTCAACTGCAAAATATGACAATAGATAATGTACTATTTTGGCATCGATAACTCTTAGGGGTGAGAAAAATTTCAAGCCACAAGCACAAAACTGGATCTTGGTACCTCTAATAGGTTCTTTTAAAATTTCTGACGGGCATTCAGTCCTTTTTGTATGGGAGTTCCCCCCCCCCGGGGGGGGGGGGAGAGGGGCTTAAAATATCACATAACTGTGACTTAGCAATTGGATGTATCTAATTCTCTGATTGTTATATGGTGTGCATCTAAAAAACTGAAAACTATGGATGAAGAATTACTGAAATTTAATTTGAATTATTTACATGCTGAACGAAATACAGTACTATTAATATTAATACAGATTCCTAATTGTTGAAATGCAAATGACTAATTGTGATACAATCTAAAATTCCTAGAAATATTAATTCATGTTCTAGTGTCTATTGAAAGACATTAAATTGACTTCTTCATTCTTGCAAGTTTCATGAATAGGCATGTGCTGCTATTGTAAAATACCTTCTAAATGAAAATACATGGACATTCTATGCTAAAAATTTCTTGCATTAGAAGCTTGGAAATCTGAGGTTACAATAAATATTCTGCATTTTGCGCAACATTTTACATGGTAATGTTCTAAACAACATATTCATTCTATATTGTACGGTCAAGAACAGCATTAAACATTTTATCTATTCACAGCTGACACAGGAAAATTATTAACTAACTAAGAATACTTCCAAGGCTGCTTAGCTCAGGGACCAAAGTGGAAACGCTTTTAGATTTAACAGAACTTTCTTGTAGGATACACATGTACATGTACGTGTATCTCAAAACATTTTACATGCACGTTATGCTTTTGAATGAGAAGTCACTGAATTGGCTGTTATCATGTTGTTCTCTACTTTTCCACAGAACTGGGCTCTTTTGGAACTGCGAGCCAGGCAAACAAAGCTGGGGAAAGCGTGACCTAAGTAAACATGTCACGCACTCTCCAGTCTTGCAAATGTAAAAATAAAGTGCTTTCTGTACACTTAACGGCAATTCTGATACCTTGATAGTAAATTAATATTGACTGGTAAATGCAGTCTCCTTCTCTGTTCCATGGACAAGTTTTTTGACAATAAAATGATAAAGTACTGTACAACATAAAAAAGTTCTTATTTCCAAAGTACACGCTGCATCTAGTATGCACATTTGGTTTCAAAGCTACAGTACAGCTGAAGGACTCTCCAGGCTTCTTAGAATATCTTAGAGCTCTATACCTTGATGTCAATAATCCAAGAGCAAATAATTAATAAAAATACTGTACAACTAAAAGTTCCTTTGACCCTTATTTGCCTCAAGTGGAAGCCATGTTCCACTGTGCTGTTAGCCATCCACATCTTCAAGATGCTCTAGAATTAACCAAAAAAAATATCCATGTCAAATGAGTGTCCTAAATTGTGCTACATTGTCTGACCAAATAATACCAATACTAGAAATGAATTATCCCTGCGAGATGAAATTACCATCTGTGATAGATAACTCCTCCACCTGAGATAGATAATTTGTCAAGGTATAAATCTGGCATTAAGATTATCATCATGGCACATACATGTACATGCAGTTCATCTTCAGTTGCTTCATCTGCCAGCAAGTCTTCAACTTATGCATGCCAACAATTGAATCAACTGGAGACAAATTTTGTTACATCATTCATCTTAACACAGGATTTGTACCTACAGGTCATGATTGAGGTCAATTTATCCATCTCAATTGGATAAATCGCCTTAGATGGACAAAGGGGAGCAGGGATGACCCAGAGGTAAGAGTGCTTCCCTCCTACCAATATGGTCCTGGTTCAACTCCAGTGCTGTGCCATATGTGGGTTGAGTTTGTTGCCTTGCTCCAAGGGGTTTTCCCTACTAGGTAATCTGGTTTTCCTCCCTCCACAAAACTTAATAGATCTCCAAATTCCAATTCGACCAAGATAAATTACCAGCATGAAAACGAGCCTCTCTAAATATTGTAGTTGAAGGGGTGCATGGAATAAAGTCCTCAACGACTTTTGGAAAGTTTTAAAATATTTAATTTACTATTTTCATAGTCCAGAGACAAATTTGACATCTCCTAGTTTAAAAGGTGTTTTAAATATGACTGGAGGTCAAATCAGGTTTACATTTCAGCTCTCAACAACACAATAATTTGTCCTTTTAGTTAGTATGAGGCCCAAGCGTAAGGGGCTTATTGAAAGTCATAAGAAACTCAATTACAAACTCACATAGGCTGCATTTGCATGCGTGATGATTTTGTTGGTGGATGGTGAGCTGAGATGGACCCAAACCCTCCAATATAGTCAACTGAAATGAGAACAAATCAATTCATCAAATTAATGTTAAAATATACACCTGGTGTCGACATAAGTGATATGACACCTAGTACATGTTGCATAACTCTATGTGATGTATGTGAATCTAAGGATAACTTGCTTAATTTTATTCTAAGCCTACAGTACCTTGTACAGCTGTACATGTACAAGTTTGCCATTCCAGTTTTTCTAGTTTAAGGTTAAAAGCAATTAGCCACTGGGGACGAAATACACATACACATACAGACCAGAAATTTAATTTCATGGGAAGAGAGTTCTTCAGATACTGCTGAAGACTAGAATTTCCTAAAGGCAATATTAGTATTAGCACGGTTGGTTTACCATACACTGTACCTCAATCTGGTTAAAAATCTGGCCATATTAAAAAATAGGCGAATTCTTCTTATAATTACTGTTGTGAATATTGTTCACAACAGTGTAAGAAATTTTTGATTGGTCAATCAAAAGTTTGAATACAGCTCAAGAAATGGTATAATAGTTACAAACAATTTATTTACTTACAGTGATCGTCTTCCTCTGTGAATGATCGCGACACCCAACATCCTAACCAAAAGCCTATGAACTAATAATAACAGAAAAGCAGAGTATATTCTAATTAAAACAACTTTTAAAATGGATTTGAATTACTAAAAGAGGGAAGACCTGTGGGGAAGGGCTCTCTAAGACACTGCCAATTTTCTGCATGAGACAATTCTGCATGTCCAACTTGCTTGCAGTTGTTGCATACAACACAAAATTTGAAAGAATTTTAAAATTGTGCAATGTATATTGTTAAGCCCTCATGTAGTATGACAGTGTTAAGTGAACATTAAGGCAGAGACACACGATACAACAAACCACTGCGACACATCACCGCCACAAGTTGCCGCAACAGGTTTCTGCAACAAATCGCCTTGTGTGACATGTGAAATTGCGACAGAGTTTTGTCGCTGCGATCTGTCGCACAAATTCAAACCGGCCTTTAGTACTATGTGAAGTAGTGTCAGACAATTTTCAGTGACAACAATCACAACTACGCCAACTCTCCCGGATTACCCGGGAGTCTCCCGGATACAAACCAAAGCTCCCGCTCTCCCGTATGGGTCCACAAATCTAACGGACAATACGAAGTGCACAAAATACATTTTTGAGACATATTTTGGCCAATATTTGATGCATTTTCTTTTAAATAATTGGCAAAGACTTTGCTCAGTTTAGTATCATTCAGTTTTTGTGCATACAATTGTACAGTTAAAATGACTTACAGCCAGTACACACTCAGCTCCTGCTTGTACGGATTCCACATACTAAAAGGTCAAAATAAGAATGATGTGAAAATTTTAACCATGATTTACGGAAATACATGACTTGCATGCGTGTAAGCAGCTGTAATGGCACCGTATAGCATTGCCCTGAGTGCACAGTACAGCTCAACTTGTAGTCATGTAGCATGCATCGACACTTCCTAACTTTGAACTGTACAGTTAGGAATTTCACAAAGCAGCAGCAGTGTAATGCACACTCTGATTGGTCAATTCTGAGGGCCGATTACAGGCCTGCAAAAACAAGGCCAAAAGCCTTATAATGAACTTATTGACCTCAAACGTTCCGTCTTTACGGGAAAACCTCACCTCTTCTTTGCCAAATTGACCTTGCTATTGCTCAGTAAACACAACTACAATGTCTTGATTCGAGATTTCACTTAAAAGACCTCTCTCTTGGTTAAAAAGCAGTTAATAATCATATGATTCATTGTAAAGCAATATATTTCATGGAAGTTTAAGTTGAAAAGTACAGTACATGCATCTAACCGTGAAGTGAAGTAGACATCCATCTGTTGTAGGAGAGTCCGTTCCATCACTTGTCGCTGTCTCTGATTTGCATCCAATGCCATTTTTAGCCCACCAGCTTTGATGACCAGTCTTCAAACTTAACCAATCATCCTCCTAGAAAGTTAGTTACAAATTTTGAGATGGCCTTAAATTACTTCAGGAAAGTCTACATGTACACTGTATGCACAGGTCACAAGTTGCTGGCTCACAAGTTTGCCTCCATTTCAAGGAGCACAATCTGATCACGCGCAAGTAGAAAGTTCAAGTTTTAGTTGTTGTTTCACTAGGTAGTTAGTCTGCATATACATGTACAATTACATAGTACAGCTGTAGTTTGATTTTTATCTGCAAACATTACCAAGCACATTACATTAATAATATACAACCACAGACAAATGTACATGTAAGTAAGTCTTACATGAGTAAGTCGATCAATCTCCAGGTAAAGAGACATGATGGTGAGGTTTATTCCAAACCAAATAAGGCACCAGACTGAATACTGAAATCAAAGAAAAGATTGAAACAGTTAATAAAATGGATAAAAATCTATAAAGTTCTACATGAACAGAGCACACATGTGCGAGTGACACCTTGTACATGTATATAGCCAACTGGCTCATACCAGCTGGAGCTTATCCCAGTTTCTGTAAGATGAAGCAACTACATGTACATGTAGGAGTATTTCTACTCCCCCCTGGATAGTAAGCTAATCCATCAGAGGTCACTCTCTTCCAATTTGTTAGGTTTCCCAACAATTTGCCGGTACACACATATATAGCTGGGTGGAGAGAGGCACTGTGAGAGTCGAGTGTCTTGCCTAAGAACACAACACAGTGTCCATGGCCAGGGTTTGAACCTGGATTGCTCGCTGCGTAGTCAAGCGCACTAACCATGAGGCCAAGGTGCCAAGTACATGTACATGTTTATAACATTTATCTAAGTATGTTACATGTAGACAGTGTCTGATCTAGGATTTCACTCTTTAGGGGCATTCTGTCCCGGTAAACAGTTTTCTAGGGGACATTCCAGTTTTTTGGGGGACAGTTAACTCAGCACAAATGAGTTATGAGTAGTACATGTACATGTATGTTATAACGACAAAAATAAAATAAACAGGGGAAAACACAACTTTATTCATAATAACATCTGGGCCGGGTTGTTCGAAAGCCGGTTAACGCTAACCCAGGATTAAAAGTTAACCGGGGTATCAATTTTTGTTGTATAAAAGTCTTATCCATCGCTTATGTTTTGAGAAGTTTGAGATTACTCATACTCAAAACTGAAGGGCAAAAAATATAAACGGAACTCCTTGCTGAAAAGCTACAAAAATGAAATCAAAATTCTCGCTAATCC
>Ga0126343_10001150_pt1 | contig 11905 bp, 7 predicted proteins | sample Cyp2metagenome_FD_92531 | JGI IMG/M metagenome (GOLD analysis project Ga0126343, IMG submission 92531) | Coral microbial communities from Lord Howe Island, Old Settlement Bay, Australia - Cyphastrea 2 metagenome | ecosystem: Host-associated > Invertebrates > Cnidaria > Coral ... | reverse complement strand
TAAAAAATAAAATAATTATTTTTTTAATGTGTTGGTTTTAAAGACTTCTGTTCGTTTTTTTTTTTTTTCATGTATTTTTTTTTTTTTTTTTTTTTTTTCGTCTTGTCGGTAAATCAGGGCCCGGGCCTCCATCTCGGCCAACACTGGCCGGGCTTCGGTTCTCGCAACTTTTAATTCAATTAAGATATTCATATTAATTTATTAATTACTAGTGTCAGTCAATAGTTATGTGTGTGAGGGGGTAGGGGGTGTGGAACATTTGACCATACGCACTAAGAAAAACGAGTAGTGCACCTACGTTACATTTAAGGTATTCCTGGAGGCTAAAGTGACGTTTTTGTATTGCCAAAAAAATTTTTCTGCTGAAAGATAATCTTAAAACACAAACGTATGCGAAGTTTTAGGTCGGAAAAACCAAACCCGTCTGAGATATTGGCATGCAAAGTTTTGTTTCTATGTAGGTTTTCGCGGTAAAAATACGAAAATGTGTCCTGCTGTGGATCTCCCAAAGGATGGCCTTGTTGACAGCTCAACGCAATAAAACCTTGTAATCTGAAATGCGAAACCTCCTTTGATCGTGATGGCAGCCGACGAAGCAACACGCGTCCTCGACCGCGCTTTCAGAGAAAATGGGTAAATAAATCTCTTGGTGTACTGAATTTTGTTGCTTTTCTGTAATTGTTAACAAGTTAACAACGACGTCTTTTGTCGTCCAGATTGCAGGGAACTCCTCCAGGTCTGGAGCGGCTGCTTCGCGGCTTTCGTCGGAGAGGGGACGAGACCGCGGACCTGGCAAGAAGGCGTTTTTTTCGCCGAGTTTTCGGCATTTTGTGGGTAAGTAACTACGTGACTTTTGCCTTTTGATTTCGACGATGATTTTGATGCCGTGGTTAACTTTTTACTGACATTTTCCCCTTTGTTTCTTGGGTATGTGAAGATGATGCATGATGTCAATATTCCACGTGGCAGTTTAGGATGTGGTTTATGTTCTTTATAAAGCCTAGTTTTAACAAGCGGCGCAAATATATACACAAATATAATCGCAAGCATAAGGGACCATACAAACACTGAGCAACGTAACTGCAAGCCGGAGGAACTAAATGTATAGATCCTTCCAGATTGATTGCGCTTGCATTTTTTAGTGTTTGTAGACTGTTCTGCTTATGCGAGCATGATGGTATGTAACCGCATGTAAAGATGAAACACAAACGCGAGGATAAAGATCCTAAATATATATCTTGGCTTGCGTGCACTTGTGTTTCTTAGAGATTTTACATCACCTCTTATGTCAACTTGTGTTATTCCAGTTTGTTGACCGGGCATGAAATGGGTATTTACTTCAAAAATGTTTCATTTTTCGTTAATTTTCTATGTAAACTTATTGGTCGGTGCCCCATTTGATGAGGTTCATAAAACCTATTTGTGAATATTTTTTTTTCTCCTCAACAGTTTGGAAACAAAATTGGCGAAGGCCATTACCGGGGGAAAGCTCTCCCGACGTATGTGTATCCGGATTGCCTAAAAGAGGCTATCCGGACCATCATTGACGAATCGCTCCGGGATTACCCAAATCCCGAGACAGCAGCGGTGAGTTGTCTATTTTCTTGTCAAATTCACCCATCCATTTTGATAAAATTTGTGGTTCCCTTTCAGCAAAATGCAACCTTATTCAAATCTTTTCTTTTATCTTGCCTTTAGGTGTACAGGGTAACCTTGGACGACCTCGCCCGGGCAAGATGGCCTGGAGATCCATAGGTCCAGTCCGAACAGAAATGAAAGAAATTGATGATGAATTTTTTGTTCCTGTTGAATTGTTTTCGATTTCATGTAAAATCCTTTACTTTGTAATAAAATGTGGAACCAAATGAATCTGTGTAAAATCTTTGACAATTCCATTCACCCAAATAGACAGTATGAATTCTTTAGGAGTGAACTGAACCTCAGGTGACATGCTACAGGACCATAGGCAGTTGTGATGAATGCATTTACACCCCATGAGCCATAAAAGTTCACATAACTGAGGAGTGAGCATAGAATAACTTGCAGAATGTTGGAAATTAAATCAATGCTAAAAGAGATCGAGTTTTCAAAGTTTCCCATGGGACCATGCCCCCAGCCCCTCTAGATAATCAGACCCACCCATGCAAAATCTTGCCTAGACTCACATGCTCTCTTTGATACCCCAAAACCCCACCCCCACCCAGCCCCCCCAAAAATGAAGATAAAACGTTTGAGGACAAACATGACCAGTTACATGTTTATTTTCTTAAATTCTAATTCTTTGAAGTGTCAACTACATGTAGGTACGTACTTGAACATCCATTTTCTAGCACACTCTCAAGAAAATTGATTCTTTGTAAAACTAAATCTGTCACCCTACAATTACAAATATAATCGTCCTCACCAAACAGAAAGACAAGGAACTGATGTTGAATAATAGAAGCAGGTCATGATTGGACTTCATTTTGAAAGTTTGATAAATGCAAAGTTTTTAGCCTTTCAAAGAGCCTTAAAAATTTTCAAGTACAAAGAAATTGCAAAATACTTCCTGCAGTCACATGAAAACTGCTCTACAAACTGCCAAATCATGTACAATACAAACACTTGCACAAATTTTCCAAGTGATAGCAAAATTGAAAATTATGATTATGAAATCTACTAGTCAGATGCTGAAGACACATCTACATTTTCTTTTCATTGATATTGATTATTTTGTACTAGGATCCACCAGCAACTCAAAATTTGTACTAAAATATAATGGAAAGCATTGATTCTTTGTAAACTTCAATCTGTAATCCTACAATTACAAATATACATGTAATCATCCTCACCAAACAGAAGTAAAGACAAGGAACTTACATTGAATAATAGAAGCAGGCCATGATTGGACTTCATTTTGAAAGTTTGATAAATGAAAGGTTTTTTAGCCATTCAAAGAGCCCTAAACATTTTCAAGTAGAAAGAAATTGCAAAATACTTCCTGCAGACACACGAAACTGCTCTACAAACTACCAAATAATGTACAATACAACAACTTGCACAAATTTTCCATGTGATAGCAAAGTTGAAAATTCTGATTATAAAATCTACTACTTAGATGCTGAAAACATATCTACAATTTCTTCATATTGATATTGATTATTTTGTACTAGGATCCACCAGCAACTCAAAATTTGTACTAAAACATAATGGAAAGCAGTTTTTTGTGTCTAGCACGAAGCACAGACACTGATTAAAAAATCCTCGGGTGCATAACATATGGCAAACTATTTCATCCTACCAATTGGTGGTTTTCACGTCACGCAAGTAAGCTTAATTATCACGCAAGTGAAAAATAGAATCGCTTACCATTCAATGAATTGAGTCATGAAATTGAAATATCGTAAAAGAGTAATAACAAAACAACGTGCCAAAGTTTCGGGGATGTGCGATGTTCCATCCTCAAGTTATTCAGACAGGCCAGCAGATATATGTTTAATAATGACTTTGACCTGATAAAGGTAAAAACCAGTAAAAACTAAAAAAAAATTGTTTTAGTTTTTTCTGACGTCACGTGAAAACCAAGAATAAAGGTTTACTGAGGTTTCTCCTACATGACACAATGAAGCATTATTTACTGAAAAATATTGGGTAATATCATCGATAATCATTCATATTTTCTTTATGACCCAAAGTAAATAACCTAAGTTTTTATAACTATTTCTAAAATTTACTTCTTGTTTTTATTGGCTGGACAGTCTTTGTGGCTTCTCCTCAGGTGGGTTTGACTTCCGCACCACTTACATGATTTGCCACCCACTTCAACTTCAGCTCCTTCAGGTGCAGCAACTTCCTCCAAGACCGGTGCTGGCTGGGCTGTCCCATCAGCAATGGCAGTCTGAGTAACCAGGATTGCCTCTTCTTCATTGACAAGATCATCTTCCTCATCACCATATGAGTGCCTGATCTGGCAGTTTTTTACAAACTTCTTCCTGTTAGTGAAAAAAAAAATAACTTGAGCATGCTTCACAAGAAGAGTTCCCTATGAAAATGGCTTGAGTTGCTGATTAAGTTGACGCTAGTGATTCTTTTCATTATAACATGGGCATGGAAATCAGGAAGAGACAGTAGTCAACTTACCTCAGTGTCTGTTCCTCTGTCCTGTTTATTTTCTGTTGAACACGGTTCTTCTTTCCCTGTTCTGTTTTTTGCCTCTCTAGCCTCCTCATCCTTTCTTTGTTGTCACTTTCACACTGCAATTACAATATTTTAAGTCAATGATAGAAGTTACTAAATGAGGAATGTAAAAGTACCCTCACGCTCCAGTGTCGCCTTATTGTAACAAATACACAGACCATGAACCACCAGGCAAGGTAACAATAGGCACCAATCTAACATTTCTATAGCCTGTTCAAACTAAACTCCTCTATGAAAACATTGTAACAGTATTGGTATCTACGACATTATTTCTACATGATGGGGCTTTATATTCCTAAACAAAACCACAGTGCATCTTTTATCCTGGACATATAAATTTCATGACATACATGTAATCATACTAAAACATACCATTTGTTGGATTCCATCAAGTACTGGAAGCCCCATTCGCGAATAAAGATCCACAATCCAGTGGTATTCAGGACCTCGATTCTTGTAGCACCATGTCATGCTGGCTTGAATCAGTCCAAGGTTGGTTGCTGCCTGGTAGTGCTTTTGGTGGAGGTTGATGTCCTTAGCCCTAAACTTGGCCAGTACACTAAATGTGGATTCTGGCAGGTTAGAGTGGCCCTTCCCCAACCCAGGGTCTATTACTTTCTCTGCCTCCTTAGCCCTTTCTGCACACTCAATCTGATACCCAAGGGCGTGAAAGTCACATTTCAAAACATGAACGGAATGATATGGCTCCCCAGAACATTTGAGCTCCTCAACAAAACCGTCTCCATCAGTTTTACAACCCTTACAGCTGCATTTGGTCAGGGGGTGAAATGAACAGGAACCACCTTCCCACTGATGGATGTCCCTGCAGTGGTATCTACCCAAGGTAAGCATTGTTTCCCTGTATTTTTCAGGGTCCTTCCCAGCGTGAACCAGAGCACAGTAATGGTTTCGCTTAGCACTTTGAATAAACCCAGGGCCTATGCACCCACAGACTGGCTTGTTCCTTGTGGCAACAAAAACATGCTTTTTCCCAGCACAACAGCACTTTGCTGATGCCATATTTGGGAAATCCTTTTTGTGAAGGTTCACAAAAGCTGGCGAAAATGATGTCATCTTCTGCAGCTCCTGAAGCTTTTTCCCATGGGCCCGACCCACATGACCACCACATAACATTATCTTAGACTCCTGTTCGTTGTCATAGGAGTACCTAAATCCCTTGGCTGAAGATGAATCAGCATCTTGCCAGTTGACTTCAACCTTCAAACCTTCTTCCTTCGCCCTAGCCCATAACAACTGGGCCAAATGACCTTCTGTAGCCTTGGCAGTGCCTTGCCACAAATCCTCATTACATATTCTGTCAGCACCTCTCATTGACAGATGCCCATAATACAAAAGACCACCCGTTATATAATTTTTTATAATAAAAGTACAATTCTGACTGAAGTGTCCCCTTATCTGCCAGCAACCATCACAGGTGGTTACGGCACGATCCCAACTTCCCAACTGGTCACTTGAGAAGCTCTTCATCTGAAGTTTTGCGTCTTCACACAACTCGTCTAAAATCTCCTTGATGTAGGGTAGGGCAAGATCCACTACTTCCAGAAAGGGCTTTTCTGAAACTACACCCAACCCTAAACCCTTGCCTAAAGTTTTCCGATAGGAGGCATAGCCCTGCCCACTGATAAAAAAGGATAAGGATAGGGCTAAGGACACCAGATGACGTCTTGACTCTGCAGCAAGTTGACTACTCATGTAGTTTATTTTCTCTTTCCAGCAGCCATTGCAATGGAACAAAAATTTCATCGAACCTCCCAAACCTTTCTTCTCAGAGGCCACAAGCACAAGTTTGCCTAAGGGAAAGTTTAGCCATGGTTATGCGAGAGCATGGAGACTAGCTAACTGTGACTGTATTCATTTCATCTGTACACAAATAAATGTATTTATTATCCAACTGCACTTCGTAGAGTAAAAATAACGCCAAAAACGAGTACAAATATCACGCAGTATTTGTACTGTAAAGGACCGGTTAGACAGGTTTGTTTGCTGTTGACCAATCAGTTAGCTGGATTTCCCGCACGAATTCCATTCCATTCTGTCACACATTCCCCGTAAATAAATATCTGCAAAATTCCCCGCAAGGACATAGCAATTTGACATGTTGGATAATAAATCTCTTATTAGACATTTTGTTGTGTAGTATCGCTGAGAATGTTTACTCTTTGTTTGTATTTTGACTCGCCCTATGGGCTCGCCAAAATACGGCAAACTCGTAAAAATACTACAGAACAAAATGTCTAAAAAAATATATCTATTTTGGTTTTGCATCAGATTAGTATAACATTGGCAACAAAAATAATTGAACTCCTCCACTGAATGAAGTGTCAAGACTGCAACCCCTAAAACTGATAATACAAATACAACAATCAAGTCCGCTTTTGAAAAAGTAAAAACACTGCAGACAGGTTTACAGAATGATGTAATAAATTGTTTGATGGACAATGAAATAAATGCACAATGCTTATCAGCTACCAAAGAGACTATTTGAAGAGCTCTAAGCTTTCCAAAATCATCATTCAACCTGATTACATGTACAATCTCACACACAGAACTAAAATTTACCTCTACATCTTCCTCCCTTCGAAGGGCATTTAAAGTAAGCGTTGAATTCCTGGACAAAAGACACAATGCTCGACGTCGTGGCCACAAACAGACCTTCTGGGATACTGACGCTAAAAATAACAGCAGATTGTAAGTAAGAGCGTTTTGGCAGTGTCATCTCACTAACTCGCACTCAATCATCGGTAAATATTAGAAATGTTTTCATATAAAATTTTTAGCTACACAAGCGAACGAAAGGTGGTAAAATATTTGACTGAGGGGAATATGTCTGTAGTGAGAAAGTATTCACACAAATGTGAGAAAATCTCAAAGCTCGACAAGACGACTCATTGAGTCATCAATCTTCCATGAAAAAAGTTTTGAAATTCAGGCGGTTTGTTGCAAGCTACAAATCAAGACAGAAGCTGAAATCTCACCATGCACCATTGCTTTCCTCACGAAGTTCCTTTAGCGGTGGTTCGTAGTCAGAGTCATTGTCCGAAGGATCGGTCGCTGATTTCTGCCCTTGCACGTGTTCGGCGTCGACATTGGTTGGAGTTGTTTGAAAGGACTCCAGGACTCCTTCATCTCTCAGTTGCCGCTCTACATCTTTCGCACTTTTCAATGTCTTTCCGCCAGGGTTTGTATAGCGAAAGTAAATCTTTACTCCCGAAGAAGACTCTCTCTCGTCTTGTTTGATCGTCCAGCCAGCTTCCCTCAACTTTTCAAAATCGAGTGCGATTCTTGATTGTGAACCAGAACCCCGGGCCTCGTTAGCTTTCGCCGACTTCTCGTTCATTTGCTTCGGTCGTTTTTTCGGTGGCATCACTCCAATTCACTCTCTTGTTTTTTCGGTTTTAGTCGACAAGATTTCCTAGCAAGTTCAATCTCTCGTTCGCTTTGATGTACCTTGTAACATAAGATATCTCAATGGCCGCAATCAGCTGTCAACACTAACAGTTTGACGCCGTTGCGGGTGCCGTTGCTATGCAGAGGCGTGATTGCTTATTCTGATTGGTTTCGCGGGAAAAATATCACCCCGTAAAAGGAAAGAGGGGTCAAAAAAGGGCCATTTCAGACGATATACCGCTGGAAACTGTTACTGTAGGCCTTGACAAGATGGCTGCCATTGAAAACGATCGAAGGAGAGCTTTCAGACTGATATTTTTCAAATTCAAGCTCGATTTTGTGTGTCAAAACAGATGGTGCTTCAAATTGGGGGATTGTTCATTCCATTTTCTTTTCGCACATCAATCGGAAGGACTTGAAACTTGGCAGACCTAAACTACGTATGTGAACGAATTTTTTTGTGGGAGTACGTCAAATGCCTTCGAATTCAAGACTCGTACTAGCATCGCCAGTTTCATAGAGATACATAATCACATTTCTAGACATATATTTTTTCCGTTTTACTTTTCATTGACGTACTCCCACAAAGTTTTAGTTTTCAACGTTGTGCATCAATTGGCCAAACCTTTCTAACGTAGAAGGGATATTCTTTGAGATACATAGAAAAAGGTAAACGAGAGGGTTTGGACCACGCCCATTTGAATATCAAATTTCAGGGCGAATTTCAACTCTAACGGAATAATCTTGTTTTTTTAATAAAACACATACAGTAACGTTTTAGAAGTGAGAATATGATTAACTTTGGGCCAGTATTTTGACCGATTTAATGCATGTAGATAAGAGGGAAAAATATGCAAATTAGCCTCCAGGAATACCTTAAATATCAGAACGAGCATATATTTGTTTCGAGAGTGCATTTGCTTTCGTTGTGGTAGTATTTATTTCAGAACAAGACGATTTTACATCTACGCATGCGCAGAACGTTGGTCTACGTCGTCTCGCCGTTTCCCAGTGTTGTTTCACTGAAAAGTGAGTCGAACAGGTTTTGGGATTTTCTAGTCTCCGAGACGAGAAGTATTTATTTTTGCTGCTTAGAGAAACAGCTTTGATCGCAAACTAAATACAGATTTGTTATTCTATATGCAAAATTTTGTACGGGGATTTTCAGCGTAAATTTTCACACGGCCGTGCTAAAAATAGCTGTGGATGGCGCAAGCTGTCTGACACGCGTGACTGAGCACCATAAAAAATTCAGCGGGCGGTATTTTTTTTTTCTTTCGCGCAATATAACTGTTATTTTGCAAGTAGTTTTGTATTTTAAGTCGGAAATGCTTTTTATTTAATAAGAATATATCCTGTGTTTGTGTTTTTAAACCGCCTGTCATTCTATTCGGGAACTCATAATTTATTTCCGAGTAATGCGAGAATGAGAACGTGCCTGAGCAGATTTTGGTTACGTCATTGATAAGGGAAAAACCCTGCTCGTGCGATTTCGGCGTGAGTCACGCTAGCTCCAGATATATTTTTCATTCGTGCAATTACTTTTGCTAAAGCTACTTGTCAAAATTTAGTTTAAGGAAAACAAGAAAAATTAAATTCCGCGTGGTTCACCTTCACTAGAAGGTATCTTGTTAGTATTCATGGGACCAGAGAAGCTAGTCCAGATAATCGAGAAATCCAGATAATCGGGTTCCCGATAATCAAGGTTCAACTGTACTAGATATTTTTTACTTTTATCAATATTATTACTATAAATGACAATTTATTTAATTATTAGTTAATTTTAAATGGGTGTCCCCAATTAGTTTTACTCCCTGTGTAAAACTAGTTAGAGCGACGTAATAATCATAGAGTTACAGTCAAGTGCACCCAACTGTAGCCACCGGACTAAATTTTTCAAATCTTTTTGACAAGTTTTTGATTAGTTTGATGGCTCCAGTTTGAACAGCTCATCACGAAAGCGTACTGACGATAAATCGCTGCCACTTGTACTCTTTACAGTTTTTTTTAACTGAAGTAGATTAAATCCTTATGCAGTAAGTAATCAAAAATCACTTTGCTTTGAAAAACCATCAGAATAAAATACCATAAAAGCAAGGGGTACTCAGCGGGCCGTAAACCCGTTGTGCAACTTTTAGTCTGGCTGTCTCGGCTTTGTTTGAAATTATTTTTCGTTAAGATCAGTAAACCGTTCAGTTTCATCCGCTTCACAAACATAGAAGGTTCAAAATTGAATTTCAACTGACTGACAAATATTTTAGGAAAGTTGTTGCTATTTGAAAAAGTTGAAAATGTCGCCCACTTCCAACTTTGAAATTTCACAAACAAACATGCGACGTTTTTGCCCACCAAACATTCCTTGTTCTGACAATCTGACTGGCCCGTTTCAAACTGGAAGCCATCAAACTAATCAAAAACTTGTCAAAAAGATGTCACAAACTTTGTCGGGTTGCCATGGTTGGGTGCGCTTGACTGTAATGTTGTATAAAAGGTTGTGCTTGTTCATCATGGTAAAGTACAATAATAACAATAACATGACGTCACATTCACAAGAGACCACATCTCAGGATGTGGTCTCTTGTGATGTGAATCGTGGCATTATGACTACCTACTGCTAGTCTTCATCAGGTGATAAGGTTGAATGGTACTGCGTCACCTTATAAAGCATGATGCTCCACTGTGATTGGTTGGCCCTGTCAATGTTGTTAGGGTGAAGTATTATGTGAATTGCCTCTTTGACCCTGTGCGTGTGCCAGTGAGGATCACAATCAATAAACTTTACTTCATTCCAAAGCGGGTGGTGTCCGGTGTTGTGGGCGGGCTCTGAAATACAGGCTAAAATAAAAAAAGTATTCATCCATTCATTTATTCAAGTTTCACTAAACCACGCTCACACATAAATCTTCTTAACTTGGTTTTTGTTTAAACTTTCAGCGCTGAGAGATCATGATCTGGGGATCACCGTCCATTTTAAGAGAGTAAACTGCAAGCAAAATTGATGCAACATTATAAGTCTGTTTGGATAGTTTCCTCAGGGCGCGTGCTTGATTCATAACATGGCATGACATCGCGACATAGATTACGTGCGCGGAAAGGATGTGCATAAACAACTAGCGTGAACGTCCTTAAGCAACTTCCAGCCAAATTATACTTAATTATCGATTTGCTTTGAGACGTGGCTTGTGTTAGTAAACTAAGCACATTGGGGCATATGGATGAATTGATTAGCAACATGTGCATTCTCTCAGTTCACTTAAACTTGTTTAGATATTTAAAAGGGTGTTAAACAAAATCAAATGAAATGTAACGTGAAATATAATGATAAATATCATAATTTTTATACATTTTCTCATTTTACTTCCAGACCTTCCCGAGCTCGGCTTGTGTTTCACAATCGTCAGAGCTTTTTTGTTCAATATGTCCGACACAGAAGGAAAAACTGCTATGAATCACCTTCTCTCAGAAGTGGTCAGTAGGCTTAAACTAGACAAAGGTTTGCAGGTTGTTTCGACAGGCTCTTCATCACACGTCAGTTGCTATGCAACCTTGTGTCAAATGGACAGTTTCATTGATGAAACATCAACACCCTCATCAACGTCAGATGAACAACCTCATTCTTCTCCAGAGTCTAAGGAAAACCTGAAATCAAGTAAAGAAGTGACATTCAGTACCCCAACATCCAGACCAGAGGTTGAAAAGACTTCCCCACAATCAGCAACAGGAAGTCCTGAATCATCCACTGATAGTTTGAAATGTCATAATCAAAGGTTGTCCACTTCCGACCTTCTTGTTTTCACCCAGAGGTCCTTCGACAAGCCAATAGAATCAAAGCTAGTGGTCTCAATAAAAAGTGGCACTGATGAAGATCAAACAGATATTGTCAAAGAATTATTGTCCCGATTACCCTATCAAGCAGGTGTCATCTACGGATTACAAATAAATGCGAGGCAAGCAACTTTATGCTCAGTTCAATTTGAAGATCAATCTGAAAATTCATCGCAGATAGTGAAGGTTTTTATTTACCGTTATTACACCTTCAAAGGATATGAAACACCATTTGTCATTTTTGATGTGGAATCCTTTTGGCGGATGGTGTTGGACATAGGGTATATACTCCAAAGTTAACCATATCTGTTGTGTTTTAGGATTGCTAATATTATTGGTAATCATACTGAGCCAATTAAACTTGCCACTTGAAATTTTTTTTCTAAATGCCTTTTTTTATTTTCTGTCTATATTGTAAATGCTCTATTATGCCTCCTGGGATGCTTATCTATTCCTAGCCCTTTTTTTTGGGGGGGGGGGGGGGGTTTTAAAAGAG
>Ga0126343_10001149_pt1:10000-11906 | contig 11906 bp, 7 predicted proteins | sample Cyp2metagenome_FD_92531 | JGI IMG/M metagenome (GOLD analysis project Ga0126343, IMG submission 92531) | Coral microbial communities from Lord Howe Island, Old Settlement Bay, Australia - Cyphastrea 2 metagenome | ecosystem: Host-associated > Invertebrates > Cnidaria > Coral ... | reverse complement strand
GCCGATACAAGTACCTTCATCGAAGCTCTTGAGCGAAAGGGCTAATTTTAGCTAATTTCAATACCGTCAAAAGCCCACTGGTACATTGAATTTGAAGTCGAAACTGAAATTTTCTAAAAGCCCGTACTCTATATTATTTTGTGTGACAGTCTCTCTCGCGGCCCGAAGAACCTAAGCTGTCGAGAGACATAAACGGGTGGTAAGTTTTGGTAAATTTGTCATTCGTGAAAGCAACATAGAACTTGGCCAGTAACAAAAATGAGCGAATGGAAACCTTTTTCGTCAACAAGGACATTTGTAATCTGGGGTACTTACCATTTACAAAAACCATCCGGTTGAAAATTTCAAGCATAAACATTAAACAGTTAAATGCGACGTTGCTGGAGAGGGAATCGCTATAAAATATATTCTCATCAGCTAGAGAAACTCGTCAGAAGAGGAAAATAGTATCACCTGAAATCACACAACCCATATTTTCTGAAGCTTCCCAAATGGAATGGCGCTAACCATTTGTTTTTCCGACTGGAATTTCCGGTTTTCCCATGTAATTATAAATGGTAAGTACCCCTGGTTTTCTTCCCAGTTTTAGATTAACCACATGACTAGTTATACCTATGGATAGAGTGCCAACGAGCAAATAATTTGTGTTATAATAAGGGGTTTATTGATACAGCGTGATAGGTATTTCGTTCTCTTCTGATGCTGCAAACATTACCGAGAGAAATTTACAACTCTTTTACCGGCGGGTAACATGCCAAACCTTGGAGGGCAAGGTTGCTTTCGTTCGTCTCGCAATCCAGTAGGATTGTCCGTCAGTTCCCTGAATACTTGTTAAAGATCAATCGAGTAAGCGTGAATAAAACTGTGTTCCGGTGGATTTCTTGAGAGTTTTGCAGTGTTTCGCTGCTCGGTCGAACTTTCAGTTCGATATGTGAGTAAAGTCAAAGTGAACGTGAACACGCTAGTTTGATTGATGAACACACTCGTTTAATTATACGGCAGAGAGGTTCGATTTGTGTTTTAATTTGAACACTGGATTTGCTCGACTGATAAACACTCATTCAGTTCTGTTCGTAAATGTTGCCCGACTGAACCTTCAGTTCGATGTGCTAGATTTGAACACTGGACTTGCTCCAGTGGTTAAAACGCTGCCCGATGGAACTTTCAGCTCGATATGGGTAAAAAGAGTCGGAATTAATACGTACACTGTTTCGATTCGTGAACACGCTTGTTCAATTGTGTGGTGAACACGCTTGTTCGGTTTCGTGTCGACAACCCAAACACGAACTACCCGAACAAGTCTACATGTAAGGCGTCTCCTGATTGGCTAAAACTACAATGGCTATTGTTACAATGGCTATTGTTACATCTTACATTAACACTTTTCATAGATCGATCGAGAATTTTTCTGCATACAGCATCCTTTGCGCGGCACTATTCTCTGCCGCCTCGCCAGCCGAGCGTCTTCGCTCGGCTGGCTCGTTGACAATTAACTTTTGCAAACATTTGCAGTTCAATGAAAATAGACGCTGCTTTTCGTACATAGTAATGTTATGCAATTTTGTTTCGATCACCTGCACGTGTATATCAGGGCGCGCGAAACTGATTTTATCTCCACCCACTGTATGTTTTGTTTTGAAGGCTACAACTGTAGCACACATTATTTCATTTTAATATCAGCAGTTTAAATTTTTGCGGTAGATTCATGGCTTCAGCCAAACTTGACTTGAAACTTGAGAAATTAATCTATAACAGTTGCATGCATCATGTTTAGCGCGTAAATATTCGAACACAACCATTTCATGTAAACTTAAAGCAACGGTCTCATCGCAGCATTTGTCAAAAACCTGGTCTGAGACCGACGAGTCTAAAACACAGGTCACGGGTCATTGTTTTACCGATACTG
>Ga0126343_10001149_pt1:0-5000 | contig 11906 bp, 7 predicted proteins | sample Cyp2metagenome_FD_92531 | JGI IMG/M metagenome (GOLD analysis project Ga0126343, IMG submission 92531) | Coral microbial communities from Lord Howe Island, Old Settlement Bay, Australia - Cyphastrea 2 metagenome | ecosystem: Host-associated > Invertebrates > Cnidaria > Coral ... | reverse complement strand
CTTTAACTCTGCAGACACTATGAGTTGTGTAGTTGATCCCACGCAAGTTTATGACGTATGGACAGTACTTAGTGTTCATTGGTTAACATGTAATGACGTCACCGGTGGAAAAATCCACTGGTGAAATTTGGCGCGTTACAAGAGGGGGAAGTCCCTTTTAACTGCGAAACCAACAGGCAAGGGAAGAATTATTGGAAAGGAATTTAAGAAAGTCTACATTTCAAGAAAGATTTTTTTAATTCAGGAGCCCAACTTTCGCTTGGTACTTTTAATATGGTCAAAATTAATTAAATTGCAAATCGGTGAATTTAAATAATTTCCTCCTGAGAGACTACTGAGGCTGAGGACCACTAAAGCGTCAAATAGTAGCTAGTGAACAGAACAAGAGACGTTTGTTTTTGCTTGTTTTTTTCCCTGTAATGCTTGATTGTATTTCACAATAGTGTACATGGACTTAATTTCAGAGGTTTAAGTCATGACAACGAGCTATCCTTCTCAATATATATCCCACTCTCAAGGTTTCTTTCTTTCCATTTCCGCCGGAATTAGGCGACAAAAGAAAGTAGTTTCTCATTTTGCGAACCACGCTCGCCCTGGGCCGTCGATTAAGGAAGTGTTTTATCGTCATAGTCTATGTAAGATTAGTAGAGTTCCACTAGTATACTAATGCAAATGCTGTAATCTGATTGGCTGAGCTACTCGTATACTATCAGCCATTAGAGTACAGTCGCTGTCAGTCGTCCACGAAATGCGATGTTTTTCTAGTTTTTCTGATGTTTTGGAAGAAAGTTTAGATGTAAACAGGTTGTTAAATTCCTAAGATGACTAAAAGAAGCACATTTACGGTTTCTTGACTTTAAAAACTTGAAAATATTGAAAAAGCGTGTGCACGCGCAAACAACTGCAAATTTGTCAAGGACAGTTCAATTCCTGCAATTTTGTTTACAGGTAAAGTTCAATAATGCGTGGAAAAATAATTGGAAACCGTTACTTGCGTTAATTTCAGTTAGAATTCTACTAAAACAATTAGATTATTCACTCTCGATTTCTATGAGGCGATAGTTGATTCGGCCTTCGGCCTCATCAACTATCACCTGATAGAAATCTCGAGCTCATAATCTAATTGTTAATTAGTGTACAGTCGCTGGCGGTCGTTCATGAAATGCGATGTTTTTATAGTTTTTCCGCCGTTTTGGAAGAAAGTTTTGATGTAAACAGATAGTTAAATCCTAAGAGGGCCAAAAGAAGTACATTTACGGTTTCTTAACTCTAAAAACTTGAAAATATTGAAAAATCGTAAGCGCGCGTAAACAAGTGCAAATTCGCCAAGGACAGTTCAATTCCTGCGACTCTGCTTACAGGTTAAGTTCCTTAATGCGTAGAACAATAATTGGAAACCGTTATCTGCGTTAATTTCAGTTGGAATTCTAATAAAACAATTAGATTATTCGCTCTCGATTTCTATGAGGCGATAGTTGATTCGGCCTTCGGCCTCATCAACTATCACCTCGTAGAAATCTCGAGCTCATAATCTCATTGTTAAATAAATTTTCCAAGTGCGTCCATAACTCGATATACGCACAGCTAAAAGCATGAACCAATTCTATAATAACATGGCCACAACATATATTGTCTTTCAATAGGTGTGTTCTTGTATTTGGCTTACCCCGCCTCGATTAGCTTTTTCTAGCTATTTGCGGGGTAGGCCATCCACTAACTATTATATTTGGTTTTAATAAAATTGTTGTTGTTGTTGTTATTGGCGATAAAACACGAGGCAGGGTGAAGGAAAACAAAAGTATATCAGAATCCTAACACGCCACAATCAATTGAAATCAAAGGCTTTTTGTTGTTTTGTTGTTTAATTTATTAATTTACAGGTGAAAAGAGCATGATGGCATCGGCAGCCCTTTTGTGTCAAAGTTCGTGTTATGCTTTGGATAAGACATTCGACTGCAAGTCACATGCACATGCGGCCCTTTCTGTCCAACAATGTAATGGTTATAATTGTACTCTGGGATGTGGCAGCACAAACTATTGTGATCAGCAATGTGACACTAGTGATTATAATTGTCGTCTGGAATGTGAAGACATACCGAAACTTATGCAGGATTGCAACACTGGTGAATGTGATGTGGATTGCCACGGTCAGAATTGTGAGCAGAAATGCAACACAGGTGCTAGTAAATGCATTCTGCGATGTAACAGCAAAGAACAATGTACGCAGGAATGCAACCATGGTAACTGTGATATGGAATGCAAAGGACAGAAATGTGTGCAGAAATGTAACAGCGTTGCTAGTAAATGTAGTCTGCAATGCCACGGCAACCAGCATTGTATGCAGACATGCAACCATGGTAAATGTGATATGGAATGCAAAGGACAGAAATGTGAGCAGATATGTAACAGCGGTGCTAGTGAATGTAGTCTGCAATGCCACGGCAACCAACTTTGTATGCAGACATGCAACGATGCTAACTGTGATATGGAATGCCACGGACAGAATTGCGAGCAGAAATGCAACTCTGGAACTATTGAATGTAGTCTGCAATGCCACAGCAAACAGCCTTGTAAGCAGATTCGCAACCATATGCATGAGAAGTATGCACTGGAATGCCATGATCCAAACTGTGTACATGTACATCATTGTGAAGGGAATCAGCACAGCTGCCAGCCGAAGTGTGAAGTTGCAAATGACCCAAGCCATTGCGACCACTCATGTCTCACCGACGATAACAAGTGCAACTCTACTGCTGCTACGATGACGAAAACTACTTCTGTTTTGGCACTCAAAACAACCTCGGTGCATTACCATCCTTGCAGGCATTTGTGCTCAGGTGAGTGGTCAAACTGCAGTAGTTTTTGTTACAGTGGCCGGTATTGCTTAGACATTACGACAAGGGAATGAAATAAAACCTGTAACTAGTTAGCAACGATTCTCCTTTTTTTTTATTTACACTGCAGGAGGTAGTTACTAACACGAAACATAAATCTACTTACAATGCGTCAGGTTACTCAGTTTACATTCATTACTTGCAAATGCTTAATGTTATATTGCCTACTTACAATACACTATGTTACTTAATTACTTATAAAAATCACTTATACGACACTAACTGCCTACATTACATTACATAACATTGTATTACATTACATTGCATTGCATTCCATTCCATTAAATAACATAACATGACATGACATGACATGACATTACATTAAATTACATTGCATTACATTACATTACCTTACAGTACAATACATTACATTACCCGACATTACGTTACAATACATGTAGATTACGTCATAGAAAGTGCAACGTAAGGATTTTTATTCAGGGGATGCAAAACTTTGGCAAACGAACGAGTGAACGCAGCGAACGAGTGAGTTTTGCAAAGTTTTGCAACGGGTGTATAAAATCTGCACAAAGCGCTTTCTATGTTGTAATTTGTTTATTGTATATATAGCGAGAATTTAGCATACCCCTTTAATCAGATTGAGTTTTTCCGACACCATAAAATTACAGGCAGAACGTAATGAATGACCGAGCGTAATGAAAAACAAATCCGCTTTCTAGTCCAGCAACAGGCGGACAACAAGCCCACACAAGCTTAAATATAATACGGCCGGGAGAATTCGTAATTAAACATAGTGTGAAATCTTTCCGCTTGTCCCTAATTACTGTCAGATTCAATCATGGCGACGCTTCGCGCTGTGCAAAGACAAATTTGGACTCTGTACATGCTGACTTACACTGTTTAAATTTGAATGTTCCCCCTTGAATGATGTTATTTTTGCTTCCTCGGTTTCTTGGAACACCACTGATTCTCAAACTGAAGTTCTAGCGCTCAAGATGTTGGATATATTCCATTGCTGTTTTTCCGAAACGGAAAGTTGACGTCATTTTTTTTTTCTGTTGCTCGTGGATATCGAAACCACATTGTATAAGTCTTTTCTCGACCGTTGGAGGAGGGAAATTCTGACAATCAATTAGTGATTTGTAAATTGCTTTGTACGTAAGTTTATCGATTTCAGGTAAAATAACTGTGGTGGCTTGCTGTTCCTGTTTTTTTTTTCCATTCACTCGATATTGCCGAAAGGAGGCCGTGATATTCAAAAAATTACATTGCACCTTAAATTTTCGTGAGAATTCGTTGAAAGACAGAAATCGATTGCTGTTCTCATCGAGGAGACTGGAAAGTTTATGAATTCCGGCATGATGCCAGTTTCGAAAATACACGGAGGCGTTATTGATTGTTAGAAATCGATTATTCCAGATAATTTGATCGAGGGCGTCTTTCTTTGTTGTAGGAACAACTTTATTCAATTCTTGCCAGTGCAAGATTATGTCTTTGTAGGAAGTGGGTAGTTTTGCAGTTAAGTTCAAATATTTCAAGTCGTAATTACAACGAAGAACAAGTGTTCCACCGACACCAGATAGAAAGTGTAGTGGGACGAATTTTCATGGTTGATTGCCTTCAGAGAAGAGACGTTCCACCCAAGATATTTTTAGTGCTTTATCAAGTAGTGTGAAAATCAACCATGTTTAGACCTCTGTTCTCCTTGCGTTTTAGTCCAAAATCAGTTTATTAACTTAAAAGACAATAGCGATTTCTAAACTTACTTTCGTGTGTAGTGTGCTGAATGGGTTCTTCACAGTTTTAATGTGTTTCTTTATTTCATTGATTTCGATGCCTTTTATTTCATTTGAACGCATACGCCTGATAGCTTTACCCAGAGTTTCTATTCCAATCGCAGACAGGATGCCGGAAGAGGACAGCCTTGTCTGACACCTCTTTCCAAATTAAATTGCCTAGTAGCAAAACCGTTATTAAAGATGCAACTTGAAATGTCGCTAAATATTACATTTATCCACTGCCGTAATTGTAGCCTGCAGAACAGGCGTGATTTTTTGCGTATTTTAGGCGAGCCGACGCGAAAGCGAGGCGAGCGCGAAGCGCGAGTGACACGCGCGGGAAGGAGCGCTAAAAAATCGGGATTTT
>Ga0126343_10001148_pt1 | contig 11907 bp, 10 predicted proteins | sample Cyp2metagenome_FD_92531 | JGI IMG/M metagenome (GOLD analysis project Ga0126343, IMG submission 92531) | Coral microbial communities from Lord Howe Island, Old Settlement Bay, Australia - Cyphastrea 2 metagenome | ecosystem: Host-associated > Invertebrates > Cnidaria > Coral ... | reverse complement strand
TATTTCTTCCTCGACCCATGTACCCACTGCCATAAATCCCACTAGCTATGCTTTCACTCATTAAAAAAAATTATAGACTTTGAAGAGCTGACCACGTCATGGACGGTCGAAAGTCTATATACATGTATACATTGAATTCATTCTTCTTCCATTTGGCGAGGGTCAGTACTCTGTAACAAGCAAATAAATCTCCCGGGGCTGCCCTCAACTCGATCATAAAATAAGAGGTCAAGGCTTGTTACCGTCAAAATGAATGAATAAAAACAAAAGACGAGCCGTTTCCTATATTAGCGTAGCTAAAAACGAAAATTGGCGCTGTATGGGGCACGAACCAAACTGACCTGGTCAAATAAAAATAAAAATACTTGTCGTATAATGATTGACATGAACGTAAATCTCTAAACTCTGTGAAAGCCCTTGGGGTTGAGGACGAATAAAACCGCCCGCAATCTTAACGAAAGAGCCTTGAGATATCTATAATATTTTCCTCCCTATAAACTTTTTTCAGTGGCATAAATCTTGAGTACAACATGTGCATACGATAGTCCCTAATGTTTCTTTGTTTATGCAGACGCTTTTGGGGCGTAGCGTCACGCACTCCACTGCACTCCACCGCATTAGTGGCAGAGTTGTTACGTAGGAGGCTATATTTACGCGAGTTATGAATATAAACAGTGAAATCAAAAGGTTTCAAGATACATTTTGAACATTTGAATTTTAGATCTGTGCTTTCCTTTCTTCAGCACTAAAAATTGAAAAAGAATGTCAACAACTTCGTCAGAGAAAATTAAAATATATAGACTCGGGAAACTGAAACCGCGGATCTCCCATCATTGAATTCTCTCATCATGCTCCAAGGCTATTTCCCGAGTTTTTTCGCTTTTATGAGAACGTTCCTAGACCAACAAGTTCAGATTCCAATTCGATTTTGATTAAACACCCGCATAAATTCCTGGGACGCCCTCGGTATAATTATAAGGTGACATGAAGCATTTCTCTCAGTAGCAAAGTAACAGAAGTACCGTGTTATACTCTCTCTCACCTTAACGCGTTCAGCTCAACTCGTTCACTTTCTCGTTTGCTGATTTCAGGAATAAGTGACAAATGTCCAATTTGTGTGCTTCCCCAGCCAAACCCGAATACCATAGAAAATCCGGTGTAATAAAAGAATTTCACAGTATTGCCACTATCGGTGCAGCCCAGACACCGATTGAAAATGAACGGAAACGCAATTGTAACGCAAGCTGTTCCGAGCAAATGCCATGACTTTCGCCGTCCGTATTTACAGACTGTCTTATCACATAGTATTCCAGCTACAGGCGTGCAGATTCCCTCAAAAACTTGACTTATTAACAGGACATATCCAGCGTGAGCGTTTGGTAGACCAGCTATTTTCGTGAGAAAGACGAGGAGATAACTGAACCAAGCGTTGCCAGCCAAATCGTTCAAAACGTGGCCAACAGAATAGCAAAAACGTTGAGATACTGGAAGACTCACTTTGTTCGATGCTTTTCTCTTGGTGAGACCATCACAAGATACACGAATTGGACCCATCATAAGAGACCAAAATGGCGAGTGAGTTCAGCCGTTATTTGAACATACATGTACATGTTTGCATGACTTTTTTTCACAAGAAAAACAGGAAAACCCCAGGAAACTCTTCAAGAGCCAATCAGCATTGATCCCTGTAGCAATCGAAACAACAGCATGTCCGCGCTCTTCTAGCCTGCAAACAGGCTCTCCGTATGGGTCATTCATTCACATTGTCTTCCGAATAGCTAGGGGGCGGACGAGAGACTCCTATCTCGCGCATCCCCTGGCTATTTGAAAGCAAATCTCGGAATAACCTATACGGAGAGACTGTTTGCTGGCTAGCGCTCTGCACTCGCTGATTATGTTTTTCTTAGTACGTGTCCAGGGTACCGTATGTTTTAATATGATATCCTTAGATTATATTAATTTACATGCTTACCAGCAATATACCAAACCAACAGCTTTTTTGGGTTTGTTGAAAGAAGAACTTAGTGCACTTTGGGATTTCGCAATTTAAGATAGCGCTTTCTGCACGTGTCCTTCGAAACTCTATTGTTTAAGAGCGCTTAGAGCTGCTCTTAATGCTACCATCACGGAGCCTCTGCGGGTTCTCCCTATAGTTGACCATACAGGTAGGCTTCTTCCAAAATCGGAGATCCTTGTTCAGGTGACAAGGTACTGGTTATATAAAAGGCGGGTATGGTTTTCATGTATAAGTAGGAGAAAGGATATAAAATACTGTCACTTTCAATATGGTGGTTTAAAAGGGCCTTTCAAATATCTCGCACACCGGGACACTACATAGACTCGCGGAGATACCAAATTTCTCTTCGATCGCTTTGTCATTTTTCAACACTTCGTATTTCCAAATGGCCATGTAATCTTAAATTCATTTTGTAAACACCAATGAGATTCCAAGCCAGTTTACTTCCACTGCGAAAAGCGTCATTTATTATGTAACCATAGCAGCGGTGATCTTTTCACGTGCCCAAGATATACATGTTATTTGCCTGCTGAGAGGCAAGTATAGTGTATACCTTCGTTGATTAATCGTCAATGGAAGTATATACGTAAAAGATTGTCGATTACCGCCGGTTCACTCAGAAAAATTGACCAACACGACAATTTCACCCGCGCTGTTTCCCGCCGTTGCTGTGGCCTTGATCAGAGATAGGAAAATCCAGACCGAACTTTTATAAGAACCAATCAGGTTACAGGATTAGTTACCGCACCCTCTTGAGAAAACGTGTTATTTTCACGTGTGGAGGTATCATGTTTTCGCGCGAAAGTTCACCTCGTATTTTAATGGTTTTTAAATGAAGAAGTATTTTAGTGACGAGGAGATGCAAAAATGAATTCTTTGGGATTTGAAATTGTCGATTAAGGAAGGTTTGGGGGTAGTCATTAATCTTGGGAACAATGTTTTGGTAAAAAGATTTCTGCAGATATTTGACCGCATGGGGATCAGTAAAAGTAAGTGAAAAGAGTTTCTTTTCGGTCAAAAATGGTATATAAAATGATAAGAGCTTGGACATGAATCTTGGCCGATTGCTCGAGCCTTGCGATTTTCATAGCGATTTCTCTTCCTATAGGGTCGTAGGGTCCCTTTGCTACTGCGAACATTTCTTCAATTCCAGAATTTTATGGTTCATTGAAACAGCTGAATGTTTCTTTATTCTCATAACCTATAACCCAATACAACTGAAGATATTTGAAAGAGAAATTGTACGTTGATTACAGTGCTTCCTAAGACTTTTACACCGATGGAAACACTTACCTAATGGCATTTAATTCGACCCTTTCACTCGCCGATTTGGAAATTTCTGGTATCAAGGACAAATGGCTGACTTGCACCCATCCCCAGCCAAACTGAAGAATACATCCACACACGGAATAATAAGCCAACTTTACTACCTCGCTGCTCTCGCTGCACCCGATGCAACGGCTAAAGAGAAGCGGGAAGGCAACTGTACTGCAAAGTGTTCCTACTAAATGCCATGTCTTGCGTCGACCATATCTGTTCACCGTACGATCGTTTAAGAAGCCACTGAAGGGCGTGCACGTCGCGTCCGTAATCTGACCAATCAGTATCACTAACCCAGCGTAAGCATTGGACAGTCCTGCAACCTTAGTTAGAAATATTATTAAGTAGCTAAACCATGCGTTAGATGTGAGATCGTTGTAGATGTGACCAACTCCATGAGAAAATTTGAGTCCAAGAGGAAGTTTTTCTTTCTTGTTCACCTTCTTTCTGGCTGAGTTGCTCTTGCCGAAACCGCCAAAACATGCGAAGACAGCCATGTTGAAAATATTGTTCAAGTGAAAACGAGAGTTTGATTTGATGGAATATGAACAATGTTTTTATCGAAGCGATGTTTGATTATCGTTTATCTTGGCTGACAAGAGTTGATATCAACACTGCAGCGGTTCAAGTGGTTGTTGACAAAACGTTGGCTTTTTTATCTCAAAGGAAAAGTGACGGTGGATTTTACGTTTTATATAACAAAACAAAACCCGCAACAGGTTGCTAGAAAAATGGGACGCGAGGGCACAACAATCTTTGCAGCTTATTAAACATTTAGTCTGATTACAAGCGACAGTGCTTATAACGCAAAATGTGCAAAGCAAATTTAACAACGAACTATGTTTCTAGATCACTGTGAGAGAAAAATACATTGTAAATATATTCAGCATAAGAGGATCGTTTTTAGCGACTTTTAAAGTGAGCCATTTGAATTTCGTCTTCTGATCGCGATAAAATTTGAATTTTGAATGTGTTTTGATTTAATTTATAAAATACATATTCTATATTTGAAACGGCTCGGAAATCGTAAATCTGATTTTTCAAAAGAGAACTGACCTATTTTGTTTTTTATAAGACCGATATTTTATTACTTTTTGCTCGCGTAGTTTCCTTTTTTGAAAAAACAAAGTACTCCTTACCAATGGACTTTGATGCTTGTTATGTTTGTGGTCAGACCCGGCCGAGCAGTCAGGATGTTATGAAGAAAACAAGAAACCGATAATCAGGAACAGAATGACCAAACAGTTTGGGATACAATTTATCGTCAGCTAATAATGCACCAAAACACATTAAATTGAAATGTGCATACTTACTGTAATTTAACAACTGCGTTTCTTTGTGGGAATTATTTTTGCACATTTTAACTGTAATTTCAATAGCTGACTCGCAGAGTAAAAGGAAAGCAAGAAGCCTAGTCCTGAAGAAGGTCAAGTGAGGAAGAACAGAGCCAAGCGAGTATCAACTCCACCACGGCAGAGATAAGGACGGCAAACCGAGTCTCCTGGCAAAGCATTTTGAGTACCCTTTGCAAAACGAGGCGCGTCTCGGAAACGCGCCAATAGGGAGTTTAAGAAGCTACGACGGCGACGCTGAGGAAAACGTCGAGTCAAAACTGACTTTATATTTAACCTACGAATCTCGTAATTCTCCGAAGTCATTTACTTTGTTCATCACTGTCAAAACTTTCCGGAAACCGAATCTAGAACACAGCGATAAACATGAAATAAAACTTCAAAACAAATAGCCGTCGTGGTTTACGTTCTCCAAACAACGCAGAATTTGGCCATTTCACGTTGTTGTTTTGCAGAGGACGGCAGTGAAATGCACCAAAAATTATAACTTACGCATAGCGATTGTTCTCCTCATTAAACCTTCTAATTTGTTTAGCGACGTTCCCGTTAGCGTTGCCGTAGTGGTTTTCTTAGGCACTGTTTACACGGACGCAGTTTCATTCGTAACCGCATCGGTTTCGATGCGGTTGCACCTTTCGTTTACACGGCGCCGGTTCGACTTCGTTATCAGAACCGGGTCGTTTTCAAAACGCTTTCAAAAGTGGAGCATTTTTAAAACGGTATGGCTTCATTGGTCGTGTAATCGGCGGAACCGCATCGATTTAAAACGGGCTGGCGTGTCGTTTTCGATGCGGTTTCCGGGTCATGAAACTGTTTCGATTGGAAACCGCGTCCGTGTAAACGCAGCCTTAAACTCCCTATTAAATTGCTTCTTTCAGTTCCACGGTTTTTTCCTTCTCCTCTTTTCTTCATATTAAACCAGACATTTCTTTTATTTCTTTCAATTTTGTCGCTGCCAGAACGGGCAAGTTATGTTATATTTTCACTTTTACTGAATGCAGTGAAATGTTACTTCATCTTGTATTCGGGGACAATTTGTCATAAGCCAATGTGAGCGATGATGATGAGTAAAGTGAGGTTAAGTCTGCGCCAGGCCAGTGCTCCATCCATACCGCCCGAACTAATCCCGCTTTTTGTACCATTACAGAAATGACTTTACTGTTTTTTACTCCACCCTCCCCGACTCCTTAGATGGAATACTGTTCCTTCCCACTCACTTCAGAAGTTCTCCAGTACCCATTTATACCCCTTCTGGAGAGAGGCACTGTGAGAGTAATGTGTCGGTCAAGAACACAACAGCACGCTAACCATTGCACCACCACTTTTCAACCACTGGGAGAATCATTGCTGTCGTCATTGTTTACATTTTTCCGTATTCACTTACGACTTTGCACAAAAAAAAGCGTCACGCGCGCCAGACACGAATTGACTACAAACATTTAAAGAGCTTGTGAAACTTAGTCACGTTTGAAATGTTTGGCTCTTTGGGGATAATATTTGAGGAGTAATTGGCTTTCAAACGCTCTAGAATTTCTGGGTGTCAAAAGCGCCAATGAGCTTATTCATCCTTTGCAAAATTTTGAGTTTTTAAATTCGAGTCGCACAAAAATTATTCAAAAAATCGGGCTCAAATTCCTTGGGACAATGAATAGTGCTCTTTTAACATTCAAGGCCGGGTTGTTCGAAAGCCGGTTAACGGTAACCCAGGATTAAAAGTTCACCGGGGTGACATTTTCTTTTGCATAAAAGTGTTATCCATCGCTTGTGTTTTGTGTAATTTGAGAGTACTCATGCTCAAAACTGAAAGACAAAAATATGTACACAGAACTCCCTGCTGAAAAGCTACAAAGATGAAATTGAAATTCTCGCTAATCCTGGGTTAGCATAATCGGACTTTGAACAACCCGGCCCAGTACTAAACTTTTTGTGGCTCAATCAGAAACTGCATCGCTAATCGCTGCAGAGGCAAATATCGCAAACAAAGATTGTCTTGTATGTGAAGCTTACGACGGGAGAGTTCAAGTCAGTCAATGGATAAGAATGACAGAATATGAAAACAGTAAAGAAAATTTAATGCTAATTTTGATCAATTTTCAATGTTCCCTTTACCATTTGACAATTAATTAAAGTAGACAGGTTAAGAGAATAAATAACTTGATCAACTCGATCATCTCAGGAAAAGCCTCTGAATTAAAAGATATGTATTCTCGTTGGGAAGTCTCCTTAGGAGAAAAAAATTAAAATGTATGAGAACGACAACCATGCATAATTGCATGATAGTTGTGATTTACTCATATTTCATACAGGCTTCGGCGTTATATCTTCTTTAATTTATATATCGTGTTTTTCTTTCTTGCTTTTTTTTTTTTTACTTTCTCCTTCTTTTTCCCTTTTCATTATTTCATTATTTCATCCTTTATTATGTTTTCTTTTTCTCTTCCTCTTGCTACTAAAGCGAAAAAGCTGTTATTGCTGTCAAAGCGAGTTCTTCGCGACTCATTTTCGCCCCTTTGCGGCTCACGCTTGCCTCTTGCTACTAAAGCGAAAAAGCTGTTATTGCTGTCAAAGCGAGCTCTTCGCGACTCATTTTCGCCCCTTTGCGGCTCACACTTGAATCGCAATTTAAAAAGGTCCAACCTGGCCTCTAGGCCCAGAGTATCTCATGATAATAATAATCATAATAATCATCATTATCATCATCATCGGGTAAAAAAAAAAATGGCGATTGATATGTTCCCTTCCCTCCTTATATTCAGTCTAAATCTTATCGTTGCGGCCCACGTGTTGCATTTCGTACTGAAGGTATCCTCGGTTACGGATGGAAATGTTCTTGTACCTAGCTCTGGTAATTTCCGTGATCATGCCCGATCCAATCAATTCAAACGCATATGCTCCATTGCACCTTACTCTATCAAGTAAAACTCCTTTTCCAAGCATAGTCTGTTCGCTGTAGATTATAAAATCGTTCTCCGATCTACAACTGGAGAAGGAAGAGACGGAGTTGCCAATCGCGCAGCAACAATGCCGTCCCTTGTTGTCTGGGGAGTGTTAAAGTTTCTTGACTCCAGAGAATAATTATAAGTTCTTTGTTGTGATGTTCTGTTTTCAACGTTCCCAGTATTGCATATTTGACTTTCAGCCTTCTCGGTTATGGACACAGTGCCAACACCACTTGAACTGGTTTCATCATCGCCTCTGCTATCACTGAAATTCACTTGAACTGCGGCGTCAGACATCGCCGCTGAAATGAAGCAAAGTAAATACTGTAACAAGGTAAAATGACCAAAGCTGAAAATTTTATTTTACTTCTCGTGAGAGAATTAAAATTTATAGAATTACGGCATGGCGTGACTTCATTCTCGTGAATCATGATCATTTATGATATCTTAAGCCCCGGCCAAACGATCGGAACATGCCAACGCAACATATCGCGGCATTGTTGGGCGCAGCATGTTACGTGCATTTAGCCCCCCTGTTGCGACGTGCTGGGTGTTGTTGGCCCAAATATGACCATTTTCAAACTTGAGCCAACATCACCCAACATGTAGCAATAGGTGGTAAACCGCACGCGACATGCTGCGCCCAACAATGTTGCGATGTGTTGCGTTGGCATGTTGCGATCGTTTGGCTGGGGCTTTACTTCTGGCGTTACCCCACTTTACATACAGGACAACAGACATTCTAGCCTGTGTGGGTAGACGTTTGCTTTTCCTTTCTTCTGCACCCTCTCCTGACCAGCTGCAGGGTAGAGAGCTTGTACCGACTTATCTATTGAGCCAGTTAAAAATTGTACTATTTTACTGTCTAGTTTAAACGCACCCCTCCATTCCGCGTCCACGGGCGAGACGTTGTCAAATTATCGTTCGTCCAAACGTCGCTCCTCAAAACGCTGATTCCAGGCCAATGCAGAGTTCTCACCAAAGGCAAGAAAATTGCTCTCTAGGGCTTACCAAGGGCAATCCGCATTAAGCAAAATCATTCTTTTATTTGCATATTACGAGTTGCTACATTCGTCACTCAGAGGCGTTGTCATAGAAACAAAGCACTCGTATAAGGAATTACGCCTAGCCACCAAAAACTACGAAGAACTTTTTTCACAGTTACGCATTATGTCTTTAGGAGAGATTTGTTGTAAAACTGGCGGAATTACAATGTCCCGCAAATTTCCCCTTTCTTTACCCAGGTAAAAGTGCAGAGCCTGGTTTTCACTGCGACATAAGCACAGGCAAGCATAACGGACGCCCACAGCAAGAGCATGAGTACGTAGGCACGAACAGAACGGATATTTGCGTTATTTTTGGTGCTCTACCTTCGCGACACAGTAAAACAAGATTGCGGATGATGTGTTTATGCTTATGCTTATGACTACAGCAGCGCGTTCTCAGTTGAAATAATTAAACATAACAAGAAGAACAAACATTGTGTTCTGCACGTCCTCGATACCTTGTGCTTGTGCTTATGCTTGTGCTGTAGGCGTCCTCACTCCTTCGTGTTTATGTTTGTGCTTATGTAGTACAAACCAGGCTTGATAGCATATTCTTACCTCTTCTTTTGCAGATGAAAATCGATTCAAAGAAAACAATGACACAGAAAAGTGATAGGACAGCGACCACGCCTGGTACGAGGCTTTGCACGTGACGTGTATACTCATCACACGTGACACATTCCACGCTGTAAAAAAATGATCAGCCTTTGAGCTTCGACATTGAAATGTAAATATTCTTAATTTGATCAAAAATAAGACACAAACAGCAGTGATAAACATATTGAATTGATTAAGATTTGACGTTTCGTATGTATTCTTGTGTCTTATTAATGATCAGACTACGATGGCCCAAGAACAAAAGTAACTCTTCTTCCTAATTGCAATAAACTTCTTTTAGTGATAGTTCTAATATGGCATACTATATTTATGTCTTGTCAGATGCACAACACCATGAGTTCTCGTAGCTCATGATCAGCGGAAAGAGCGCCCGCCCGGTGTTCGAGAGGTCAATGGGTTCTATTCCTGTCGGGCTCATGTCATGTTGATTAATTCATCTTGACATTAATTTGGTACTGTTCTAAAGAATCTTTGTTTTTCTGCATTTTTCTTGTTTTGTATTGTAAATAGTGAAAAACAAAACAAAATCAAATATGATGAGAACATCAAAATATAACTTATGGCTGACAAGTTGCTTTCTTCTCCTTATCAGTTTACTTAACAATGTATTGACAATGTAAGGAGAAATATATATTGATCACTGCTTCAAATAGCACATTGTTTCTACCACAGACAACAACTGCTTGACTTCATCCCTGGCGACTGAACCAAATACACAAAAGAAAGACAATAGGTTCATTTTTGTTAATCTCTCATTCCTTCCCGAGGAAGAACGCAGGTCCTTTTGGAATATCTAGAGAGGAAGCCACATCAGCCTTAGCAGGTCTTAATGCGGGTCCTCCATCTTGGTCTCATCAGAATTTGGAGACGATGGTTTTTGCGGAGGGAGGAAAACCGGAGAAAAAGAAGAACAACCCTCGGAGCAAGGACAGAACAAGCATATACTATATGCACCAGGCCGGACCAACCCCGCGCCACATTGGTGGATGGTAAGTGCTTTTATCACTGCGGCAACCTTGCTCCCCTTCCAAACATAAAACAAATTTAATCGATCTTAGATCACAGCAAGCTCACCTTTGGTTTTCTCGAGGATTATTTTCCTGAATGATGGCAAATACGGCAGCACTGACTCCTTTGTCGAAGAATCCAATAAAACCGTACACGAAAGCTCCAGATTTCTACAACGAATAAAAAATAAACCACTGAGAGGACCATATCTTGGTCGCGTTTTACTCCGTATCAACGAGTCCGTGCGAAGTCATTCTTACGAAATCGTGTTTCAACTGCGCATTTATTATCACGCTAACCAAGCTGGAAAATGATTTGTTTTGAAAAAAAAGGAAATTCTGAATCAAGTAAAATGCAAGTGTCGTTGCAGTTATATCAAGCCTGCAGTAACTCACACTAGCGACATAACGACATAAACATGACATAAGAAAGGCGTATTGTCGTTATATATCGTTAGCAACATAGAAGTGTGAACATAATGACAAATGGGAAAAACTAATCTTTTCCATACGACCTTATGTCGATGTTCACTTACTGGCATAAGCAATATGTCGTTAAGCTATTATCTCGTCTACGTCGTTATGTCGCTAGTGTAAACCAGGCAAAGAAAAAGTTATTGCTCCCAAAACCAAGAACTGATTACCTGAAGCGTAGCTGAAGCGTAGCTTTAGTTACAGTGGCGCTAATCTGTGGAACAACCTTCCCGAGGAAATAGGTACATCAAATTCTTTAGGTTTCTTGAAGAGAAGTTCTCGTAGATGGGTTTCTGATCAGTACTCCCACATGGCAAATATGTAAAACAGTTTTTGATGTTTTTAATCGTGTTCAAATAAAGTTATCATTCGGGCCTTTATTTACCTTGTCCTGACCAATGAGCTGCGCGATCAAAGACTGTGATGTCACTAACATGACAGAACCTCCGCTTCCCATAAGCATTGCAGTCGCATACACAGCTGTCCGTCCATCGACAGTCTGAACAAAAAACCAGAAGCTGGCACTTATAGCCATCATGGCACCGAGGCAGAAGGTTATCTGTCGATAAACAAATAACCTATGAATAAGGAAAGAGCACGTGGCCAAAAATGTGTTGCACGTGATAAAAAGCCAGTCACAGTAGTTATTATAGTGCGAGCAAGCATGCACCGCACTACCCTGATACGTGATGTACGAGTCTATTCGCCCAAGCAAAATCTTTTTTTCAAAACAAAGGAGTAAAAACGCGCCAGTTTGGCATCATTGAAATAGGGAGAGGGGTGGTCCAGATGTTCCATTTCTTTTGTCGAAAAAATTGTAGGTCAATATTCAATGTACATGTATGTCTTACCACTTCAACAAAATGTGAAAAAGAGAGTGACTGCTTTTCTCCTTAATAGTTTAAACTGAGAGTGTTCTAAAGCAGCCTTCACACGGAAAACTAAAGTTGGCAAACTCGCGTTGGCAAACTCAAGGTAATGTGTGTGAACGGCACAAAAACAGTCGGCAAACACGTTCTATTTGTCGCCAACAGTTTGCCAACGTGTTTGTCGACTGTTTCTGCGCCGTTCACACACACCAACTTGAGTTTGCCAACACGAGTTTGCCAACTTAAGTTTGCCGTGTGTAGGCCG
>Ga0126343_10001147_pt1 | contig 11920 bp, 6 predicted proteins | sample Cyp2metagenome_FD_92531 | JGI IMG/M metagenome (GOLD analysis project Ga0126343, IMG submission 92531) | Coral microbial communities from Lord Howe Island, Old Settlement Bay, Australia - Cyphastrea 2 metagenome | ecosystem: Host-associated > Invertebrates > Cnidaria > Coral ... | reverse complement strand
AGCAAATTGGACATAAAAAATTATACAGATTTGAACTACTTATAACTTAAAACTAGATCTTCGCAAATTTACAGTCTGTGAAAGAATTCGCCCCGTTATACGTTCTTATACATAAAAAAATTTTTACAATACGCTTCTAAATTCATAAGGCAAGTTTGTGGCATTGTCTTGCCTCTTTGTAAATATAGTACTATTTTACAATTTTCATACAAGAAATCTACAGTGTCATTTTTTTTTCTTCTTGCTATCGGGTAGCGAGTTCAACCTTGTCTAACAGGTACCTGAAGAACGATCACTTGGCGATTTTCGGGAGGGTGGCATTTGTTTATGTGACGCGTAAGACCTGGCGAACTGTAAAATGTGCTAGAGCAGTGTTTACAAGAATAAATTTCACCTGTATGGATCCTCGCATGTCGATCAAGGCTCCCTTTATTGGCGAATCCATTACCGCAAACGTTACAAATAAATGTCTTGGGCCCCACCGCGTGGTTAAGGACGTGTTTTGCGCGGTTTGTCAAACTCCGGAACACTTTGCCACAGTACTGACACGGATACGGTCGATCGTCGTTGTGGTTGTTCATATGTTTCCTAAGGTAGGCTTTCCGTCTGAACGTTTTGTTGCAGACTTCGCAGACAAACTGTCCTTGACTGTTACCGACCGGACTGCTCGATCGCGCCTCGCTCTCCACGGCTGCTGTGACGGCACCACTTTTGCTGTTGTCATCAGCGCTGGTTTTTGGACTGTTTGGGAGCTGCGGTTCGCGTTGAGCGAGCGTTTGCGACGGGGTTGCTTTTTTTTCGTGCGGCGATCGAGGTCGATGCCATCTTCGATGCGATGCCAGGTTTGCTGGGCAGCTGAAAACTTTGTCGCATTCTGGGCATCGATATTCAGTGTGCTGAATTCCGCTACACTTGTGCTGAGCAAGCGAAAACGGATCCGAGTACACCTCCTGGCAGAGTTGGCATATAAATTGGGACTGCGGCAGTGGTCCTTTGGGCTTCGGAAAGTCGTACTTGTCCGAGATGGCAAACTCCTTATGTTCGAGAACTGCGGTTTTGCCACCATGATCTGTGTGTCGTTCGTTAAGGGCTTCGCGTCCGCCAATGTTATCTTTACTCCTGTTGTTTTTGTCGCGGCTCTCGACTAGCGGTGGTGGGTTAGGTTTGAGCTTCTTTGCTGGCGAATTCTCCTTCTCCTTTTCCACTTTAAAAGGCTTGAAAGCGCTGCTTGGAAAGTTGCCGTTAGCTGTGCCCGTCGATGTGAGCAGCGAACTTAACGAAGTTAACACCGGTGCTTTATCCGAGTTGGCCGTCGATGAATGCATAATGTCCGAAACCGCAGACGCTGTGGAAAGCACAACGCTATCCAATTCACGATACGCTGGAACAGCATCGTAGTCCGAAGTTCTTTTCTCTGATGCACTTGCCTCGACGTATGACCTCTTGTTCTTCTTCACCAGAAATGCTTTAGGCATGATCGCGCTTCTTTTGTCAACTCAGCTACACTACCAGCAGCCGCTTTGAAAATATTTTTTTCTGGGTCAACCAGGAACCGTCGGTTTGCAATAATAATAATAAAAATAACCGCGTTCGTTGAAGTTTTAAACCGTTATCGAGGCTTATACACTGACCCGTTTCCGCTCTTTAAAGTTATCTTGTTTGGTGAAGTCCAGCGGCGAAATTTCTCGGCTCAGCTCGAGAGATGTCTACGCTATCTGCTGGAAGCTGAAATGTTCTTAAGGTCGGAAACGTAAATGTTTTAATTGTGTCCGCGCCGGCAGCTGCTCGATCATACGGTGGTTGTTAAGAGGTTTAAGAACTGTTCATTGAAATGTCACACGCGCGAACTCCTCCCTTTGTTAAATATGTTTTTTTGTTGATCTATCCTCACACGTGTTGAGTATTGTTTCAATGGCGGGTGTGCGGCCGTATTAACATTTCATTAAAACCGAGGGTGTGTCGCTCTTAGCCTTGCTGCCCTAATTCGAGCAACGGTTTTGGATTTTCTCGAATATCGCCCAGCTTCCCGATAAAAATCTTCCCAGCGAATGCGGATATTGAATTCGGCTATTTGCTCATAAAATCGCTCATATTTTCGCAAAACAACCACAAATAATGCCTTATGCAAATCGTAATGTTTATGCATAAACAACAGTTTCCGGCAGAAACGGTACGCAGGGTCTAATTACGCGGTAATTTAGAACACGTGGCCTTGATTGGCAGCTGTCCTAAAACGATGGCCTTTCATTGGCCCATAAATGGTTATAACAAACCGTTTCATTGGTTGGACATCAATAGCTTCATGCCAGAACATGATTTACATTTTATTATTCTTTGGAACAGCAAGAATTTAGGCTCTTTATGTGATCACGGCGAAAAAAGAAAGTTGAATACCGGAACTAACAATGAAAGGTTGAAAGGGACACTCTTTCCCGGTTTACAAATGACACAGAAAAAACATCGCTTGAAAAATCACTTTACTGGGAAGCCATTTTCGTCAAATTACGCTTGAAAACGCGGTAAAAATTCACTAAAGTTCGCTAAAGACCGCGTTTAAGCGGCGAAAAAAATTCATAGGGCCAGAGCAGATGTTTTAGCGAATCCCTAACACGATTCTGAATAGATTAGGGGAATTTACCAGCGTAAGCTCGGATCATTTGAAATAAAAGATCATTCCAGAATCATTCTCACTTCATCCATAAACTGCCCAACATCTCCAAGTTTTTAATTTATTTATTTTAACTGTCGGCGAACAAGAAAGATCTACTCAAAACTAGTAAAATTACATTACTACGGATACTTTCGCCTTTTTACGGAAAATTAACAAAGGAAGGAAAATCGCTGCATAGTTTAGGGAGATGCTTTTTTTTTACAACAGGCAAATTGTTTGTGGGTATAATCTGCCCTTCGAACTGAGAAACAGCGCCAGAAAATTCGGAATAGAGTGTAATACGTGAACTTGGACATAAAAATGAACACGGCAGCTGTGTTGTTCTTTTGGTTTTTAATTTCCTCCCGCTTACAACTGCGCTCGTCATTTTCGACTTTTTCACCAATTGCATGCAAAGTTATTCTTACGCTGGGGAGGTTTCGACAGTGTCGTGAAAGTGTTCGCGCAATGAAAAAAGCTTAACTACGGTTGCCTGGGAGAGTAAATCTATTTTGTATTGGTTGGAATGTTTTTTCTTTCGACTCCAATGTGTCCTGTAGGGGTAAAAAAACTCGGGGTTCCATTTAAACAAAGTAAACATCCTTTGCAAGCATTGTATAACTCCAGGCCATCACAATTAAGCTTATTGACAAACTGTCTTCGTAGCCCTTTTCAATCTTCAAATCTATCGGCTCGTGCGGATGTCCTTTGCTGCCACAATACAGCGGCCTCTCGAGATTGGCCAAAAGATTTCAAAAGCCTTCCTTAGGAATTGTCTTCACATCATTACAGTCGCTTGGACTACGGAGTCAAAACAATTTCAGTGTGCTGTTTTTCAGTTCCAAAAACAAAGAGAACGTGCTAACTGTTGCAGGCCCTCTGCTCTCGTCAAGGCATGCAGGCAATTCAAACACTTCTTTTCAATAGAGAATTGATAAGAAATATTCGCACTAAAACAAAGGTACTCGATCGCAAAGAGAGTTTCCCTTCAAGAGCACCCTTCCAGCGCGGTTTTCTCAAACTGCTTACATCTAAAAAGAGCATCGAAGCGTACAGAAGATGGCTTTTAATTTTGTAAAATAAATAATTTAGGAGAACTCACTCGAACGAGAATTAAAGATCGCTGTCCTCGTATAATTACAAAAACACAGCGAATGTCATGGCAGGTGTAATCTTGAATAAATGAATACAATTTTCGAAAAGAATAATTAGAGAATTTATTGTACATTTCTGAAGACACTCTGACCAGAATTTACATATGTATGGACATCATCTGCGAAGTTGATCGCTTCTCTCACGGTTTAAATCAAACGATAATAGAGTAATTTCAAGGAGAACTGACGCCAAAGAAGCATATCAATGATGAACGGAAAAAAAGCGTCGCACATGATACCGCAAGTTTGATATTTCGGCCGCAAGCTCTGTTCGCGTTTCAAGACGATAAATGTGCTTTAGGTCTCAACTGAACAAAGGTCTAAGTGTAAATAGAACAGAGAGAGCAGTGATCGGAAATCTGTTGATGAAAATATGACAAAAGTTCAAGAATGCAAAAGCCGCCGCAGGGGTGTAACAAGGAAAAAAGTTATCTTAACCGAGCGACTTGTCAGTTTTCCTCCTGCCAAAGGCCTCCTTTCAACGATTAACTACGCTTTTAAAGCATAAAACAGAGTTAAAGCAAAAAAGAGAAATAAAGATAGCTCAGATTCTGAAAACAATTCCACTTAAGACTGAATAATATTAAAAGAAAGCTCGTTTCAAGATTGAGGCGAAATCGTTGCCGCTTATAATCGAATGATTTATATGTTTGCTCCCTAACTGATTAAAAAAATTTATTGCCCTTGGAAAAAATAATTATCCAAGGCACTTTGTTGAGCAATTTCGTCTACGAAAATTGTTTTATGCAATGCTATCACGAACATTGTTCTTCCGAGCGAAGATTTCAAGAGGTTTCTGTGTCGTATTTGCGTACCATTCGGGTACAATACAATCCTAAAGAATTTGTCCCACGAGGAATCGCTCGTGTTAATTGAGTTTTTCTACAAATGCTTACAAACGAAGCAAGGTTTTGTTATTCTAATCATAAGCGCACACTGGCATACATTCAAAGGGAACTAGGCTCAAACAGCTGTTCGCATTTGCATTTTAACAAATGAAACTCGACACAATTCGACTCAAGAAATTAAAGGGAAGGGTGAAAAATGGCAGGGTATAACTACACACCTTGAACACTCCTATAGCAACGAAGGGCTTTTATCACGGAAAGCTGTAAAATACGGAATATGAGAAAACCAAGCTAGGATTTTTCATTGCGACCTAGGCGTTCAAGCGATGCTCAACATGAGAGAGTAAAAATAGTTTTCCTGGAGTTTTATCGTGATATGTTTAATCGCTCAAAATTAGGAAAAAGATAGACATCCGGCCCCGGGTTATCAACAAGCAATCGTTCCATTACGCCTGGCGACATAAAAGCTATTCATTTGAAAGGCTTATGCCGCGAAGTTCCCGAAAACATTTTCTTCCTGACGCAAATATAATTAATTTCAAATATCGAAGTTACGTGTTGCTTTCGATAACTTAATACAAGCGCCGCCCATTTATCAGGAAACGAAGCGTTTAGGAATTAATTATTGAGGCACCCAAGTATTTTTTTGTTTTTGTTCAGGTAAATTTATTATAGATTTCGGGCTGGCGACCGCATCATTTTGCCGTCCTTTAAGAAAACAATTATGATAGCATTTTCGAGGGGTGCGTGCAACGACACGCGACCGAGCACGCGACTAAAGCGCCTTGTTACATTACACTTTGAGGTTCAAAACTCGATTTACATAGAACAGGAAAAGTTGATCACTAAAACATTTCTTCGGTCAAACAGCCAAATGGATAGATTTAAACAAGCTATCTAAACAGCCTGACAGATGCATTTATACACTTACTATTGCGTAAAAGGTCTAAAAGTACTCGCGTGCGGCAAAGTGCTCACGGCAAGGCAATTAATGGTGGATTAGCAGAGAAATGTCTCACTTGAGACAAATTTCCCTGTACGTGAACGATAAATTGTATTTACTAATCCAGTGAGGGGTACATATTTGTTTCCCGTTGAACGTTCGAGCGAACGTTGAGTGATTTGTATTCATTAAAACACCACAAATTAAGATTTGTTGTGTTCTCTGATTGTCGCGCGCGCCATGACAATTTTTTTTAGTAAACGACATTTTGTGATTAAAGACCGCTTTATATTGATGCTTCACACTCTTAACGAGGCACAGAACAATGTCACAGAGTTTTACATGTTTCAGTAGACAGCTGTTTCAATTGTGAACGCCTTTTCTTCAGATTTGTAAGCATGTGCTCCATCGCGTCTTTTCCTCTCTGAACAACTTCCCCGTCTCCGTTCCGCTCATCTTGGTTCAGTTTCCATTTTACTTTCGAGACGTCGACAGATTGAAGCTGTTTCTTTAGTGTGATACCGCGTTTACAGGTACAAAGTGAAAAGGACATTTCTACCATCCGCCGCTTAATTGACCATCGGTTTGTAAATCAGTGTTGTGGGCCAGCTCGGTTACTCACGATTCTTGTAACTGAAAGAGTCTTAAACACTTAACAATGCGAAAATCTCGCAATGTTTTCTTTTTTTTCGCGTTTCCCCCTCCATAATTTCTTTTACCAATTGTCATTTCCCGTAACTGCATTTTAAATTCCAAACACGGCCTTTATTCATTTCACCTTCATTATGTAGAACACAGCCCTTAGTTACGTAAGTTTCATTTGATTACTCTGTCTTTTAGTAACAACTGAATCAGCTGCGAGATGGTTCAATTGAAATGCATCTTATTGTGGACACGCTTGTTATGTTCTTTTGAGAAATGATTGGATGGGTCATAAGCATGCCACAATGAAATGCGTTCATTTGTTGTCAACAACAAAGTTTCTCCTTTCACTTTCAATGCAATGTCGAGCAAACAGCTGACCTCATCAAGTTCTCATAACAAACAGAAAAAGAAAAACATAGCAATCACTAATGAGAATTCATAGTTTGAAGTCGTAACTATAAAAACGTTAAATTGGGTGTTGATGAAGGAATAGAGGATGGTTAAATTAAATCAATCTGGAGCCAATACAAACTTATTGCGCGAGATATCTGAAGCTTTATTATCGTCGTAAGGGTGCCGTAAAAATCTCAAAACTTTACACGGAAATCGCGAACCCAAGAGAATTGAAAATCAGATTTTATGCGATGCATGGAAATATTTCATCGTGTATCTTGGGCTTTAAAAAAGAGGCAGTGGCCGAAACGTGCCAAATTCTCATCTTGAGTGAATCAACTCTGGTAAGGTCGATCGAAGAAGCACTGGCATGCCCAATCGATCGGCCAAGTTAGCGAACATGGACGAGACGCAATCATTTTACACCTTCACAAATCAAACAAAAGTCAAAAAGTCAAAGGAACAATAACATCGATGTATCTATATTGCTTAACAGTTTACCACGCTTTGTGATTGTCAAAAGAAACCTTCAACACACGTGCTCGGAGTAAAGACCACGCTCTCTCTTAATACTGTTTAGCCAACTATTTCTATTATTATAATTAAGCGGTACCTTTCTATTGTCTCGGAAGGCTTGTTCAGACAAGATTCCTTTCAGGACAATAACTACCGCACGCCAGGTAGTCTAATCTCTTGAGCTGCTCGGTCACCCCTTGTTTAAAACTCCGAGCATAAATTACTTTACCACTGTCTATTTGAGGCAGAGGGCTGCTAATCGAGATTAAAGCCTAGTTCCGATGGAGCTTACTAAAACAATATTTAAGCTTGATTGATCTGGAGCGTGTGCCAGCGACAACAATTCAATAAGTTTGCCTACTAATTAAAAGTCAACGGTCGTCTGAAAACATGCGTTGACAAGGGCAATACAATTACTGAGGTCGGGACTACTTTCATACCCCCAAGTAACGTTAAACGGGGTTTTCCTCGCGTTAAACCTCGCGATCTGGACGCCCAACGAGTTTCAAACAGCGAATAAAAGAAGAGAGTGTGAAGAGCGCGCGTGTCTCGTGTTGTGTGAAGAATAGGCCATCGAAGAGACCTCACAGTGCAAACAAAAGCGTTAATATTCATGAGTGAGCCGACACGCTATCTTATTAAACATCGCTTTATTTTTGGCGGCAAAAACCGCGTGGGTGCACGTTTCACACATGTGATGGAACTAGCGAAACGCGCCCAGTTTTGGCGGGAGTCGCTTTGTTATCGTACAGGTTGAACACATGTCACAATCATCAATGAAATTCCATTGAATCCGAAACCAAATGCTGTTGGCGCCATATGCAGATAACTTTACTACGACTCAATGAAAAGAAACTTCAGCGCTTGCTCAGGTTTATTGTTCGCTTCATCGCGCGTCAACTTAACACACACGAACGTGTCAGTGGTGCCGCTAACAACCTTTTCAAAGGAGCATAACTTTTGAAGGAAATCACGGCTGAAATTTCTTGGCCTTTTGTTATGGTAATCGCCAATTGATCTATTTGACGCTAACGTAAGCATGCCATGAAAGCAAAGCCCGAAGTTGCTAAAACATGTGGCAAGCGTTAAAATGCTCAAAAGGCAAAATAAATTGAATTATCACAGCACCATTGACAACACACCGGGGGTCAAATAAAAACAACAGAATTCCACCAGTAAAGCACTTGCTACTAGTGTTTGACAACACTTCAACTACACCAGACACCTGTGCGGAACATCGACTTGTGAACTTGACCCATATAGTTCTTTGTTACACGATCGAGAAAATTGCTAAGTTTTTATAATGTAAGTGTTACAACTCGATCACCAGAAGTAGTCAGTTTTGTGACAATGAAGGCGCACAGTAATGGAAGACTCCACCTTTGCTAGTTACCAGCTTATAGAGTTGATAATGACTACACTTTAGTCCCTTGAGTTTTCTTGTTAAAGGATTTGGAAAACCTGTAGAACTACTAGCCCACGGGACAGTTGGCAAACGTGTCTTTCGGATCTCGACGAATGCTAACCTTGACCAAAAATTTGCAGGCTAGGTTTAGCTTAGTTGAGCGTTTATAAACAAGGAAACAAATGTAGACAAAATAAATATAAACTCAGCTTAATTAAAAAGACGATACACAAGTTAAGCTACCAGTACTTGGATATAACGTGGTTGAAAATAAAAGAACACAAAAAAAACAAGCAAATTGAAAAACAGAGCAATATCATAGATGAAAGCGGAACATTTGTGCTTAAGTCTCCGTCCGAATAACAATGCCGGTCACCTTTTAAGAATTGCGAAAGGGGAAATACTTGATTCATAAATAAGAGCTCTCTATTGATTGATTTACAACGAAAATCTCTACAGGAAAACGCCCTTAGGCTACGCAAATTGAAAGAATTAAGCTCCGAGTAACTTTTGCCAATCTGCGTGTTCTTCTTAGATAACTGCAAGTTAATAAAGCGATAGAGAAACATAAATAAAACACTCTTATCTCTAAAGTAATTTCAAGGCAACATTGAATAATGTCATTAAGGAAGCTGACCGCAATATGTGAACAAAGTCGTCAATATAGGTTACGAAAATAGATATAAACAACTTTCGGAGCCGTATTTGCTTCTTGTTAAAACATACGCCGCTTCACAAGCATGCACTTTCGAAAGGAATGGAGCCATTGTAAGTTATAGTTCTCGAGTTCCGGTTCTCTACTGGATCGTCCGAACGAAAACCGCATTAGTTGTGACAAAACAGGATTTAAGCCCCAAAACGTTCAGATAAACCGTGGGAATAAATCAACCTGATGAATGGCTGCCAAGGCCTAACAGAAAGGCGTTAAAACAAAGCACACAACCTTGTACAACTTTATTAAGCTCCATTCTTTCGCATGTTTATCTGAAGGGCTTTGAACAAAGACCAACCACAAGTTCCTAAACATGTACAGGTGTTTATAGCGCGTAGAAAAGAAAAAAAAAAACGAAATAAAAACCCTAACCTTAAGGTTTAATACAGTAACTTTTTGGCTGAAATAACAAGAGTCTAATTAGTGAGTCTGACGGAGCGTGGGAAAGCTCGAGGGGTGAATACAAAATTGGCGTGGCGACTCGAATGGTGGTTTTTTAGTCACGTCTGCGTACTAACAACGCGCGGATCAAAATGACAAGAAAGCCACCAGTATGTATGCCGCGTCCGTAATCAAACTATGCCGCGGCCGAATTATTTAACGGAAGACAGGAAGAACGCAACAATCATTTCTCGAGGCGTCCTTGATAAAATAATTAGGACTAAAGTTTTCTTCCCGAGTTAGGCGCACAATTGAACCACCAGTGAGTACCTGTTGATCAGCTGTTTTCTGTCAAAAATTACTGGCACATAACAGCAAAGCACAAAGGCCGTTAGAGCCTTAACTCAAATATCCCTTGTAAAACGCTGTCCGAGGTATAACTGAAAACAAGCCTGTGATTTGCCGCGAACACAGTGACGCAAATTTCTTTTCGATTGCAGATGGCTGTTTGAAAAAAAAAAAACGTGTTTATAATTTGCTTAAGTGGTCGCTCTGTTGAAAGGGTGTGGAGTTTTCTTGAATGCGATCACTGGTCACCAGGGTTGATGCGAGTGTTTTCAAACAAAACTAATACACGACAGCAAGCATGCGGTGTAAGTATTTAATGACATGCAGATAGCGATGCTTTGAGCACGTGTAGCATGTGTGAACTGAGTATAAACAAAGCGTTTATGAACGCTGCTTGCTTGACAACAAAACAGAAACAAGCCACCGAGACACGACTCAACATTGTCGCTGTACAAATCGTGAGCGTGAGGGAAAAATGATATTAGCTGTAAACGCAAAAGAAGTGAACAGGCGCTGCTAAAGTATGCAGACAAGAGAAGCTATTTCGATGTTTACGATGATGTTTATGATAACTGTGAAAATTACAGCTAACGCATGGAGGGCTAAACAAAACACTTGTGCCTCTACAAGATTTGATTCCCAACACCTGCTGAAAACAAATAGAACGAAAATAATTCATGGCCCATTTTCATCTTGCATACTTTACAGGGGGCTGGTTTAATACATCGCGATGAAAATATAACTTTCCGTTGAAATGCAGCTGTTGCTGGTGTTATTCCCAAAGACCTAACAAAGGCGCGGGAGAACCAGGTACAGGTGTAGAACAAGCTAATCGGAAAGATTTACACTTTTAGATGACTAATTTTGATGACTGAAAAACTTCAGTCGAACTTAACTCCCTTCATAAAACACTCCATCTCTCATAGTCTTGTCTAACCTACAAAACCATACATAAACGACACTGTTTGGGAGACTATTAACAACATACATTTTTACGCGGCCGTTGAAGAGTAGAATACATTATGACGTAAAGACAAAATGCATTTTGAAGAGAACTCATTTTTAGGCCAAACAAAAGAAGAACTGTTGGTGGGAAAACGAAATAGAGAAAGTGCAAGAACAAAAAATGATCAATGGGAAAGTAAAACTAAAGAGTAAACTGAACTAGTGAATTCATTGTATGTACTCTGTTAGTCTGTTCGTAAGTGAATTAAAGATCGAAAACATTTGGAGCTCATTGTTTTGATGCCGGTCTACCAGTGGAGCTATAGTTTATGCCTTGATGTTTGGAGAGATTTCTGTTCCAGCAATGAGAAATCTCCAGCAATTTCGACTGAAACGAGAACGATAGTTGACAGCGGGTCAAATCATCTCGTTCAAAAATTTTTGGACAGTTCCATTGGTGGATGAAACGGCATTATCCAGAATTTCCGGAAAAGAAGATAACTTCGCAAGGAATACCCTAATGTGCAAAGTTGATTTTGCTCCCTAAATTTCCTGAATTCTCGGTTGAATGTTTTCAGCATTTCAGAAATTTAACAATTCTCGTATTTTTAAGAAGTTTTCCGACAAAATTTTCGTACATTTGCCCCCATTTTCTGAAAAGTAAGGAATTGTTGTTCGAATAAAGAAGAACCGAAAAACTCACCAGCCAAAAATGTCGGAAAATCCCAAGAGCAAAACGGAACTGAAAGAAAGGGAAGAAGGTATTTTCAAAACTTGTCGAGCTATTTAGAGTTGATGTCGCACAAGCCGACTTTTAACGCAGATTTTGAATGATCTGGTTAAAAGCTGACACAACTTTTAATTGGAGCAACGCAGGTCATGTCTTAGTTATGTACTGAAAATGCTTCGACTACCTTTTTAACATCTGGAAAATCACTTTTTATGCTCATTGCAAGCTTAAGGAAACACCCAGCAGGTTT
>Ga0126343_10001146_pt1 | contig 11922 bp, 10 predicted proteins | sample Cyp2metagenome_FD_92531 | JGI IMG/M metagenome (GOLD analysis project Ga0126343, IMG submission 92531) | Coral microbial communities from Lord Howe Island, Old Settlement Bay, Australia - Cyphastrea 2 metagenome | ecosystem: Host-associated > Invertebrates > Cnidaria > Coral ... | reverse complement strand
TGGGCTAAACTTGTTCATGGCTTGCTCATTAGGATTCAAGATTGTGTGACTATTTTATAGTCGATTTCTCTTGGGCAAGCCCTTGCTATGACAGGTTTTTCCGCTTAAGTCAGTGCCATTGGGCCAAAGAGCAGTCATCACCTTTAAGACCAAACCTTGTTTTTAACCGATCGAACTGGCCAGAGACGTCAGCCATTTTCAGGCCAATGCCATTTATGGGGATTTACCAACCATGATATTTAATCAGCGTTCCCGTTTTAACCGCTCTGGGGTTTCTGCTGCCATAGCGCTGGCTACGATGGCCAGTGCTGCCCAGGCAGAACCAATCCACAGGATGGATCAGGTGGTGGTCACTGCCGCCAGAAGGGCTCAGACCGTGGATGAAACGTTGGCTCCGGTAACCATCATCACCCGTCAGGAGATAGAACGCTATCAGGCCATGACCGTGGTGGAAATACTCAATCAGGCGGCACCCGGCGTACAAATCAGTTCCAATGGAGGGCCTGGCGCTAATTCCGGCGTATATATCCGTGGTACCAAGACCGCTCAAACACTGATTCTGATGGACGGGCAAAGGCTCAATACCGCCAGTTCCGGCTCTGCTCCCCTTGAATACATTGATCCTGAAATTATTGAACGCATTGAAGTCGTGCGCGGCCCTCGCTCAACGCTGTACGGTGCCGACGCGGTGGGTGGTGTTATCAATATCATCACGCGCCAGGGTTCCGGGACACCCACTTTAACCGTCAAGGCCGGTGGTGGTAGCCGTAAAACCGGGGAGTATGGCCTGAACGTCAACGGTGAATCAGATGGCACTCGCTATAACTTTGGTGCCAGACTGCTGGAAACTCAGGGCTTTGACCGGACTATAGACAAAACATCAACTACTGACACGAACTCAGATGACGATGCATTTCGCAACAAAACAGTCTCTGCCAGCGTATCCAGACGCTTTGCCAATGACGTAGAAGCAGGCGTTAATCTTATCTACTTTACTGGTAAGTCAGAATACGACGGTTACAGTACAACAGACCTTCCTGAGTCCCGATTCAGGGAGACCATTGCCAATGCATATCTGTCCAAAACGATTAATAACGTTTGGGACACCAAGATAGAAGCCGGACTGGTAAAAGACTCAAGGGAAGAAGTGAACAATGGCAGCGTAACCGGAAATTCAGACAATAGACAGTTGTCGGCAAGTTGGCTGAACAATGTGGCCTGGGCAGAAAACCAGTTGCTAACCGCTGGCGTCGATTACACCAATGAAACCGTAAAAAGCAACACACTCTACGCCGTCACTGAGCGCTCCAATACCGCCTTATATGCCCAGAACCTGAGCACTTTCAACAGCAGTGACCTGCAACTCAATGGTCGATACGACCATAGCGATGCGTTTGGTGGCCACCTCACTGGCGGCGCCTCCTGGGGCTTCGACCTGCCGGCCGACTTACGCCTGATCGCCACGTACAGCACCGCCTTCAGGGCACCGACGTTTGCCGATATGTATCGTGAATCCTCATTCAATGCGGCCAACCCGGATCTGAAACCAGAATCCTCACGCTACGCCGAACTGGAACTGCGAAGTGTCATTGGCGAACAAACCAACTGGTCCATCAACGTCTATCAGAACAATATGGATGACATGCTCAATACCGCTCAGAACGCAAGCGGCAAATGGCAGACAGTCAATATCGACAAAGCCCGCATTCGTGGTGTTGAGTTCCAGCTATACACGCAACTGGCCGGTATTGATTTAAACACCAATTTCTCGTTCGTTGATCCGGAAAACCGCTCAGGCACTGACGCAGGCAAGAAGCTGCACTACCGGGCACAACAGCTGTTTGCCCTGAACGCCGATAAAAACTTTGGACGCTGGTCGTTAGGTGGAACCTTCCGCGCTCAGGGGAAAACCTGGACTGATACCGCCAATACGCAGCAAATTGCCGGTTATGGCACGATTGATCTCAGGGCTTCAGTCAACCTGACCGACACCCTGACAGGTCAACTGAAAGCGACCAACTTGCTCGATAAACAATATCAGCCAGTGGTTGGTTATCGTGGTGAGCCCCGTGGTGTTTTCGCAACACTGATCTGGTCGCCCGAACTGTAATCATGCCCTCAGCTCCCACACTGCCCTGTGGGAGCAACAAACCAGGATCACACATTAACGCCTATCCCTCTGCCACACACATGCAAACAAAAGTTTGATCCTGATCATACCTGCCTGCATCGTGATAAAACCGGTGACCGAACCACATTTTTTTTGACCTGTGTCAATTTTTATTGTCTGGCGCTCGCTGACACACGTCAAACCGGCGTCATATCGATTTCGGTAGTCTTGCCACTTACATTCTCATTAAACCTGAAGCGCAGGCTCCTCATGCTTCTTAAAACCAAGCTGTTCGGAAAGGTCTATCACTTTTCCAGCATTAAAGAAGTGCTCGCCAAAGCCAACGAAAAGCGTTCTGGCGACGTACTGGCGGGTATAGCCGCCGAATCAATTACCGAAATGGTGGCTGCGAAGGATGTCCTGTCGCGCATGCTGCTCTCCGACCTTCGCAATAATCCGGTAGTGCCTTACGAGGACGACGAAGTTACCCGGATTATTCAGGACGACGTTAACGAGCGCATCTATAGCGAAATCAAAAACTGGACGGTGGGTGAGCTGCGCGAATGGCTGCTCTCTTACGACGCCCAAAGCGCCGACATTCTGCGTATCAGCCGTGGCCTGACCTCAGAAATGATCGCGGCGGTGGCCAAGCTGATGACCAACGTTGACCTGATTTATGCGGCCAACAAGATTGAAGTATTGGCCACCTGTAATACCACCATTGGCCGTCGTGGCACCCTGGCCGCCCGTTTGCAGCCAAACCATACGACAGATAACGTTGATGGTATCCGCATATCAACTTTGGAAGGATTATCCTACGGTATTGGTGATGCGGTGCTGGGACTTAATCCGGTAGACGACACTACTGACAGCATCTACCGCTGCCTGCATCAGTTCGAAGAGATCAAACAGAAGTTTCAGATCCCGACCCAGAACTGTGTCCTGGCCCATGTTCTGTCCCAGATGGAAGCGGTGGAGCGCGGAGCACCCGCCGATATGATTTTCCAGTCCATCGCCGGTTCGCAAAAAGGCAACGAAGCGTTTGGTTTCACCGCCGCTAACCTGGCCGAAGCCCAGGACATGATGCTCAAGCAAGGCACCTGTACCGGCCCCAATGTCATGTATTTTGAAACCGGCCAGGGCTCTGAGCTCTCTTCCGATGCCCACTTCGGCACCGACCAGGTAACCATGGAAGCCCGCTGCTACGGTTTTGCCCGCCGGTACAAGCCATTTTTGGTCAACACCGTGGTTGGCTTTATCGGCCCTGAATATTTGTACGACGGTAAGCAAGTAATCCGCGCCGGCCTGGAAGACCACTTTATGGGTAAGCTGCACGGCCTGCCTATGGGTGTGGACGTTTGCTACACCAACCACATGAAGACCGACCAGAACGACAACGAATCCCTGATGACGCTGCTGACCGCTGCTGGCTGTACCTACTTTATGGGCATTCCGGCCGGTGACGACATCATGCTGATGTACCAGACCAGCGGCTTCCACGATGTGGCCACCATGCGTGAGCTGTTTAACAAGCGCCCGATACCAGAATTCGAAGCCTGGTGTGAGCGTATGGGCATTATGGAAAATGGTCGTCTGACTGCCAAAGCAGGCGACGCGTCAATTTTCCTGAAGTAATAAGGGCTCACCATGATTTCTGAAAACGACCTGAAAGACCTGATTGGCAAAGTCCTGAAGGAAATTGATCTGTCCGATGCCAGCACCATGACCGAACAAGTCGCCAGGGCTGTTACCAGTCAGCCAGAAAGTGCTCCTGCCCAGGTAAACGACGGCGATTTAACAGACATTACTGCGGTGGAAATGTCTGACTTTTTTGCCATCGATGATGCCGAAAACAAAGCTGAGTACCTGAAGCTGAAGGCCAAAACACCGGCTCGTTTGGGTATTGGCCGTGCCGGTCCGCGCTATCGCACCGAGACCATGCTGCGTTTTCGCGCTGACCACGCCGTAGCCATCGACTCGGTATTTAACGAAGTGGCCGAAGACCTGATCACCCAGGCCAAACTGGTGGCAGTGTCATCCAAGTGTGAAGACAAGGATATGTACGTCACCCGTCCAGACCTTGGCCGCATCATCAACGACGAAGGTGTAGCCAAAATCCAGGCCGAGTGCCACAAAGGGGCCGATGTCCAGATCGTTATTGCCGACGGTCTGTCGTCCAGCGCCATTACTGCCAACCTGAACAACATTTTGCCAGCGCTGAAGCAAGGTCTGGAAAGCTACAAGTTGAGCGTGGGTGATACGGTATTTATCCGCTTTGGTCGTGTGGCGGCCATGGATCATGTGACTGAGCTGACCAACAGCAAAGTGACCGTCATGCTGGTGGGTGAACGCCCGGGTCTGGCTACCGGTGAATCCATGGGTGCTTACATTACCTACGAAGGCACAGTGGGCATGCCCGAAGCTGGCCGGACAGTTATTTCAAACATCCATCGTCGTGGAACCCCGGCCGCCGAAGCGGGCGCGCACATTGCCAACATCGTGAAAAAGATGTTTGAGCAAAAGTGCAGCGGTGTTGGTTTCCGTTTCTGAGCGCGGTTAGAGGAGTAGAGCAATGAAAGGCGATCGTCTGGGGGCCAGCGTTCTGGCCGTGAAAATGATCCCCAATGTGGATGCCAAAATGGCGGAAAAACTGGGTATGCCCAAAGGCTGGAAGAGCCTGGGCATCCTCACCGCCGATGCCGATGATGTCACCTACTGCGCCCTTGATGAAGCGTGCAAAAACGCCGAAGTGTCGGTGGTGATGGGCAAAAGTTTTTACGGTGGTGCCGCCAACGCCAACACCAAGCTGGCCGGTGAAGTGATCGGTATGCTGGCTGGGCCAAGTCCTGCTGAAGTGCGCAGCGGTCTGAATGTGGCCATTGAGTGCATCGAAAACGAGTACGCCTTTTACAGCGCCAACGAAGACGATAGTATCGCCTACTTTGCCCAGTGCATCTCGCGCACGGGTTCGTTCTTGTCTGGCCTGGCCAGTATCCGCGAAGGCGAACCGCTGGCCTACCTGATCGCACCACCTCTGGAAGCGATGTATGGACTGGACGCGGCCATGAAAGCGGCAGATGTCACCTTATGTCAACTGTTTGAGCCACCATCAGAAACCAACTTCGGTGGCGCTCTGCTCACCGGCAGTCAGTCAGCGTGTAAGGCGGCATGTGACGCCTTTGCCGACGCCGTACGCTTTGTGGCTGAAAACCCAAAGCACTTCTGACAGGCCTAGTAACACTTAAGTGAGGCTGATCATGAGTAGACAAGAGGCTGCAGGCTTTATTGAAACATTTGGCTTCCTCCCGGCGGTGGAGGCGGCCGATGTCTGTGTGAAAACTGCCGACGTCAGGCTGGTTGCCAAACATTACTCCGGCGGTGGTTTAGTCACCATTATCATCCGTGGTGATGTGGGGGCGGTGAAAGCGGCCATCGAAGCCGGAACCGTGGCGGCAGACCGGGTCGGCAAAGTGGTCAGCAGTCATGTCATTGCCCGGCCTGATGCTGAGCTGGATGGCTTGCTGGGCAAGCACATCAAGACATCTGCCAAAACTGTGCCGGAAAAAGCCAAAGAAAAACCTGCCAAGACCGTGTCGGAAAAAGCCAAAGAAAAACCCGCCAAGGTGAAAGTGAAGCCTGTCAAGGCGGAGCCCGCACCTGCGGCAGATAAAACACCCCAGGCAGCGGTTGTACCAACTGAGGATGAACTCAGTAAGCACAAGACCGTGAATTTGCGCAATATGGCACGACAGTTGTCTGGCTTCCCGATGAGCAAACAGGAAATCAAGTTTGCCAACAAAGCCACCCTGGTTCGGGCCATTATCGAATACCACCAGAGGGTGAAGTAATTGGAACAGCTCGATAAAGACTTGGCTTCCATCCAGGAAGTAAGAGACCTGATTCGTCGGGCGACGCAGGCACAGAAAGTGCTTGCCGACTACACCCAGGAGCAAGTGGACGCTCTGGTGGAAGCCCTCGCCCGTACTGGTGAAGCCAACGCCAACCGCCTGGCTGAAATGGCTGTGCAGGAGACTGGCTTTGGCAAAGTTCAAGACAAAATCACCAAGAACCTGATCGCCAGTAAACAACTGGCTGATTCGGTTCGCGGTATGCGCACCATCGGCATTATTGCCGAAGACCCGGCAAAAAAAATGCAGGAAGTGGCCGTACCCTACGGTGTGGTTGCAGGGCTAGTGCCGTCTACTAACCCAACGTCCACGGCCATATACAAATCGATCATTGCCATCAAAGCCGGTAACGCGGTCATTATCAGCCCGCACCCATCGGCGCTGAAATGCATTGGTGAAACCGTCCGGCTACTGCGTGAAACCTTGCAAAGCCTGGGAGCACCGGCCGACCTGATCTCGGTGATGACCAAGCCAACGCTGGAAGGCACCAGTGAGCTGATGAAAAATCCGGGCACCGGCATTATTCTGGCCACCGGTGGTTCCGCCATGGTCAAGGCGGCATACAGCTCGGGCAACCCCGCCCTTGGCGTGGGGCCGGGTAATGTGCCGGCCTTTATTGAACGCACTGCCGATATTAAAAAAGCAGTGTCGTACATTCTGATGAGCAAGACCTTCGACAATGGTACCGTTTGCGCCTCTGAGCAGCACGTTGTGACTGAACACGCCATTGCTGACCAGGTAAAGGCTGAAATGATTGCCCAGGGCAGTTACTTTCTGAACGAAGCAGAAACAGCCAAAGTGGAAAAAGTCATCATCGGGCCAAGAGGCGGTCTCAATGCCCGCATCGTCGGCAAACCGGCGGTGGAAATTGCTCGTATGGCCGGCCTTGAGGTTCCGGCCACCACGCAAGTGTTGGTGGCTGAACAGGGCCGCGAGTGCGTTGGTAGACAATACCCGTTCTCCTGGGAGAAACTGTCTCCGCTGTTGGGCTTCTATCGTACGGCAGATGCCCATGATGCCTGTGAGCTTTGCCTGGAACTGCTGCATTACGAAGGTGCCGGTCACTCGTTGGCAATCCACACCCAAGACGAGCAGCTGGTGCGCGAGTTTGCCCTGAAAAAACCAGTGTCACGCCTGGTTGTCAACACACCATCAACCCACGGTGCAGTAGGCGCAACCACAGGCTTGCCACCGGCATTTACCCTCGGTTGTGGCGGTGTTGGTGGTTCAGCGACATCTGATAATGTCACGCCGTTGCACCTGTTTAACAAGCGCTATGTGGCCTATGGCATCTGTGAGCCAACTCCTGCCGGTACCACCTTGCCTGCCCAGTTGGATATTGAAGCGATCACCCGGATGGTGATTGAGCGCCTCAAGGCACTGTAAAATTTTCAGTTATTGTTAACCCATTAAAAAATGTCTCAACGGAGACAATCAGGAGTAAGGAACAATGTCTATCTCTAACGCTCTGGGCATGGTTGAAACCAAAGGTCTGGTTGGTGCCATCGAAGCGGCTGACGCCATGGTGAAAGCCGCCAACGTCACACTGGTTGGCAAAGAGAACATCGGTAGCGGTCTGGTGACCATTATGGTTCGTGGCGATGTGGGTGCCGTAAAAGCCGCTACTGACGCTGGCGCTGCTGCTGCAGAACGTGTTGGCGAGCTGGTTTCTGTCCACGTTATTCCACGTCCGCACAGCGAAGTAGAACTCATTCTGCCTCAGGCCAAAGCTGATTAATTAATCCAGCCTTGCGCTCCCGCGTCCTGCGGGAGCACGCCAACTCATTTGCCGTAACGAGACCCTGCTGTGAATACTTTCGAAACTGAACAACTCCTGAAGCGAATTGTCGATCAGGTGATTCATGAGTGCACTGCCACTGTCGTCGGTTCCGAACAGGCCGCCAACGGCAGGAAAGAAATTCCCATTGAAACATCCGCTCGCCATGTACACTTGTGCCAGAGTGATGTAGAAGCACTGTTCGGCCACGGCCACCAGTTAACCCCCAAGCGTGAACTTTCCCAGCCCGGCCAGTACCTGTGCGAAGAACGGGTAACAGTGATCGGTCCCAAGGGTACGCTGGAGAATGTTGCCGTACTTGGCCCGGCAAGATCAGAAAGCCAGGTGGAAATCTCCCGCACCGATGCCCGTCAAATAGGCGTCAATGCACCACTGAAAGAGTCCGGTGATATTACTGGCAGTCCGGGCGTGTTTCTCCACTCCGGCACAGGTATGGTGCAGCTGAACAAAGGCGTTATTGTCGCCCGCAACCATATTCACATGACCACCGTTGATGCCCTGCGCCTGGGCGTTAAAGACAAACAGGAAGTGGATGTGCGCGTGGAAACCGATCGGCCACTGACGTTTCATCGTGTTCTGGTGCGTGTTCGGGATGGTTTCGCCCTGGCCATGCACATTGATTTTGATGAAGCCAACGCCGTTGGTCTCTCCAGTGGAATAAAAGGCGAGCTAATTATCTGCTGACCATGGTTCGAGCAATGTCTGAATTTGATCCTGAGCGCGTCAGCCTGCTGATTCAGCAAGTTGAAAGCAGCCTGAGCGAGACAACACCAGTAAACGACGGTGATGAGCTAGTCGTCGGTGTCGATCTGGGCACCGCTTATATTGTTCTGGTGGTGCTCAATGGCCAGGGTGAGCCGGTCGCCACCGAGATGCAGTTTGCCCAGGTGTTAAAAGATGGGCTGGTGGTTGACTACATCGGTGCGCTGACCATCGTGCGCCAACTAAAAGAAAAGCTCGAAGCTCGCCTGCAAGTCGCTTTGGAGCACGCCGCCATCGCCATGCCCTCCAACACCCCCGAATCGGTCTGCAAAACCCACCGTTATGTGGTGGAAGGTGCTGGTATGGAGGTGATCAATATGCTTGATGAACCCACTGCCGCCAATCGGGTGCTGGGTATCAACAATGGCGCTGTCGTTGATATTGGCGGTGGTACCACTGGCTTATCGATTTTCCGTAACGGTGAGGTGATCTACACCGCCGATGAAGCCACCGGTGGAACCCACCTGTCGCTGGTGCTGGCCGGGCACTACAAAACCAGCTTTGAAGAGGCTGAAGAGCGCAAGAAAGTCAGCGCCAACCACCGCGATGTGGTCAGCATTGTCCGCCCGGTGATTGAAAAGATGGGTTCCATCGTCCATCAGCATATTCAGGGTTACGACGTAAAGAACATCTATCTGGTGGGCGGTACCACTTGCTTGCCAGAGTTTGAACAGATTATTGCCAAACAGACCGGGGTCAATACCTGGAAACCGGACAACCCGTTTCTGGTAACACCGCTGGGTATAGCGATCAGCGCCCTGGAAGCACAGACAAGGACATCCCTATGAACACCGAAGCCCTGGTGGAACTTATTGCCAGACGAGTGATGGAGCAGCTGCGCGCGCTCTCTGGGCAGCCGGCGATCAATAAACCAAAGTCGTCTGTATTAGTTGTTGGCGATTGTCAGGATCGGCAACAACTTGAGCAAATGCTGGGAAATAGTTATCAACTGACGTACACCCGCGATCAACAAGGCAATGCTGCCATCAACCCTGACGAATTTGACCATATAGTTTTGGCCACCCTCCCCAATTCGCTGTTATCGGCCCTGGCCATCGGTCTGGAACGGGGCAGTGAGGGCTGCGTGATTGTCGAAAGCCTGCTGTTGGGAAAAACAGTCTACATTCTTGAGGAAGGCATCGCCTACCGCCGTTATCGTCAGACGGCAAATCCAGCCTTTTACCAGGTTTTTGCTGATAAAGAAGCGACGCTGTCTTCCTTTGGCATGAAGGTAGTTAAACTGGCGCAGTTGACTGATGCCTTCACAGGCAATGAAACGACTAAAGACGTTTATGAGAGTGCCAGCACAAAAAGTATGATTTGCACTAACCTGCCAGCAAGCAAAGGTGTGCATGTCATCACCAACCGAGTGGTGGGAGAAAAGGATTTGCGTACCTGTTATGAGCAAGGCTACCGAAGCATCAAGATGCCTGAACGCGCAGTCATAACACCGTTGGCCAGAGATTTCCTTCGCCTGAAGGAAGACTTGGTGGTGAAATCTTGAGGATTTCCTTTTATTTTTCTGTTCACCCCGGTTGGTGAACAGATCCAAGATCCTATGTTGCAATAAGTGCAAGAAACTCATCCAGAAGGGCAAGCAAATCATCTTCTTGAAGAACGACAGCGGAAGGCTGGTTAAAATGGTCTCTTATCCGTTCCGGAGGTAATTTTAATCGAGTCGTAAGATTATAATCCTCCTCAAAAATCGTAAGGTGAGTTTGTCGAAAAGGCTGCGCTGTCTCACCATAACTTAGATAATCGTACATCAACCAGATGGGAGAAGTAGTGTCATTCATATGATGTGCTGCCAGCCAATGAAAAAATATTGTTTAAACTGTGTTTACCATTCCATTCCAACACATCAATCTGATTTCTGACTTTATTCCGGATACCATTTGTCCATGGATCTTCTCGTCTACCTCTCGTTCTTGTAGAGAAGTACAATCGAAAATAATAGGCTTGTAGCTTGTAGATTTTGACACATTCAAGAAAGCAGGATCTCCGGATATGAGCTTTTCAGGAATGATACGGCTATTGCCCGCAGGTTGATGATGGAATTGTTGATGGACGCGGTGCTGCGATAGTCGGCTCAAAAGGGAGTGACTCATGGTCATGGTTTTGACAAAATTTATGTAGCACTTTGATAAGCGCACCCCATCAATACTTTCTCTTTTTTCTGTTGCTTCCAACTTAATTTTTTTAGGGCTTAGGGGATAAGACATGAACATTAATTTCACTCGATTTTTTAACTGCTGAGAATCACAACACTCAGAGAGCATCTGCAAGATGAGTAATAGTGCATATTTCAGAAACAGAGGAGCTGAATTATAGAGATCACACAACCAATTCAAATAGCTGACATCAATCTTTTGTTCTTGCATAAACCCACATAATTTCCACAGCGGAGCCCTGACAAATAAATCATGCGCGTTGCTCCGGTGGCCATCCATATTCCAGGCACTTTTTTTTATGATACTTTCCCACTCTTCTATGTTTTCACCAAACTGGTAAAACATTTGTGACGATAATAGTATCCACCAACTATTCGGTAAATCGTATTTAAATGAATTGGATTCTTCAGATTCTCCATTAAATGCACAGTAGTTATTTTTAAGTTGCCGCATAACCGCTGTTGAAGCTGCCTGATCTTCACGGAGCTGTTGCACAAGCTCGCGAAGACTACCCTCAATTTTTTGCTTTAAACTGATATTGCTTGTCGATGGGCAGTTTAATTGGTCAGAATATGCATATTCTCTTTTAACGGGCGGCTTCAGCACAGAGCCTTCCGGTCGATGATAATCTCCCCAGTCGGGTTCTGTGATGTCTGCACTGCTTTGTCCGCCACCACCAAGTTGGTATTGCCGCCAGGTGAGGCCTCCATTGGGGCTGATCTCCACAAAACGGTGCGAAGCATTCCCTACCTGCCGGGCCGGAATACCCCAGTAGTGGCAGAGTATCTGGAAGATCATTGCCTTATGTCGGCAAACCCCTTGCTTCTCCCTGAGCATATTCAGCAACAGCTGTTCATCTTCTCCGGTGACATTTTTGCTGTCAGAAAATGTATCCAGCCAGCCCATCAACGCCCTGAGCCGTTGAGGGACATCCTCAATCTCATCGATTGCACGCAGCTCTGCACAGGCTTTGCCGGTATTCGCTTCAGGATCAAAAATGTGTTCTGCCAACAGGTCTTCAAGCCGCTGACTGCACAATCCCTGTTGCAATCGCAGCGGTTCGCCCGGTCGCGGCTGGGTAAAATAGGTTTGGTCGGGGGCAATGATGAAATCAATCGTTACCGGCGGTGTCGTACATCCTTCCCGACTTTTGATTAACAGCACCCCTGTTTG
>Ga0126343_10001145_pt1 | contig 11933 bp, 4 predicted proteins | sample Cyp2metagenome_FD_92531 | JGI IMG/M metagenome (GOLD analysis project Ga0126343, IMG submission 92531) | Coral microbial communities from Lord Howe Island, Old Settlement Bay, Australia - Cyphastrea 2 metagenome | ecosystem: Host-associated > Invertebrates > Cnidaria > Coral ... | reverse complement strand
TTTGTTATCAATTTGTTGAATAATAAAACAATTATCCTGCTCAATCTCGCGGAATATCGTCTGATTTTATCCGACTCGGCCCACGGCCTCGTCGGCTAAGTATCAGACGATATTCCGCGCGATTTCGCAGGATAATTGTTAAATATTTGTACTGTTATTTGGACGGAATTCGCTGTGGTTGATGATAATGAGGTTTAATGAGATTTAATGCCTTTTTTTCAATGCCGGCATGGAATTTAGCTCTTTGTGAATATTTGCGCTGGCTTATTGATTCCTGAACAATGTACATATAGAACAAGTCATGAATTCGTTTCACAATTGATAATAAATAAGGAACAATAAATAAAGAGCAATGTTCTTTCTTGTATGTATTGATGTTACACATTTTTAGTTTTTCAAGAATTTTGATTGGTATGTTGAGTATTCCTGGTCGTATTTGCAGCAGTTCAGACGTACTCCCGTGCAGGTTTCGTGAACCAATTTAAAAATACATCAGTCTTACACGACGTTCTCATATATTGTACTCTAGCCAGCTACAAAAACCTATGCAAAATCTTTCGACATTTCACCGCTGATTTATTCGTTAAATTTCCAGGTCCAGTGAATTCAGTTTGACGTCTTGGGAATATGACTTTCAAGTCAGGGGCTAAAATAAGGTTCAGATCATAACAGACATAAATCATGACCAGAAGGAGTATTTGCAAGTCACTTGGCGTAGGCTACCATGACAACATTATCTCCTCTGACAAACAACTGGTTAACATGACGTTGTTTAAATACCAAACGCTTGTTTCCACCAATTAAAAGCGTCTTTGACAGTGTAGTGTTATAGGAGCTTGTCTTAGGATTTTCCATACATATCTCTTGATCTGCAGTTTTGAGCTTCTCGCCCACAGGAGAGATCACTTCTTGTTCACAACGTCCAAGCTTCAGGGAAAAAGGCTGATTTTGTCTGTTGTTATACTCGGTGCATTTCGTGGACGGTTGAGGCTTTATAACTGTGGAAACATCAACTGTTAATTTTGAAGAGCAACCATCTCCTTCCTCGAGTCGCAATTTCTTAGCTTGCCTCAGTTCCGTGATGTCTACAGCCCTTGTACGTTTCCTGGTATTCCCTGCCTTATCCCTTTCAGCGCGCCGAGCCTGTACTTTCGCCTTAGAAGTGGCATTGGAAGGCAGCTTTTTAAGAACTTTTCTTGGTGTTATTCTTGGAGACGCTTTTACAGGTGTCTTCACTCGTTTTGTTTTACCTTTATCACTGTGGCGACCATGTTTCTCTACACTATCCATTGTTTTTGTTTCACTTATCGCTTTGGAAGAGCTTTCGGGCTTACTTTGTACTTTACCGTCTAAGCTGAGAAGCGTTGAACTAGTTTTCTCACCTCCTTTGTTTACTTTGTTATCGCTTTTCAAGTGGGTTAGGACTTTCTTTGCTATTGTCTTGTTATCAGAGTGAGTGCAAGACTCATTTCGGTGTTTATCTGGATCATTTAGAGAGAGCTTGGCTTTGCTGTTAATTTCTATCTTTTCTTTCTTAACACGTGAAGGCGCCTTTTGCGAGTCCAAGACTTTCGCCCTCGAAACAACGCGTGAATCTTTAGCGGTTTTTCTGTGTCCTTCCTTACAATCACGAGGCTTTTTTGTGTCTGAAGTGCCGAGCTTGGTTATGAGTTCTTTTCCCTTCACCATTTTCCCATAACCCTGATCACTGTGTGACTTTTTGGTCTTTCTATTGCCTCGAGTCTCATGAAGAACTGTCGAGTCTTTAGATGTTTTGTTGGGAACAGCCTGAGATGTATCGCAACGCTCGTGCATCTTCCGTCTTAAGGCTATAGGATTCGCTTTTTTTGCCTTAACATCGTCTCCTTGCAGAGAACTGTCAAACTTAAGACTACTTTCTGTTGTCTCATCCCTTCGCTGGCTGTTTCCAGGTTTTGTTCCATTGGAGGCCCCAGAGCTTCGCGGTCGTGTTTCTCTTCGTTTTACTTGAGCCGCTCGCTGTAGTTTACTGCTCTTAACGTTCGCTTTATTCTCAGTTTTCGTTGAGTCCCGCAGACTTTTTCCTTGAAGTGGCTTTTCCACAGTGCTATTCTTCTTAACACGTTTTTCAGCAGATGTTTCACGAAGACGACTACCTTTCGTTTCATCACTGCCACCAGTACGTCTTTCTTTCAGTGCCGATCTCATCTGACGTGCTTCACTCAGCTTTGTCCGTAAGTCTGTCTTTTTAAAGCAACACAGAGAAGCTGTTCTATCACTTCTTGGATTCTCAGGTACTCTAGACCTTTCCTTAGATACTTTGTGAGGTACTTCGCTTAAAGAATGTCGCCTAGGAAGGTAGAGCTCTTTTTCTTTTCTATTGACTACACTTTTACTTTGCGTGAGTTCACTTCTGGGAACACTTGTTCCTCCATGCTTCTCGTGTGGTGAAGCCTCTGCATCGGAATCAGATGAAGAAAGTTCGCCTTCTTCTCTTTCCTTCTTCATATGCTTTGTAGTCTCAGAAGTGTCGTCTTCATCGGAGGTAATTTCCCCTTCTTCTTTTTGATCGTCTCCCTTCCTTTTTGATTCATCAATTTTGTTTGTCATTGGAACACATGGTTTAACGTTCGTTTGTTCACAGCTGAGCTCTGCTTCATTCTTTTCAGAGAAATCTTTACCTTCCGATTTCACAGAGGATTTTGTTGCCGAATGTTCCAAGGACGAGTTAAGGCCTGTGGATCTCGAAGCATCTTTCAGGTCCTTCTTACTTTCCAACAGATTCACCATAACACACAGAGAAGTGTTTGAATCTCTTGCAAAGGTTTCAGCACTGCCCTTATGAGGCGAAGACCTCAAGCACTGACTTTCTTGTGATTGAATGAGTTCGCCATCATCATGTCTGCCGTCTTTGTTTTGAGCAGAATAATCACGTGAAGCTTCTGTTTCGCTCAGCGGTGTTGCATTTTGATCGGTGTCCAACGCCCTTGTTTGTTGGTTTTCTGGCAATTCCTTCAGCTGTTCGTTGTACTGCCCAAATTCTTTACTGACCGCTTGTCGACATTCGTTTTCTTCAAGATTACTCGCGGGTACGTGTGTATTGAGATTGGCCTCTTCATCGTTTGAAAGTACGTCATCTGAATTGAACTTCAAAGCGGAGCATTGCTTCTCACTTGATACTACTCCATTCTCCCTCGATAGGCTGTCAGAGTCTTCCAGGTGTTTCCCAGAAACAACGACAGAGTGTTCTAGAGTAGAACATGTAAGATCTAAACGTTTTCCCTCTGCGAACAGAACTTCATGGTTACTCGGAGACGAGTTTAAGGAAACTTGTCGAGTTCCACCAACTCCATGTTCACTCAAACCTTGGCTGATATCGGCATCAGCGTTCACTCCAGTTATAGTACTATAACTTTCTACTGCAACATCTAAAGCCATAGGGGCATTATTTGTCCCTTCATTTGGCCAGAGGCTGCAGTCTTGCGTATTTGAAATGAACGAGTTACTCGATGAATCAGTTTGACGCTCCCTAGGAGACAAAGACGAGAAAGATTGAATGTGCATCTCAGTTGTCTTGCTACTTAGAGCTTCTGCTTTGGCGCAAAGCGGTGGACACGTTTCTATTTGCTGGAGACTTTCACTAGTTTGATTGCCTTTTAAATTAATTGAGCTAATTGTATCGGCCAGACCATCACCAACCTTTGTGGAGCTTGAAAATTCTTCTAGTTTAGTACTTTCGAGTGTTACATCCTGGAATATTTCCAAAGCTTCAGTATCTTCACAATCGTTTCTTGGTCGATCGTAATTTTCATTTTGAGCTTTCAGCGGTTCAACAGTTTTCAGGTCCAAGTGAGAAACAGTTTCAATTTGATTTGACACTTGTTTCATTGCAGATGTGTCTTTTCTTATGGATTTGGGAACATCCATGATACTTCCTGCTTCCGTGTCAACAGCACTCTCCATCCTTTCACTTTGTAACTGCTTCAAGCCAAACACGTGAACTGCTAGATTTCCACTCGGCTCTATGTAATTCACATTGTGTTCACTTTTGACCTTTACATGGCTTAACCCATCATATATCTCCTCTTCGTCGCTTGCACACTTTATTCCAGAGTTTTTGTTGGACTTGAAAAGGACGGCTTCATCGTCAAACAAACTTGACACACCGTGAATTACTTCCTCGCCGCTTAATGACGTATCACAGACTCCTTTATCAACCTCCTTTGAACATGGCACGTGTTCATCATTGTTCTGAGACTGGTCATTTGGGCAACTTTCACTTTCTCCTAATTCACAACACTCGAGTTCTATCAAAGGTGAATCGTTGTCACTTTCAGCAGAATCTTCATTATGTTCATTGTGTTCTCTGCCATTTCGCAACTGCTTTTGTTGGTCTTTGCGTCTACTGTCATTATTATCATTTACCAATCGACCGTCATCTACAGAAATAACACTGTTCTCCTTAACGTCCTCTGAAAACTCAGCCGTTTTATGTTCCAATGTTGTGTGGACTGCATTGTTCGTGTCAACAGATACGCAACCGTCTTCTAATACAGCATAGTCACTTTCATGAGCATCGACAGAAATAAAAAAATGTTGTTCTTTGATTATAGACGAAGAGACACCCAAATCATGAGAGTTTCTAACTGCATGTATAACATCATTACTTTCACCGATCGTTTGATGTAAGAGTGCATATCTATTAATAGCTTCAGGCTCGTTTTTCTCTTCAAAGTCGCACTGTTGATCTTGGGTGGTCACTTTCCTGTCCAGAACATCAACGGCAGCTACTGAAGCATTAGTCTCTCTAATACCTTGACTAGACATACTTGTACCAATCAGATCAAAGGATTCAGCCTCAAACGTTCGAGAATCAAAATCATCCAATTCAATGTTTGCATTTGAATTTCCTGTATCTTTGTGTTGTACAGGATTGCATTCACCAGCGTCGTTCGATTTGTCCTCTGTGAGAAGTAAACTTTCAGCATGACCAAAGGGAAGGATTGTAGATTGTAAAGCGACGCTAAGAGCTTTTGCTGAAGGCACTGATGACTCGTCACCTCCAGTGTCCAGAGAATGGTCACACACGGAATAACCTTCAGAATTGCCCTCGAAATTGTTACAGTCCGTAAGTACAGTGCCATGTAAAAACTGTGGCGTAACATCATTAACTGAGAGGACCTCTGTGTTAGACTGGGAATCAGGTTCAGAAGCAGGCACAGCATGGAGTCCTCTGCTGTCAGTTTTCACATTAGCAATTCCTTCTTCGTGATATGTTTCCCTTGATGGGGCATTTACATGTAAGACTTCATTAGGCGGTTCCAATAAGGAGGATTTTTTTTCAACAATTGTGCTGTCAATGGTTTCAACAGGAGTTTTATTTTCAACTAGTGATATTGCCTTTTTCTTTTTCTTTCTCTTCTTTTTCGTTTCTAGAGGCTCGTCTTTTATCTCTTGTTGCTCAATTCGTTCTTCTAAAGTATAGACTTCATCTACGTCAAATAAAGCCTGTGAAAATAGTAGTGACAAATTTGTTAACAAAAGTTTCTGATCACTGTTTTGAGCAGTTTTCCCAGATATTCACTGTTACAAAATTAATTAAATAAAAGCTCAATAACATTTTTGACACAATTTCACCGCTTCCTCCATAAAATCAAGCTATAAAATTTACATTTAAGCCAATCCCTTCCAAGTTGACCAAGTGCTTGGAGATTGCTGTCTACTGACATTACTTCGGGAAGAGCACATGTAGGAAGTAAACGAAAGGATAGAGACTTAGCCACCGTTGTTCACCCTTAACTTTGAAGTTAATCTTTACGAAAATTGATTTCGGAGGAAAATCTATTCTTTACAAAAATAACAAAACTGTAAAATCTCTGCTGGCGATATAGACACCTAAAACTGTTAAAAATGCCAAAGAAATTATGTTGTAGGGCACCTTACAATAATCAAGTTGTTTTGAATCACACTGTAGTTGTTGTCAACACTCAAAAATTCAGCTTGTGTAAGATGTACAAAAAGATAATATTATTAATCTATAGCAAAATTCTTAATCATGATAGGTTCTCTGCATGTCTGTCTGTCTGTCGTGTAATTGACACATGATCACATGGGTGTCCAACTACAAGTATCCGATTACAACGCTTTGTAATTGAATAACTACACCATTTGCATATCAGTTACCTGCACTTTAATGGCTTCCTTCTAAGAGTTTCCTAGTACACTGTAACTGTTTTTGAAACTTAATATGGACTGCTACTGACTTTTTACTCAGAAATTGTAAAACACATCGTTTCCAATCTTGCACAATTCCAAGAGTAATCATGCTTACAAATTCAAATCTGGGTCACACTGCAACCTCATCCAATAAATTTATTGAAAAAATAACTTGTGCAGTTTCTCCCTAAATTGTACTACACTCCCTCACACAAAGCACAAAAACGTTTCTCAAAGCTGTGTGAATCAGTGCAAAATGTAATTGTACAAGTAAAATTTCAAACTAGGACTAATAAAAAACCGTCCAGTAATTGATTGACAAGTACAGCAGTTGTACAACTTGATTGCTCTGCTTATTATACTGACCAGATTCATGTGCTTGTCAAAGGCAACAAGGTATCCAGCTAAGATGCTGCGCAGTCCTTTGTATCTTCTTGTCCATACCTTTACTCTCCTTCTTTCAGTAAGACAGGAGTAAAGGATACTGAATGGTCCTTCTGCAAGAGCTATGGAAAAAAGAAAAACGATGGAAACGGAGTTCACCTTAAACTGAAATTAGTAAATTAATTTTGACCTTTTTGTAACAAATCATGAAAAAATAGGTTATGAGAATTAAGCAGTTGGTCATTTCATGAGTACCTAAAATAAGAGCTTAATTCTACTAAGGACACTTGTTGCAAGTAATGATTATGTGAAAACAGCAAGAATTAAGATGGCCACATGAAAAGGACAGAGAAGAGAGAGAACAAAACATGTCCACACATGTATAGGTAGTGTGAAATAAAGAAAAGCCATTTACTGGTAATTGCTTATAAGTGCAGGTGCTGAACTCCAGTTTCAGTCGCATGACAAAGCTACATGTACGACTATTGCCAATCCTCTACTACTATTACCATTAAACCGTATTTTGCACAGAAATACATTGTATGATCTCTCCAGGGGCTGGCATTTAAAATAATAGTTTTTCCCCAGTAATAAGGTAAAAATGTAAAAAAATACCACTGAATGTGGTGTAATGGATCTCAACAACCTGTGATGGACTAGATATACACTGCACGTACATCTTCATGTTACAGTTGTATATCTTAACAATGGGAAGTAACAATACTCCACACTTCTTGCAATGAAAATGCAACTTACAAGGTACAATGTGTAACAAAGAACATGTGCACATGTGTGTAGCCGGTGTGAAGATTGTCAGCACCTAAGGGGAGGGGAGGGGGGGTAAGGGGGGTAAGCCTTAACAATCCTCTTGAGTCCCCAAACATGGAAAAGAGACCATGTACAGGTACATGTATATGGTCAAGGTGAAGCTGCAAACATCGTGACTAGATGCCTCATGAGGATAATGTGTACTGGTCCAGTAAAGCAAAGAAGTAAATGGTTTTTATAGGCTAGGGCCACACTGTATAAAAATGTACAATGTAGCAGTGATATAATGTATTTTATACCATGCTAAAGAAATACAGCCAATCAAAATACAGGGATGCCATTGTGTATTTGATAGTATTACACCCAACCTTTCCATCATGCACTTTGTGTATGTCATAGATTGTGTTGGCTACTGATTTGACATTTCTTCCCTTTGACAGTCTAATCCCATAATATTAAGCAGTCTGACCCTCAAGGACATGTCAAGACAATCAGAATAAACCTCTGTTTCAATGTTTTTATTGGTTGACAAGCTTCCTATTTCAGCCTTCTATTTGTCTCGCCTTTTCCAAAACAAAGCTAAACTATGTAATATGAAATTGGCCTTTTTCAGCAAAATTGGCCGCAAAAATTCCAGCAAAAACTCTGCTGAATCAGCCATTTTTTCCACGAATTTGTTTGTGGAAATCCTGCAAAATTTAACTTTTTTCTGCAACCTACCAGAAGCTCTGAATATGGGTAAGGGAGGAGGTGGGCTTGACCCCAATTTGAAAAAAAATACCAACACTTGAGTTGGGAGTATCGAATAAACAGTTATTGTCAGCAATTGGCTCAAGTATTTTTGGGGTGTCTACAAAGTAAAGCCCTAAGACCAAAAAACAGACTTTTCTTTAACAGGCCTATTAAACCGGAAACCGGGTCAAGTTTTTCCTCAGACACCAACTCATGTGAAATCAACGAGGTCTTGTAGATAAGATGACTCAAACTATAAAATTTAAGGTGGCTCTTAACTCTTCGGGCTTGCACAGATTTTCTTAAAACTTTGCTATGCTTATTAAAATTTGATAAAACAGAAAAAATTCACTGTGCCATTTTTTAATTTTAAGCCCCTAAAGCTGTAACTAAGGGTGTTTTAAGTACGTTACATTGTTGCTATGGTAACCTATTGCATCACAAAAATGATAAAATTCTGTTCGTCAACGATTGGGCACTTCTTTGATACCAAGATTGTAAACAGCCTCAAGAGATAAAGAGTGGTTATAGTTCGTTTTATAGTTAAAGCCAGCCTTATATACAAAACAAAAACCACATTGATTTCACATCTGCTGATATATAACAAAGTGTTTAAGCAAGGGTCTTTGGTTTATACTTGGACCCCTTTCATTTCACGTCAGTTGACATCTAAGCGTTCAAGTGAAGGTCTTTATTTCAAAGATCGAGCGGAACCTTTCTACAAAATGAAGACGGCATTGATTTTGCAATTGCAGCATGGAGTTCGTTGTCAATTGTCAGTGCTTGCCAGATGGGGAGATAGCTTGAACTTCCGAAAAGTTAACATCATTCGAGATTGTACCTGGTCTTAAGAGGTCATCTGTCATTTTTATGCCAAAACACCCTTAGAGCCTGTTCACCTTTTGAACCATCATGCCGTGACGCCCAATCAAGTGACTTTGCAATGATGGTGTGACTTCCAGTCAAACAACAGCACTCAATATTGGGGTAAACATTAAACAATGCAAATCAAATAATCTGGGAGTATTATATTACTCAAAGATCAAGAGCCACTTAGTATTCACAGACAAAATTTGAAGAAGTTGCAAACCAATGTTTCAAGACTTGCGAAGATATCCGTACTATTTATTATGTTCTATCACCCCTTTGTCCTTACACAAGCAAACCTTAAGGCAGCATTAGATTGGTTTATGTCTGGGAAAAAAGCTAAGAAAAAGCTAGGCCACACTTTCATCTTCAATTACTATAAGGTCTCTCGTCTACGTTTTCTAGGAGGATGCAATGTATGTGATTCCTTTAAATGTCATATTCAGTGCTAATTTCGCTGACAATTTTGATCAGGGTCTTAGGACTAATGTCTTTGTGTTTTGAGGATCTTAGTTTTTGTAACACCTTGGCAAGACTTGTCATACAAAACAAAGACTGCCAACCGCTTAGCTCAGTTGGTAGAGCACCGGACTGCTGTGCATGAGGTCGCAGGTTCAAACCTCAGGCGGACCAACACTCAGGGTCTTTAAATAACTGAGAACATGCTGCCTTTGGAATGACACCTACAAATGGTTAGACGTTCGCGTCTTCTCGGATAAGGACTATAAACCGTAGGCCCCATCTCCAGCATCTTCAGTGTTATATGGTTAACAGGGGACGTTAAAGAACCTACAAACTTATTGGAAAGAGTAGGGGATAAAATTCCCGGTGTTGTAATCTGGCCTTGTTTCACGGGTTGGTGCTTCACATAAGGTTCAACCTCATGCCCCTTTCCCCCTTGGTCAGAAATGCCCAAGAAAAGTTACTATGAACTTATACCTGCCAACTCTCACGCCTTAGGCGTGAGTCTCATGCCTGCAGGTTGAAAACTTCGATCTCACGCCTACTCATGCCTGCGGGCCAATTTCTCATGCCTGATTGAAAAATGTGAGTTGTTGCCGTCTTGCTTGACACAATTTCCAAAAATATGTCAACTCAGACCCGTGTAAGGAATGAAAACCATGTGTAAAATGAATAAATGACAATACCTTTCTCGCGATCTCTGATTTTTGAAGTGAAAAGTACTCCTTGTATACGGCTGGCACGCGGGAAATTTGAATTGACCAATCAGGATTCAGCAGTTGGAAAAAATCCTAGTGTCCTGACATAAAGTTATTGAAATCAAGCAACTTTTCTCACTGGAGATGGCATCAAATATCCACGAAAAAGGATTAACAATTTAAGAAACCAAGCTAGTTGGCAAAAAGTGAAAAATGTGAATTATTTGGTGTTTCTAAGCTTCTATTTTGATTGCTGGTGCTCTGCATGGCAACTTGCTTGTAGTTCGTTGAGTATCGCCAGGCTAGGTAGGATAATAGCTTGGTTATTTTGAACAATATATGCTGTTCCTCGTCAAATTAAACCCAGAATACTCAAGTTAACTACTAGTAGAAGCCAAAGGAACTTGTGTACTGTTTTTATCTTTGTTAACTGCGAAGAAAAAGGCTGTTACTTATATCGTTTTGTTAAAGCCTGTTTACACAGGCGATTTTTGTCGCAACTCGATGCAATTTTTGTAGCGCTCAAGGTTGCAACTTCAAAATCACACGTGTAAACCAGGTGCCATTTTTAGTGCGATTTGTCGCCGCAATATGGCAGGGGTTTCAAACATGTTTGAAACTTGATGCAGTTTTGGTGCAACAAACACTCAGCTGCCGTATGCAAGGCTGGGAGCGAGTTCGCGTTTATACTGGGACTGGGACTTCGGACGTTTTCGGAAGACTTCGGGATTCTTCGGAAGACTTCGGACTTCATTGGAAATCTTCGGAAATGATCGTGTCGTCTTCAAAAATCTTAGCACTCCCAGGATAAAAATCTCGCGCCTATATCTCAGAAAAAGTTGGCAGGTATATGAACTATGAACTATGAACTATGAACTGTCTCTGGTTTGATAGGCCTGTTAAAAAACAAGTTTTTCTTCTTTGGTCTTTGGTCTTAGGTCTTAGGGTTTGTCTCTTTCTGGTTTGATAGGCTTGTTAGAAAAAAAACAAGTATTGGTTTTTCGGGCTTAGGTTTTACAGTCTGTAGCTCGTTGTTTGGTTGACACCCATTGTTTTACCCTCACTATAGCTTCAATAAGAAATCAAGAAGCAAATATTTATACAAGCACGTTTAAGTACTGACGGCTCTTACCGTCCATTCTCTGTATCACATCCATTCGTTTCTTTCTTTTCTGTTCTGCTTTGAAAGCTTCCTCGGCCAAAATAAATTCCTGTAGTTTTGTGTCATCCATTCTGACATCACTCTTTTTCCCTAATTTTGTGTCCTCTGTGTTAACCGTTTTAGACTCGGCGATAGCTTTGAGTCTTTCTTGTAAATCCTCTTTCGGAACTGGTTTATATTCTGGCTTAAGGTTCTTTGTTCTGGAGACAGAATGTCGTGATGAGTCCGTAGAATTTCTCAGCTTCACGACTTCAGTGGACCTCGTCTTGCCCTCCTTGATTGTAAGTGCATATTCTGCAACGTTATTAAAGATCTGAATGTTGGGTACAGGTGGTTGAAGACCTGTGGTGTAAAGAGCCTTTAGTGGGTCAAACTTTGGAGATAAAAAATCCAATGTTTCGTCCATATCCCGGTCCATCTTCTTGGAAGATCTGGCCGCCATCTTGGAAGCTGAATAGTTCCCAGTCCTTGCGCGACATTTACTCTCGTTTCCAGTGTTGCGCGTACAAGCGCGCCATTCTAGACAGTGGTGGCGGGGCGCTTACAGCTGTTTCGAGAAAGGTTGTCTAACAAAAGCGTACGCGACAATGCCGAAAGATATTATGGGTAATGGAAGTTTAAGTTCGTTGATTGATGCTTTAGGTGTTTCAACGACATAGATCGAA
>Ga0126343_10001144_pt1 | contig 11933 bp, 4 predicted proteins | sample Cyp2metagenome_FD_92531 | JGI IMG/M metagenome (GOLD analysis project Ga0126343, IMG submission 92531) | Coral microbial communities from Lord Howe Island, Old Settlement Bay, Australia - Cyphastrea 2 metagenome | ecosystem: Host-associated > Invertebrates > Cnidaria > Coral ... | reverse complement strand
CCCCCCTAATCCGTCTGTTCTGCAGGAGAGTGCTAGCTAGTTAAAAGTCTGAAAAGTTCTTTTTTTTTTAACGGCAGAATGTCTGATTAGTGTTACTCTTGTTTCTGATCTATTAACTTGATCAATGATATTGTACTAGAATTAAGTTATCTGCTGACGATGCTGTTCTCTATTACGAAGTTTTAAATGTTCATGACGTCGGTTTATTCCAACAAGACGTTGTCACTCTATCCTCTATATTACTCTATCCTACTTAGTCAAATGTAACATCATTGCAATTATAAATTACTAGGTCATTACAAATTTCATTTAATAGATGGAGAATAGCTTGAAAGACAATTACTGCTTGAAGAGTAGGTAGGCTGCTATTGCTATAGGGATTGTAATCAGTGTGGTGTGACACCACACCTGTCCGACTACATCAAGCTGTCCGATTACAACTTTGTAGATTAATTAGTCCAAAAAACAACAGTTTATACTTTAAATTATGCAAAACTCACATTTGAGGAAACTCTTATTATGGTTATGATTAGTAATAGCAATTGGACCAAGTGGAGTATAATTCACTTTAAGCTATCGCACTAAGTTGCAACAAGCTGTTCCCGGATGAAGATTACAAATTTAACAAATTATATCAGGTACAAGTCTGGAACAGATTCTTGAAGTAAGCTTACGTCTCAGTCATCCCTTTGCATTATTCGGTACACACGAAAAAACAATATCTCGATCTTACACCTTTTAACTCATTTGCAAAGAATCTTGTTCCCTCTAAATAATTATTGTAATCGATCGAAGACATTGACTTGAATTTCAGTGAACTAACGCTTCGAATCTTTGTTGATAACTCTTTGCACACATACTGAGTTTGAGCAACAGCAACTGCAGCTCCAGCAATGTTTACGTCCCGCTGATCTACACTACATGCGACTACCATAGCAAACACCTATTATACGCCTTATTCCCAACTAAATTCGGGATTAAGTGTACATAGGCCATGACGAGATTTCAGTCTCACCATTTCTGCAGCAGTTTGCAATAACCACAGAAGTAAGTTCATGATAACACAAATTAGCCCGTCCAAAACGAAAACTCGTATCTCAATTTAGCGTTAGGCATTTTGCTGACAGAGTGTGCGTTGCAAGCAGCTGAGCGTCATACACAATACGATACTTTTCGTATGTTATTCTCCCTTGTTATAACAATGTAAAATGCTTAACCAAACAAACTACAGAAATCTGATACATCTCCGGATTAATGTAGATACCAGGCTGTGCCTAGATACCAGCCTGTGTAGATCTAACAGGCAATTTGATTCGTTATTTGATACAACTCCGGCACTGTGATGGGTGTGACACGCGCACAGGTATGACTCTCTCACTCACTGACCACATAGCCGCAGTCATCAGAGAACATTTGGATAGTTTCATGAAACCTTTTCTACCTTTGAAAAAAGATCTCGGACTGAAACGAATGTCATAAAATGCCCATGACTTAAAAATGTTAAACTGCTGCTGTAGACACACAAAAAGTGTCCAAACGTTTTTGTTTAATAGAGGTGATAAGCTGTCAGCTCTAGTTTACTTTAGTCCATGTAAAAAACAAAAGAGCTAAGTTACCATTTGTAACAAAAAATAGCAATAAATCTTTTTGTTTGTTCGAGAGAACATTTCATAGGAACAAGTGGACACAATTCGTCAGCTCTAATTGAATTTACCCCCTTGAGAAAAAAACATAAGTATCAAGTTACCATTTGTAACTAAAAAACTTAAGCTACAAAGGGTAACTTGATACTTTTGTTTGCTTAAAAATACGTCTTTGCTGCTGACGCTGTTCAATAATAAAATAAAAAAAATACATATATAGGCATCATTTCTTAACTTTTATGGATAAACTATCCGCTAAAATGGTCAGGATTATTTTTGAATAAGTAAATTGCTTGTGTTTATTACTCTCTTTTCCTGTCGATCCCAGATGTGTAACTTTTTAATTACAGGTTAAGCAAATCTTTGGTTTAACCTCTTATTTTTTTTTAGGTTTTGTGAATCTGTTTTGGGTGAAAGTAAAGCATTATATTTTCTTGGAGGTTTGAAAATGAAAGACGCGCTGGACCGATTGTATTTCACCTTGTCTTTTTCTTTCCACTTGGCGTAACTTCTTTGAAAAGGTAGTGCAAATTTAAGACCAGTTGTATACATGGGAAGTAACGAACAGTCCAAGTGTGTTTATTTATTCATTTAGAGGAAGAATTCTTGATAGGACTAACTTTTGACACATAATAAATGTACCTTGTTTTGTCTAGAGACCACATCATGCAAAATTAAAGTTTCCTTAGTCCAGGGACTGATATAAAGCCTCTTTTAGATGAGCGATTTAATAAACCTGTGCTGTGCCGCTGTGTTTGAAAATTTTACTTTCTTCCATTGCAAGCTGTATTTACTCAAGGTGAGCTCAAGGTGTTGTTGAACCATTTTTGTTATGCAGCCAATCGGAGTGTGCGTCATACGAAGTCGTTTCACTAAGGTTAGTGCATCCACTCAGGAAAGCACTGTTAAAAATATTACTTAAAACTGTTTTGCTAGCGACAAAAAAGATAAATATGATAGTACGAAACCATGATTTTTTCCGCTCTCTCTCTGACGGTTTGTGACTTCTCTGCGCGTCTGTCATCAAAAAAGCATTATTGGCGCTAAGTAAACAGGAGAAAGAGACAAGGTGTCATTTTTAAACAAAAAAGTAAAAATTCATTCTAATGAACACTTCGTTGACCACTTCAAACTATATCTCGGGTGCGAACTACCTTATTCATGTTTTGAAACTGAAAAAAATGGTCAGTCAATTGGATATCCAAAAACATACCAAGAATAAATTTCAACTCAATGAACTCGTCCTAAAGAGTTGCGTTAAGAAGCATCGATGTCGCTGAAGACTTAGTGCAATGCATTTTCATTACAAAGCGGGGGCAAGAAAGTTTTAAATTGAATTTGTAATTGAAAAGTTGCTTCTTTGAAATCGAACTGAACAAAGACTTCTCCCCTAAAGACCGTCTTCGAGATGCCTTTTGCCAAAATAAATTGAGAGCGTTATGTGAGGCCTAATGACAATAAAAAAAACTTACAGATGTCAAGATCACCGTAAAGGTGACAAAGAGTAAATGAAAAAGCAAGAAATAATGAAAAGCTCTAGAGCTGTTTGCTAATATAACAAGAAAACTGTACATTAAACCGTGAAACCAGAAGCCGCTCCCACAACTGTTGGTAGTATTACTGACGCTATTTGGATTTGCGGTCAATCATCTGTGAGTAGAATAATATTATTATTTATTTTCTAGTTTTGGTGGAGACAAAACATGCAGGACACCCCAGAGATAATCAGTCGAACGAAAACGAAATGAAATTAATACGGCTTACGGAATGAACCGAACTGTTGACATTTGTCACACTAGTACATTAGAATATTAGGTACGCCTGAGATCTAAACTCCCTGTGACGTTACCGGCGCGAAAACAAGAACCTTACATACACAAGAATCAAGACCAAGTTCATTGGCGATGGCAATCAGTAACCGTTTTTCTACTCCTATCGGGGTTTTGTTCGCAGCTTTTTACACCACTGTTTTTATTCTATCCACCGTTGGGAATACATGGGTTTTGGTAACCTGTTATAAGACTTTGAAACGAAGACATTTTCCGTTTATTTGGTTACTGGCTACTCTGGCGTCTGCGGATCTCTCGTTTACCTTTCTTACTGTTTTCAACTCTGTCGGCTATTTTCATCAATGGGTGGGCGGCAACAGCACTTGTAAACTTCAGGGATTCCTTCTTGAGGCTAGCTACACAGCTTCAATCATCACACTGGTGATAATAAGTTATCAAAGACGAAAAGCTCTTACAGATCCTTTTGACGCTAGAACAAGAATTTGGCCCCTCAGGGAATACAAAAAACTAGTCTTAATTTGGGGTTTAAGCTTGGCCGTCTGTTCGCCTTTGTTGCACATTTACTACGTAAGGACGAACAGGAATAGTGAAGTGGTTTGTGTTACATTGAAAGCAAGCGGGAAAGACACAACTCCAAAAATATACTACAGTTTGCATACGACTTTTTTCTTTGCTATTCCATTGCTGTATATTATTTTAACGCAATGCCGTATTTTTCAAACCATCCGAACAAGCGTTGTTCCGATAAATAATCTGTTTATGAAGAGATCAACTCAACGGCACAGGAAGGCTGCAAAGACAATCGCCGCTTTAACTGTAGCGTTTGTGTTATGTTGGTCTCCTTTTATGATAACTCGAACACTAATTTATTTTCACATGGCTTCTCCTGGACTTGTCTGGAGAGCTTCTCAGCTTTTAATTTTTCTCAACGCCGCTCTGGATCCACTGTTATACGGTTTTTTCGGTGGAAATCTGAAATCTTCATTGCGAAGAGTCCTCCTCCGCAATAATTGCATTTTATGTTATCATCGACGTGTCGACAGAGTTCAGAGAGCCTCGTTTAGGTAGACTGCATTCGGTAAATGCACTGACAGTGTGACCGCAACAACAGCAAAACTTCATGAGAGCTCTCTCCGGCTGATTGCAGAGTTAATCTTGAGCCATTGCCAAGCCAGTGCTACATTTTGTAGTCAACTATAATTTTAAAATAGCGCGCAGATTGTAGTGCACGTCAAGTTGTTCCTACTAAATCTAAAGCAAGGAGGATGCATGCAACACCTAAGACGAAGTTAACAAAAAAAAAAAAAATCGGCGATAACACTTGTTCTAAATAGATATCTTAAATTTACACTGGACATCAATATCGACGCCAGATTAAAGCAGGAAATTTTCCATGGCAACGGAAGACCAGTTCTCTTGAGGAGGAAAACAAGATACATCTCTATCACTTTGCAAATGGTTCTTACACTGTGGATACGGCTACCGCTAAAAGATTGATCGCACTTTACTTTCATAAGCTTAAAAAGGCATTAGTCAACAAGCAGACTCAACACCGGCTTAGACCAGGTGTTAAAAGTAAAAGAAAAAGCTAATATTTTATTCTGAGAAGTTCTCCCTTAATTCAATATAGATGCTTTTGGAAAACAATAGCAATTTAATTTCGAGCTGACCATGGTAAGGAAAGATAAAGCAAAAGCTTCTGTAACTCATTAGGCCAAGACTACTCACATGAGTACAAGGACCCGCAAATGATCCCGGCCCGCAAAGGATCCCTAAATTGGACCGCAAAAGATCCCCGGACGGAAATGAAGGAAGTGAGTGGACTCAGGAATTTGGATAGTGCATTTATTTTATCTATTTTTTTATTAAAATTACCAACATTCAATTTAAATGCAACAGGTTCTATAGGTAGTACAAGCAAGATGTACAGAATGTGAGTATGTCAAAAGTTTAAATCAGTAAATTTCACAACTGCAAGAATGATATACAGCGCCACTAATTACAATCCAACATGATAATTTTTGTGTTACCGATTAAAGTTCCTAAATATGCGCTCATCGATGAACTAAAAGACGTTTAATGAACCACTCTTAACGTTTAACAGTCTAACGCAAAAAATGACCGGAACAGTTCTTGTAATTACAATATCTCCGCGATCAGGAGTAGTCCAAAACTGCATGTCTTTGTTTACTTGATACATCTTTTAAATAATAAAAGTACGCAAGTTAAAATGACAACGCGAGAAGACGAGAAAATTAGTTAACAGGTGTTAAGATGCTTGCAAGTTCTTACAAAAAAGGAGAAATTTAGTTGAAAATAACGCAGTCGTCAGAAAAATGCACTGTCGTCGGCCGGGCATAGATCTGCACAAGGCCATTCTCGTCCTCGAATACACCATGGCAATAACACTGAAATTTCTTCCCACAGTTTGGACATATTTTTTACAGTTTCCCACGCGACGACCGTAGCCACAATGTCTACACGAGGAATTGTCCGGCGTGCAAAAGCGAAACTTGAAGCACTAACGCGAACGGTAAATTCAAGGACACTGCGGTAATTTTAAACGCTTTTTTTATGTAATATTTGCAAGATTGAACCCTGAAGGAAATTGCATTTTCAAATAGCAGTGAACAAAATAAAACTGTTTCCTTATGTCTGTGTCTACTCACGACGCCGGCAAGTGGCATCCCGGCACTGAAGAAGAAAAAATTTAAGTGGCTTTAAGTTTTAATTCCAGCAGTCATCTTTCAGGACTCATGTCAGGAGCCTTATTTTTGCGCTGTGTTTTCCAAACGAACCATTTATACAGTCACGCAGTATTTTTACCATCTTTTATAGTTGAATCTTCTTCACTTAGTAGCACAATCAAAGAAAATATACATCCATAGACTATTCATGGAGTCTACGCATTTTCGATTTTTTTTGCGACACCATTTGCAGGAATCATTTCTGGTCTTGGGATCATGTTCCGTTCCAATTTGGGGGTCCTTTTCGGTCCAACTAGGGGATCATTTGCGCTCAAATTTGGGGATAATTTGCGGCACTGGGATCATTTGCGGGCCGGGATCATTTGCGGGCCCTTACAGTATGAACCTCCTGAGGCAAATCTTTCCAAATTAAATAACTTATAGCACACAAGGTAAACTAAAAACTTAGACTAGGCAAAATCTGCGGATGTTCCGGCGATTTCAATTTGGCGTAAATCCCATGGGCAAAGGTAATTTCGTGTACTTAAATTACCTCGCTGATGCTTTCGCTCGACATGAACAAAAATTAATCCCGTTTGGTCATTAGTTTTCTAAGTAACCCATTTTATTCATTTTTTTTTCTAATACTAAAGAATCGATGTTAAGGTAAATCAATACATGGTGCTAATGACAACATTAGTTATACCTTCACACATGCCGTTAAAAGTAAATACTAGTGCAATATATTGTAAGTGCAATTAAAGAAAGCAGGAAACTGTTAAGAGGACAAACCAACAGCTTATTTAGGAATTACTTTCTTTTGCCGACTTTCATTTCTCGTAGCCAATACCTAACGCTTTATTAAGTCCAAATACTCTCCAACTTTCCATATCGAAAGAAAGCCCTGCAACATTACAACAAGAAAAATATTTGCGGAAAATGAGGAAAAACAGAAGCGGCTTCAGTACATGTAAATAATCTTCAAACATCAGGAGGCATCTAAACATTTGAATAACTTGAGAAGCAATTCAGCCGTCGGCAAGAAATGACGCTGAAGGACTGAAGTTCAGTACGCCAAATGTAAAAAAAAAAACTTTACAACATTATAACCAGGTGAAAATTATTTGTGGTCAGAATTAAGCGAGTTCAGCGTTAAATAATCTTCAAACTGATCTTGAGACATTTCAACATTTGAAAACTTGAGAAGCTGTTCAACTGTCAACAAGAAATGGTATTAGAGGACTGAAGTTTTTCGCCAAATTTTAAAAAAAGGCGAGCATTTATAGATCAACTTTTATTGCAACTCGGTTTACAAGGTAACCAATATCTCCAAGACATGGCAACCGGTGACAGTCTTTCTCCATTTATGCTTGCTTTCTTCTGTGTACTTTATACCACTGTTTTCATCTTGTCAACCGTTGGTAATACATGGGTCATGTCAACCTGCTTCAAGACACTAAGGCAAAGATATTCTCCATTTAAATGTTTGGTGGCAAATTTAGCGTTTGCGGATCTTTTGTTTACTTTTCTCACACTTCAAAACGTCATCAGCTTTTTGTGGCGCTGGGTTGGAGGTGACATCACTTGTAAAATTCAAGGATTTCTTATTGAAACTACCTACACAACTTCCATCACCACACTTGTCGTGATAAGCTATCAAAGACGGAAGGCCATTACGGATCCTTTCAACTCAAGGATTAGGGTATGGCTAAACAGAGATTACTATAAACCATTTATCATCTGGGGCCTTTGCTTAGCCGTCTGTTCACCTTTATTGAACATTTATCGCGTCGAAACTAACGACAACGGCGACATAGGTTGCAGTAATGCAACATGGGGAACAACTGGTCGACAAATTTACTTCAGTCTGCACGCAATGTTCTTCTTTGTTATTCCCTTGCTTTATATGATTTTTACCCAACGTCAAATTCGGCGTGCCCTACGTTCTAGAGTTGAAGCTTTGCCAATGAGGAGCTCGTTTATTATGAAACATAATCGACGACACAAGAAGGTTGCGAGGACACTTGGCGCTTTAACTATAGCATTTGTGTTATGCTGGTCCCCGTTTATGATCACTCGAACTCTGATCTATTTTCACAAGGCTTCTTTTAATCTCATTTGGACATCTTCTCAGCTCTTGATTTGTCTCAATGCCGCCTTGGATCCCATATTGTACGGGACTTTACGGTGAAAAGCCTTAAGCCTTCATAGCGAGGAATTCTGTTCCAAATATTTCAATATGTCGCTGGCACTCTAAATAGGAAACTGGGAGAGGAAACACTGTACATAAAACCGAGCAGCTTCTTTGGTAGGGCTGCACTTGGGTTATTCAAAGTAACTAAAAATTGGTATAGTGTAAAAATCGGGAAACTATCTTGGTCCACCACACTGAATACCGCAAAACGTAAGGTGATCGTATTTTGCACAAGCAAAACGCTGAAGAAGGACATCGCATTAAGGAGACGTCGTGGCAGTCAAGCGAACGTTGCTAACTACATTTAACGAAATTCAGATTACGAACAATGTTATATTACGTACGCGATAATAAGTTGCCAAATTTTTATTCTGACTTTTATTTATTGAAATAAAAAATTCACTGAGCAGAACTTGAAAGTGTTTCAGTTGTGGTTCGTGACATTTTGTACAGCTGGCAACAACAAACTTGCGAAATGACTAAAAAGAATAATAATAGAGGCAATTACCACGTCAAAACATCCTGATTTGAAAACTTATATGAAAGCAAGTTTAAGAGCCGGTAACACATATGATTTGTTTTTGAATGCTGGTGGAACGAGGTTCAAAAAAAGCTTCTATCAGATGAAGAAGAAAATAAGAAAGCCATTACCCAGCAGGAGAAAAGGGCACTTTGTGCATGCAATTAACTTAAGTTTGACATTTCTGCACGGTAATTTGTATCATTAAGAAAAAAGCAAATTTTGAGGATCTTTCCCGCTGAGTTTATTTGAATTGCAAAATAACTTGAACATAAGGACCATAACTATCATTTATGTTAAGTTCGCAGTTATCATGTTTTACTGATTGATGTGTCTGGAACCTTATATAAGCCTGTGATTGGATAACACAGTGCTTTCATTGACGCATTTGCAGAGAGGTGCTGACGACTATTGAGGATGTGCTCATGCTGTTTTCTAAGTATCTGTTGACGAAATGGACTTTCAATACTGTATAGAATTCAAAGAATGAGTATAAAATGAGAAAAACTGAAGCAGACACTTAAGTCGAATGATATTAGATTATTTCCCGGAGAAATCAGTATGAGACCAATTTATCTGCTGTCCCGGCAACGTTTTGATCGTTTTCATCCTACTTCCTTTGTACAGGAAAGGACATGATGATCATGATGAGGTGACCAAAGTTTTGAACGCTTACTTAAAAAAAAAAGTTTTTTTTTCTTCAAACCTTAAGGACAACTTTAATTTAGGCAGTTTCAAACTGAAGATTTAAATCTGAATGTCAACACAGCTGTCCCCAAGAATAAAGCAATATTCAAATTGACAAATTTTGTGTAGTCTTCTTTGAAGATTGGAATAAAGGTAAGTTAAAAACTTGTTTTCATTAAATACATACACACAATGTGGACCTACAATCTAAAGTATAAGTGCAAAATTTAGATTAGTAACAGAGTCCGACGAGTAGTACTAAGTTTAGATAGCACTTAGTCTGACTACAATCGTTCCTTTTTCCTTTTATTTTTATTTTCAAAGATGGGCGACCCATTCCTACTTTTGTGCTTGTTCAATACTGCGAATTACTATTCAAGTTTGCTCGCGGTCCTTAAACAGTAGAGATCACCTCATGTTGCAAATGATTACTTTCATTTCCCTCTCCTTATAATATCTTCATCGGTTGTTAATATAAAAAAAGGGCCGTAGTATTTCCAGCAACCATGACCGTGTATTCTCGGTATATATATTTCATCTTCGTGCACTTCGGTACTCAAAGACCGTCTCCGTGACCACATTCCAATTAACAAAGCTGACTCGAAAGTTGACCCTTCAAATTACAGGCCTATCTCTGTACTTTCTGTAATAGGCAAACTTTTTTAAAAAGCTATTTTTAATCAGGTAAATACATATTTAAATGAGAATAACCTACTTTCTAAATATCATGTCTGGCTTTAGACCCATGCACTCTATTCTTACGGCTCTCATTGATATCACAGATAATTGGTATCTTAACATCGACGATGGTTTAACGAATGCCATTTGTTTATAGACTCGTCTAAAAAAGGCATTTGACACTATTGACCATGAGATCCTTCTGTCAAAGTTGGAGCTGTATGGGTTTAAAGGTGTAAGTCTGCATCTTTTTCGAGACTACCTCTCTGACAGAACTCAGGTTACAGTTATTAAGAATGTATAAAGTCTGAAACTAGTCGCATACGTTGCGGGGTGCTTCAAGGCTCAATCCTCGGGTCCCTGCTGTTCCTCTTGTACATTAATGACCTTCCAAACTGTAACCTCCTATCAGATGTGAGGATGTACGCCGATGACACTAATCTCACGTTTGTCTCCAGCGACGCTGAAGAGCTGTTTTCATCCCTGACCCACGATCTGAGCAACCTGAAGCAGTGGCTCGACTCTAACCGACTAAGTCTGAATGTCCTCAAGGCCAAGTGCTTGTTTACAGGCACAATGTACAAAATCTCTTTGCTTCCTAGTGAGCCTTACATTTGCCTTGATGGAAATTAATTGAACGAGTCAATAGTTAGAAATGCCTAGGTGTCCAGGTGGATGAAACACTCTCGTGGGAAGCTCATATCTCTGAGGTCGTTAGTAAAGTTGCCAAAGTACTTGCTGCCCTTAGGAGGCTAAGACCGATATGTCCCCAAAGTACCCTAGTTACAATTTATAAGTCACTGATGGCTTCCACATCTCGATTATTGCAGCGCTGTATGGGGATGTATCGGAAATGGCCTCAGCCAAAAACTAGAGAAACTACAAAATAGGGCATCACGCATAATAACAGGGTCTGGTTGGGATGTCAGATCTGTCCAGATTCTTCGTGCCTCGAAGTTGTTACAAACAGGCTGCTGATAAATGCATACGTTTTCGTTTTCAATGTTGCTACTCGGCTTTTGCTGCTGGTATTGGTGAACTCAAATCAGAGTTCATGATTAATCGCGACAGCTTCACAGAGAAACCATATCCCATATTCACAATCAGCGAAGCTTGAGTAATTAACTTGTTAATTACTGTTGTTAATTCAAATCAGTGAGAAAATCACGACAGAAGAAGCCCGCATTCAACGAGCTGCACATGTCTCGAAAGAAGTGATCACCTATAAATGAGAATTGCTTACTTAAGGTGATTATCTAATAAGAGAATCCGCCATAGATTGCCGAAGAAACTTGTTACGCTCTTGTTACAGGACAAGGACATATTAAAAACGTAGTAAAACAAAGGGGGTCACCGTGCTTGTGGCGTAAATACGGTTATTTTGTTGACTTTTAGTAATCTCCGTGCGCAACAAATAAACTCGATATTTTTTCAACGCAGCGTGTTATATCACACAGAGTTTGACTTTCTTTGAGTTTTTGTTCATCTACGTTCCAGAAAAAAATGTCTTCAAACACCCTGCATTTTTTTCCTTTAAGCCCTGGTCAAACGGCACGTTATAGTCGATGATAGTTGGTTCTCCCCTAACTATCATCAACTATAGAGATTTATATAATAACTCAAGTTATTCTCGCATTTTGATTGGTTCTCGCCTATGATCTATTAGAGGACAGATGCACGATTGACGTCATCATTACAACATTTTTCATCTGCGTTTTAAAATGGCGGAAAGTT
>Ga0126343_10001143_pt1 | contig 11934 bp, 11 predicted proteins | sample Cyp2metagenome_FD_92531 | JGI IMG/M metagenome (GOLD analysis project Ga0126343, IMG submission 92531) | Coral microbial communities from Lord Howe Island, Old Settlement Bay, Australia - Cyphastrea 2 metagenome | ecosystem: Host-associated > Invertebrates > Cnidaria > Coral ... | reverse complement strand
GCAAAAATCCCGAATTATACACCTCCAAGAGAGAACAAGTCTCTCTAGTGCACTGCCATGACAAACTTAGCCAAACCAAACAGCACAAGCACAAGGAGCAGTTGCGTCGCTTTCAGTGTACTTATAAAAGATGTGGTGCGATAATGACGAGGCTGGGACAGCATCTGATCAGAGTACACAAGATACAGAATGCACGAGAACTTGCCGAGGTCAAAGCAAAGTGCGGTAAATTACCAGTTAAGTCCAAAACAGATTTACCACCACCATCAAAGCAGCCCAAGGTGAAGAAGGCTAAGCCTAACCCTAAGTGACAACGACACCACACCAAGGTCGATACCTCTTCTTCAAGCGAGGAAAGCAACATCCAGTCTGGTGGGTCTACCAAAGAAGAACACGAAAAAGTCGACAAACACCAATTGCAAGTGGACGCTGACATGGATGAAATGAGTAGCTTTGCAGAAGCTGATGCCGCAGATGAAGAAACATCCCAGCGGGCAAAAAGCAGAAATGGCGGGATTCATATCTTGCCAAGAATGCCAACAGAAGTGGTAGTGGTGGGCCGAGTTCACTCCTTCACTCCTTCACTCCTTCACTTCCTGTTAGACATTTGGAACCCCCCTTCCTGTTGGACATTTGGAAACCCAGGGGGGGAGAACTCTCAATATGAAAAGGCATGGAATGCTCGTGGGAAATTTTGAATTCAATCCTACAAGCGACTTATGTGGATTTTGCCTGAGCTTCATTATACCCCTAAAAGATGCCACTTGAAACGAAATAGGTTCGATTACTAGCTATTGGTGAAGAGAAGATCCTGTGGGGGCACTTGTAGACTCGACTCGCATAATCGAGAGATCAGTAGAAATCAAGCATGAAAAAAGAAATTGAGCGTTTCTTTTAGTTATTATTATTTTGAGTGCACTCTAAATGATACTTTGACAGCTAAAATGGTGATGTTTCGTCGTCAAAACCCTAAGTGAGACCAGAATCCTTGATTTGTACCCGAGACGGCGACCATTTTATCAACCTTTCCATGTGTAAGAGTTACCCCCCCCCCTCCCTCCCCGGCTTTTCAACATCTGCCGTTTAAGGCCGTTTCATCATCTATTGCACCGTTGTAACGTTATTGTTTGAATTTTGACCTAAGTACTCAATATCTTATCGCAGAAATGCTTTCCATTGAATAAATTCCTGCACGAACGTTTTTATAAACAAAAGTTCCCCAGAATTATAGAGATCTCATTTCCCGAGAGCACGATAGTGCCCGCTCATACAGGTTTAATTGTACTTGATTGCCGAAAAAGAAAAAGAAGACACTGAAAGTCACAAAATTGTCAAGCTGTATGAATTTTTGAAAGATTCAAGCTGTGATTAAATGTTTTGAAAGATCAACAGTCCAGAGAATTGAGGATAATTCAAAGATCTTTGAACAACATGTCCCGCTGTTTATGAATACGATAATGCAAATGAATACACGTAAATACGGCAATGGCGAAACGTTGAAGAACAAAAGGTTGATAAAGAGAAGAAGTGATGGCAAGGACGGCAGTTCTATAGTCTTTAATATCCCCTTGGAAAAACGAAGGGAAAAAAAGGGGGGAAAAAATATCACTACACGGGGGATTCAAATTTGGTCAGCCATCCAAGTACTAACCCCGCCGAGCAGGGCTTAACTTTGTTGAGCGGACGAAACATGTTGCTTGTGGTATAGTGACTCTACGCTGAACGTGTTTTCTTAATTTCTAAGGTGTAAAAAGGCATCAAAAGAGAAAAAAATCTTCGAAACTGGCTGTGAAAGTAGAGAACAAAAATTAGAGAAATATGAAAATAAATAACATTACTTGCTTTGGTGATTGGGCATGCAGTTCCTCGGTCTCTTGGACTAACATAACTCTGTCTCACGAACCGATAACTTTGTGAATGTTTTCAACAGTGTTACATCTCCTCCTGTACTCTCTTACCATTGCGTTTTAAACTGTTTCTTGACAGTGTCAGTGGGCTTTCACTTAAACTTAACCTTCAGATTAAAGCCTGAAGTCGGTGGCATCAAAATTCTAAGTCACTGTTTACAACTGATCCATTGTCCAAGTTGAGTGGCTCATCGCCACTTTGGTTGGTCATGGAAGCAAAATTCTGGGGGAGGGGGAATGAAGATGAGATAAAAGGTGCATGATCTCAATAATCACTATTGTCATGGTCGTAGCTCCAAACAAGGAGAGCATAATGCTGATGCTAAAAAGCCACAATACTTACTGTCACCTTCAGGCACCGTGAATACATGTATATTGTAAAATGCTTCACTGAAATCTTCAAAATACTAAAGCTAAGAATTAAGCCAAAATACTTACTTAGTTCTTGTTGTTGACCACTTTCATCATCAGATGGATCGTAGTCATCTGAAATGACAATCAGAAAGGTGTTCTTAGTAAGCATAATTTATCTTTTTGTAAATAATTGTTTTAAAGATACGATAATGCCATGTAGATATCTAATTGGTGTTTAGCATTGATCAAAAGTTTACTTGCAGTGTAAGTGACGCTCTCGTGTAGAAATAGCTAGCAAAAATAATTTTAAAGAAAGAAATAGAACATAATGATTTTTGACATAATGTACAGGAGTTAAAGAAAGAGTAATAACTTACAGTCAACTTCACTTATTTAGTATCCAGCCTGTACAGGAACATGTCCGTAACACTGGGAAGAGTCTGTAGACAGGACAATAGAACAATTGTTGGGTGGGTGTGACACAACATGTTCTGATTGTCAATAGATGTTACAAATGAGCTGAATGACATGCTCCCTCAGATAACATTTTGGACTCTCAAAATCCACTGTCTGGGTTCCTGAAACATCCTAAAAAATCTGACTGATTTCCATAAAACAGGGGAAACCGGTATGGATCAACGCCTGACAGGAATGTGGAAGAGCTCCTAGTATGGGTGTGCAGGCTAGAAGATTTTCAGAGTAACCAAATTCATAATTTTTTAGTCCAAGTTATCAAAATCTCAAGTTCAAGTAGCTATATTTGCAGTTGTTAATGCTCTTATGAGATGAGACTCTTGTCTTCTAAGATGATGAAAAAAAAACAAGAGTCTTGTCTAACAAGAGGGTCATACAGGGGTATTCTTAAATGTGTTATTAGCTGACTTTGTTTCTGTGAAACATGAATTTAGGAAATTATACTTCATGACTTGTACGTGACCTGAAGGTTTTGCGCAAAATACTAAAGCTAAGAGTTAAACCAAAATACTTACTTAGTTCTTGTTGTTGACCACTCTCATCATCAGATGGATCATAGTCATCTAAAATGACGATCAGATGAAAGGTGTTCTTAGTAAGCATGATTTATCTTTTTGTAACTGGTTGTTTTAAAAATACGATAAAGCCTTGTAGACATCTAATTGGTATTTGGCATTGATCAATAGTTTACTTGCAGTGTAAGTGATGCTCTTGTGTAGAAATAACTAGCAAATAAAATTGTAAAGATAGAAATAGACCATAATGATTTTTGACATGTTCAGGAGTTAAAGAAAGAGTAATAACTTACAGTCAACTTCACTTTTTGAGTATCCAGCCTGTACAGGTACATGTACGTAACACTGGGAAGAGTCTGTGGACAGGACAACAGAAAAATTGTTGAGTGGGCGTGACACAACATGTTCTGATTGTCAGTAGAGGTTACAAATGAGCTGAATAGCATGCTCCCTCAGATGACATTTTGGACTCTCAAAGTCCAGTTTCTGGGTTCCTGAAACATCCTAAAAAATGTGACTGATTTCCAGAAAACAATGGAAACCGGTATGGATCCGTGCCTGACAGGAATGTGGAAGAGCTCCTAGTATGGGTGTACAGGCTAGAAGATTTTCAGAGTAACCAAATTCATAATTTTTTAGTCCAAGTTATCAAAATCTCAAGTTCAAGTAGCTATATTTGCAGTTTTTAATGCTCTTGTGAGATGAGACTATTGTCTTCCAAGATGATGAAAAGAAACCAAGAGCCTTGTGTAAGAAGAGAGTCCTACAGGGGTATTCTTAAATGTGTTGTTAGCTGACACTGTAAGTTTTTTATGGAACCTGGACAGGTATGTTCGATCGATTTATGTGCTTTTGCTTACATGTTTGATTTACGATTTTATCTCAATAAATGAACTCACAATCAAAAACTTAGTAAAGACAAGATTTCTTCATTAGCTTAAAAGGTCTGTGAAGAAATGTACATTTGTTTTACCAGGAGTCAACGATATCTCGCTAAGCAGAAACAATCTATAGCTAAGCGAGAATGATATATTGCTTAGCGGGTGAGACATATTGCTAAGTGGGAACAATATATCGCTATGGAAGAATGATATATCCCTCAGCGAGAATGTTATGTCGCTATGCGAGAACTATATATCGCTAAACACAATGATTTATCGCTAAGTGTAAACGATATCTCCCTATATCTTACCCAGAAATGAAACAATAGCTGTTTCGATCAGTGAGGTATAGAACATAAAGAGTTTAGGAAAATGAAGTTTCAATTTATTGTCTTGCATGATTTGCAACAATCAGAGAATCTGCAATTTTTTTTTCCTTAAAGTGAAAAGCTCAACAATTTTGTACCCAGGAGGTACCCTAATATTTTCTTGACTGTACAGTGTTATTATAGAGCTGTAACTGAGGTTTGAACTAAGCTGTCAGTCATTAGTTTGTACAGTTGAAACAAATGACTGTCACTGAGTGAGGTTTTTGCAACCTTAAAGCCACAGTATGAGTCCTTACCAGAGTCGAGATAAAGCTATGGTCAGATGAGCCAAGTCTGGTTGGTTGAAGGAGATTGGTCTGTTTTGCTCTGTTATAATGACTGATCCATATTCGAGTGGAGTTTAATATGATAGTGATTACTTTGTTGAAATCAATGATATTTCAATCTCTGTTATTGATTAGTCTAGATAGCCATTTTCTGTATTGTATGTAATAGTATTTTTTGTTTGAGGTAGCATCTGTTGCTAGTTTCAAGGGGTACAACTTTATAAGGTACTTTTCATTATTTTATTAGAGACTCCGCAGGAACCTCTTAATAACTGCCGTCACACAGAAGTAAGCTGCAACAATGTTCTTGCTGATATACTGCAGCTCTATGATGATAAATCCATAATAGGAGGCAAATTAAATGTCCATTTCGAGGGAGAGGTAGGACTGGACCTCGGAGGGCTGACAAAGGACTTGTTTACATCTCTTTGGAATGCTGCGTATGATGAGTACTTTGAAGGGAACACTGTAAAAGTTCCTTTTGCTCGTCCTCATCAGCAATTGCAAATGAAAGCAGTATTCCAGAAGTTTGGGAAAATTCTTTACTATGTGTGGCTACTCACCAAAGAAAATCCCAGTTCGTTTCTGGAAGGCAGCCTTTATTTGCTTACTTCATGGAGAAAAGTGTGTAGACAAAAGCATGCTGGAAAGGTGTTTTCTACTCTATTTGAGCCAGTATGAAAGGGATGTGCTCACCAAAGCACTCTTGACAGAGGTGCTAGCTCCTTACCAACAAGATGCTATACTTGGGGTGTATGAACAGTACAACTTCTGCTGTGGCAAAAACCCAAGAACAGCTCTGAGATCATGTCATCATAATGGCAAGATCTCATTTTCTCTACAAGCCAATGGCTACCTTGATGTGGATGGTCAGTGGCATAGCAGGAAATGGACTTGAAGCTTGGATAGAATAAAGAAGTTTTATGAGGCTCTGCTGCCATCTGTCGAGAAAACTCTGGCATCAGACCTGCAGAGAGTCGTGTGCTGTCATATTTGAGGAACTATGTGGGTTCTATGGATGATCAACATCATGATAGATTTCTGCGATTTGTTACAGGTTCTCCAGCTGCTCCTCAGAAACCAATTCAGGTTGCTTTTAATGCCACTGTTGGCCTTTGACGCTGCCCCTCATCCTCCACCTGCTCAAGTACCTTGTTTCTCTCTGCAGCATATTTGTCATTTACAGAGTTTAAGAAGGAGTTCAACATTGCTTTAGGAGAGGATACATCTTTTGAGATGGGAGCACTGTAACATTAAGACAAACATAGAATTTATGGATCCCAATGATATGTTTCTGTTTGGATATACAGACTTAACAAAATTGTTATTGTTCATGTTGCTGAAGGTTAAAGTACTTTTATACTTCTGATTAGTCAAAGCAAGTAACCCCTACTCCCTCACATGAGATAACAGGGACTACCATTATTTTAGATTATATCTTCTCTTTTACAGTCTGTGAGCAAGATACTATTATTATGATGTTAGGTATGTCTGAATAATGATGGGTTTAACATGTTGAAACTGTTAAAATGTCGAAATAAGTAGAAATAGTAACTTAAAGTTTGTAAATAATAAAAATTTGTGTTCAGATTGTGCTGCGACAGAAAATAGTAGTTTATTCCATTAAGATATTGTAATAACGTTTGTCGCTATTTGTGTCTAGGTAATTTGTATTGTATTGTATTAAGTGACTCATTTGTCTTAGTAAAAATAATTTTTTTAAAAAAAATGTTAATTTGTATTACTGTGTTTCCCAAAAAATTGTGAACACCAGAAAAAATTTGTGAAATGTTTATTGCTTCACAACCAATCAGATGCGAGATGAAACCTCAAAAGAAAACCGTTAAACTGCAACAGTGTGAAATGTTTGGGTTTAGTCACCACTTCACCGGAACAATGTGCTCGCTTTTTTCTGCTACGAAAAATCTTCAATTTTACCCTTTTCAAATACTGAAGTTGTTCTTGGCTCTATTTCAGAGCTTATGTATAAGCAAATAAGAAATGTGAACAATATTTTACCGAAAGCGATGCATGATTAGACACTGCTAGACAGTGCGTCTGAGAGCAGAACATTTGTGTTTCTGATATCTTTCCGGTGTCTACGGTGTTCTGAGCTATACTTCTGTGTTCTACCGATAAGTATTTCTGGGATTTAGCTTTTTTTCTTACTAAGACAGGAAGTAAAACAAATCCTTACAAAACTTAAATAGGGGACTCTGAACAGTCTGTACAAAATTCTCCCCTTATCTTACTTCGGTGCCAGATCGGATGCGGCATAAAAATTCTCCAACTCAAGCCAATGGCCAAAAGATTTGGTTGCGGAGAACAATTCTGTGAAAGGTTTTCTTGATTTGCAGATTTTACACCAGTTTGGGAATATTGAACTTTTTGTGCTTTTCTGTTTCAGCGAGCAAGAAGAGTGAGCGTGGCCAAAGTTCAAGTTGCGCAATTCGCGCGTGAAGTATACGTTCGCCTTCGTTTCTTCATTTGTTGTTTTTTTAACTTAAAATAAAATGTATTTTCTGTTTCCATCGCTGCTTGCATAAATATCCCATTTATCACTCCTTTAACTTCGGTCTAAAAACGTGCTATTTTTTACCATAAACCAATACTAGTCACTTGATTCCGTCGGTTGTGAACAGAAACTACAGTAGCAAACAGACCCCAAAAAGCCAATCAATTTGGATCGGTACATGTTTGCCTCATTTGCTGTAAGAAGTGAACAGTAGAAACTAAAATATGGCAGCTATTGACCGCTATTGCACCGCTGCAATGCTGAAAAGTGAGTATACATTAAAGCTTAAATAAAGCTTTTAGTGAGGATTTAACTTCGGCAAGTTCCTTTTTACTTCGACTTTGTAGGTAGTTGGAGAAATTTCTGTTTTGAGAATGTCTATTTTCCTTTTCAGAAACAGTGCACATGAGAGAAAATATACACGGTTAGGTTTTCAATATGGAGAGATCGTATCCTCAAGTTATAAGAGAGAACGTCCTTGACCTTTACAATGCAGGATTGTCACACAGAGATAAGCACAGATGCTTGAGTCAGTCTCAGATTCGTAAACAAAATCCTGAAAGAATACGATCAAAACAACTTTTCGGTGCCTCAAAAAGGCTTCAGTGGACAACCCAAGTCTGTTATGAGCGAGGATGTTAGGGCTTATCTAAAGAATGAAAAACTCAACAGACCAAGTATTTCTACAGGTGAATTACAGTCTAGATTACTGCTTGATGGAGTCTGTTTCCTGCAAGACATTCCCTCTAGAAAGTCAGTGGGTAGGTTTTTGACCGAGGAGCTTCAAATGAACCAGAAACGAATATCACAAGTCCCCAGTGAGTCCCTCACAGGCACTAACATAGATATTCAAAATGAGTTTTTGGGTAAAGTGTGCAGAATCGATCCCTGCACTCTTCATTCCTTTAATGAAGCAAGCGTAATCCACACTACAGGTAACAGAAGGTATGATCTGCATACATCCGTGAACCAGCCATTGAATTCCAGAGATATGCCTCCAACGTAAATTTCCCAGTAAATTTGCTCTATTCAGTGATGGGTGTCGACCACTACAGTATTTTAGACGGCCCTTCAAATGAGACTGAAATGCTGTTAATCTTTGATGATGTTTTATCATTGGAAAACCCAGATGAAATTGCTGTCTTGGAGAGGGGATACTGTGGTTTCCACCATGCGCGCTTTGCTGAAGGAATGCTAAGAGACATGCTGGAAGAATTTGGAGTAAACTGTTATTTCGGTCGCCTTAATGTCCTCATTTGAATACATGTGAGTTATGTTTCCACCAGAGGAAAAGTTTCCTTTGTCGCTTCTCAAGGGTTGCTCTGGAAGAAACACGAATTGCTATTGCAGAGGGCATCGTGGGGATTACTCAACTAAATTCTATCGCTTACTTCCACCACGGTGGTTATCTTGTGTGACAATCAGTCTTAACAATAAATAGTTCAAAATATTTTCATTTTAGGAGTTATAAAAAAAGCACTTTTCCATGTAAAAAACATGCAGCCTTTTCCTGCAAAATGCTTAGGTCTCAACAGTGACAAATGAACCGAGGGCAAATACCACAGCAGAAATTAACAGCTGGTAAACCAGCATGGTGGTCTTCTGGGTCGCGAAACACAATGTAATTGCATGGCACTACAATGCCCCCACTAGGTTCCCAAGTCCTCGGCCAGGGAGCTAAGCTTGGTGTAGGTAAACTTGTAATTTGACTGTAGAAAAACGTATAGAGTTATAATATAGTGATGTCTTTTGCGAGTAACTATGGAGGGTAAAAAATTATTCACTTATGTTCGATGACCTGTGATGAAAAATGTCCCAAAGCATTGCGTGAGATCTAAACAATTTGTGGTTACGTAGGTCCAGTAGTTAAAAAACAAACAAACAATGAATACTGAAGTGAAACTAAATAAAAGTTTTAATCATTGTAATAACTTTCACCCCAATGCTATATTTCATGACTTGAGCAAAGCAATCACACATGTGCAAATCAAGAACGTCACTGCGTAAACCGAGTTGAGGTTGTGACATTTTTGTCTAGAATTTATCCATAAGTTATAGGTTCAAGATGCTGGTGAAAGTGTCACCACAATACAACTAATTTGCCTGTCAGGCGAGCGGAAAGGGACCTCGTGTAATCACAGAAATTGATAGGAACATGTCCTATGACTTCGCTTGAGGTACTGTGTGCGGAAACTGCATTAACGTCATATCTGTTGTTGATCTCAGGTTGGCACTCCTATGTATCCCCCGCACTTACAGCAGGTTCATATGCATGATACCCTTTCATAACGCAGTTGTTGATCACTATTTTGTTCATTGTCAACTGTGTGTAGGTGGAGCGAAGGGAATGAAACAGCATAAGCAAATTTATACCTGAGCGTGAAGCTTTTTAAAAATGCAGATCTAAAACCACCAATCACAGTCCAGTGCAATGATCTTTTGAACTTTGTGGTTGGCTCAATTTTTGCAACACAATGATATTTTTTTCCCATTGTTTTGATTCCCACGTGAACTGGTAGTTTAGTACATAGTTTCAACAGAGTTTCATGATGTCTGAAATCCAAGAATGGTTATCAGCAATGGAAATAGCAGGAATTGAGAGACTAAGTGGGGTTTTTGAAGCTCAAAGGTTTTTCTAGCCAAAAATCCCTTCAATATTTAGAGGAAGCTGTTCTGGACTACATGTTTTCATCACCGAAGAAGTTACGGGTGGTGGAAAAATGCGCTATCACCCAAGAACTATGACAAAGCTAAAATTGATCAAGAAACCCTTGCAATCAGTATACCAACAGTAACACCACCAATTGCGTGGATTCTTCACTTGAGTGCCGTAAGATGGAGCTTGTGGAAAACGTTTGTTTCTTGGAAGCGCAAGTATCTAGTGTACAAGAGCATTTGGCACAGCTGAGAAGGGAAAATGATTCTCTTGAAACTGTAACACGTGGTCAAGTTTGTGGAAATTGTCATCAGAGTGGTCACAACAGAAATAGATGTAGAGGCTTAAAATGCGACTTCCACATGAAATGCACAATGAAGGATAAACACCCAGAATTCACCAAAGCACTTGGAGAAGCTCAAAAAATGGTGGCAACTCTGAAAAAAAAAACTCTGAAACCGCAAAAACAAACCCTTGAGCAATTTACGTTGCAGATGCAAAAGTCACGTGGAAGTTTCTTTGCCGTCATGCGCCATCGGCTTAAGAAACTTAATCCAATTAAATATCTTAAGCGGCAAGACCTGGACAAAGATTTCGTGTACCTCCCAAGAGTACTAGGAAATAAAATACCACCAGAATCGGATGATTAGCGGTTACTGTGCATGATAGAGTGCTCCCAAAGGGGAGTGCCAGGTACTGTGATGTTTACACCACCAGCTGCACCAGTTCCAGGATCAGGACAAGTAAATCTTCAAGTAAATCAAGTACATGTAGTCACTAGTATCAGTGGAGCGGTCCAAGTTAGTTCTTTGACATCAGTCATTCCCGATCATGGACAGGGATTCCATCCTTACCATTGTTTCAATCTGAACTTTAAGCAAGTGACCTGAGAGTGTATCTTATATAATGTTACAGGTGAAAGTTCAGAAAGTTGTGTTCTTGTTAATTTTTATGATCATCTACGGCCTATTATGTAAATATCAAACAATCACTCGGATCCGACTTGTCAGTTGACCTGTATTGTTTTAAGTCGGTGTTCTACCTTGATTGTACCTTATAGAAAACATAAACTTACGAAACTTTAAAACAACAACTGAATGTGTTGGCGTTCATAATTATTAGTGTACATGTAATTGTTTCAACTTTGAATTAAAAAATTGAAAATACAAGTTTTAAGGACGCACTGTATAGCCATGTTTGATATTGTCTGCTTGCGTCAACTTTGCCAGTTCAGTACAATAGCGTTCATATTTATTATTTGCTTATAACTGGAGCATGGCTGCTCATACATAAACTCTGAAATAAAAAAACAATTTAATTTAAACCCAAACCTTTCACGCCTTTGCGGTTTGACGGTTTTCCTTTGCGGTTTCATGCATCTGATTGGTCACAAAACAATAAACATTCTACAGATTTTTTTCTAGTGTTCACGGTTTTTCGAGAAACACTCTAAAATTGTTGATGTTCAGATGATCTATGTATTTTCTTCCTTGCATGTAATGCTATGTAAAACTCAAGTAAAAACATACTACAACTGTGAGGGAATGGTTTCAAATCATTTCTGTGCCTGATTAAACCACAGTTGGGCATTAGGATTGATGACACATTGTAATTTTTACTTCTATAGCAAGCCAATTCCTGCCACCATCCCCTCCCTGCCTTTTAACCAACCCATAAAAAGTGAAAATGTGGCTCCGTTCCATCTGGAATTCTTATGGACAGAGGAGTGTGATAAGGCTTTCTGCACTTTGAAGGAGAATCTTGTCTCAACACCAGTTCTAGCATATCCAACCCTTGATGACATGTTTATCCTGGACACTGACGCAAGTGGGATGGCAATCGGAGCTGTCCTTTCACAAGTTCAAAGTGGCACTGAAAGAGTAATTGCATGGTTCAGCAGAACATTGAGAAGAGTGGAAAGAAATTATTGTGTCACCTGGCGCGAGTTACTGGCTGTGGTAGATGGAATACGCCATT
>Ga0126343_10001142_pt1 | contig 11939 bp, 3 predicted proteins | sample Cyp2metagenome_FD_92531 | JGI IMG/M metagenome (GOLD analysis project Ga0126343, IMG submission 92531) | Coral microbial communities from Lord Howe Island, Old Settlement Bay, Australia - Cyphastrea 2 metagenome | ecosystem: Host-associated > Invertebrates > Cnidaria > Coral ... | reverse complement strand
AGAGCATGCATCATGCACATAATTGTAGTGTCGCAAAATTTAACCCAAAGGGAAGTGGGTATCAAAACAGAATAGGAAGGGTGAGGAATCGCAAGGCGTGACCAGATTTGCAAGTGCCAAAGTAGGCAACCTCCTTTTTTTTTAATAGGGGGGGGCGGGGGGTTTAAGCACCCCTAGCGTTCCTCTTTTGCAGTCTCATGTAATTTGCGAAACGTTGCCTCGCACTATCTTCAGCCACATCATCAATTTGCAAGGAAGGTGGATTCAAAGGTTTTTGGATTCGCGTGCTCATGACGTTTTTAGGGTTGGCCAAATTTAAAAATCTTTTGAGCTCCAATAAAGTTGCAGCGTTTCTTTGTAAAATGGGGCGTATCTTTAACCCTTGGGCATTCGTCTGATACCCCAATCTCCGCAGCGATGAGCAACCCGAGGTATCAAAAGTCGGCAAAATATCTTTGCCTGATATGTTTTTGAGAGTTTGCAAAGCGTTGACAAAAATCAAACACATAACAGAAGCATGCTTTTTCCGTGGTGGAAGTGCCTCAGCCTCAACGGAAAAGTAGCTAACATAAATAGATTTACTTCCTTGTCCGGAGACGCGGATTGGAGGCATGGTCCCCGTGAGAACTAAAAAATTTAATAGGAGTTCCAGCCACGAGATGCCCCAGGCGAAAGGTTCCTGTGAGTGTACAGAGTGATCAGGCCACTCCAGGGTCTGTAGCCATGCCCACAGCCGAAATGCAAAATTGGTTCCTTGCAAGTTCGCTTGTGCTCTTTCAATTGGCAGAGCATCTTGTGTCATGCAGGTAGTTGGGACACGATATACATCATGCAAAATAGCCCACGCATCATCACCGGTGGCCTGTCCACCACGGACATATTCAGTTGTTGAATTCTTGCTTTTAAGCAGTTTCTGTCTTTCAAGAATTCATTGTGCTAGGTAGGACAAAGTTATTTTCAACGCTTCCTGTTCATTCATATGCCTAGTTTTGGAATCTTCAATCCATTCCTTACATAGGTCTGGAATACGAACAAGAGCTTGACCAGCGGCGGTATCCGCCAAGGAATTACCATAAATGGCCCACAAATCCTCATAGTCTTTCGCATCATTGAATTGACGGTGACTCTTGACTTTGAAAATTGCAAAAAGTTCGTCTTTCCAAAGCTGTGCCAACTCTTGGACCAAGTCTGGATTGGCCATTTTATGCAGAGGGACTACGGGACCAAATTTACGAATCTTATTGACAACATTAATAACGTACTGGGAGTCCGTGAAAAGAGTGGCACGACATCGCGCAACGTGAACCGACCACCTACAAGCAGTTACCACTGCCGTAAGTTCAGCCCTATCAATGGACTGCTTTCCAGTTGTCAAACCAGTTCCAAGACATTGAAAAAGGTTTTTAAACTCCATCTGGGACGCTGATTGTTGTAGAATCGCTGATCGGTGTTCAGCGCTTTTCGAGAGGTCCAAAATTATGGCCCACGCGTTCCTACGAAAAAATGGGTTTGTTGGGTTTTCACATGCTCCATCAGTGAAAAACCTCACTGATTGCCCACCCAAATTAAGGTCAGGTAAGTCAGGGTTAAATGTGGTAGTAGTGATACATTGTTGAACATGTTCATAGTCAGTAGGAAGACAAGTTATGGGGTGATATCTCCAATCTTTTTTATGATGTGCCAGGATGGCCACAGCATCTGGATGTAATTGTCGAATGTGAGACAACTCTGGGCATTCGACAAACCTATGCTTCTGATCATCCTCCTGTCCACATAAAGGGCAAGCACCCGAGGTCTCGGCATTCCACTTGGACTGAACGATCTGGGATTGCCATCCACCCAGCATATTAAGGATAATGGCTTTTTGATCAGTATCTGACAAAGCCTGAAAAATTCTTTTTGTTGACATTGCATCAAACGGAGTAGAAGGAATACCTCTCCTATGCTCAATCTGTTCTTGAACAAATACTGTCCAACCCAAACGAAATTTCAAAACAAGTTCTTTAATACAACTGTGCAGACAATTGACAGTTAGACCCGAGATATGAGTAAGGTCACCATTTAAGGCAATTTTCCATCCCAGAATCCGCATGTATTTTTGAAAGGTCGTTGCAGGTCCACAAGGGAATGGGACCACCGCCGAAATAGCAAGCTCAACAAATTCCCTAGCCTGGTCCGGACTATGGAAAGCCAAACGACGCAAGACCCGGATGGCGCTGAGAACAACGAATAGCAATGGATCATCAAGGTTTTTGGAAATAATGGTCCCAGTTAACCAGGATGAAGCGGACTTGTGATTCCCGGCCAAAGCAGAAGTTGCTGCTCTACGCAGCTTTGTGAAATGCTGCAACCCCACGAAATGAAGATCTGCCCCATACAAGCCAAATGTCCAACATCCATTCTGGATTTGTTGAGCTTTCTGTTGTAGGGTACAAGGAATCCACGATAATCTTTTTACACGCTGTACGGTTTCTTGAATTTTATCAGCAATGGGTTGCACCCACTGTTGAAGTGAGTATTGCACAATTTCACCAAGATCTTTGACTACATTTTTAATCGGGATAGACGTTTGTCCTGATGGAAATAAAAGTGAAATGTCAGATGAACTATTTTTAAGGTCTTTGGTAGTGGCCCAAACCCAACTCTTATTTGTGTCAACTACCATACGTAGGGATGAAACAAAGTTTAGGGTTTTCTGCCATGCCAAGATATTTTGTTTTTGATTTTTGGTGAGCCAGGACCAATTATCCGCATAGGAATGTGGTTTTAGACAGGGATTTAATAACTTGAAGTACCAGAAAGTACTAATTCCTAGCATTCCCAAAACGCTCCAAGAATCACCTTCTGGCAAGCCGGTAGTGCTTTCCATGCAATGGCCAATACAATCGAAAGCCTGAGGTACCCTACGCATTCTGGCAAGTGAGTTGGTCCAAAACGCCAGGATGTTTTGTGGAATGCCAAGGTTATTCAGGATTATGGCCGTGGGTCTACGGGGAATCAGGTTAAAGGCCTTAACTAAGTCAATACATGACCCGCATAGGCCACTTTTGCCAATTATGGCTTTCTCCACCTGGAGAATTTGATTCAAAGCATGGTCACGTGCTCCTCTGCCAGGGATACCACCACTGATAGCATTAGGCAAGAAAATCATCCATGTTTGAATGACCTGGTCAAACACAATCTTTGATGCCAAACGATAAAGGACACTTAGAATAGTAATGGGTCTACCATCGTGCATGGATTTGGGTTCCGAGTTTTTGGCAAGTAGAACCGTTCGACCCTGCATGAGGTGTGAAGGCATACCAAACGACCAAAGTGCAGCAAATATCTTGGCTAAATGCTTAATGGCAACAGCTGGTAAGGCCTGAAGTTCCTCATGCCGCCATCCGCAAATTCCTTCAGCCTTACCAGGCTTTAACTTATTAATGGTGCGCATCCAAATTTCTGGATCTTCAAGGTTAATGTCGATTTGCATGTGAGGAATGGGAACGTTTTGAATTTCGTCATGAAACGAGGCCCAATCATCATCCGAGAATTGAGACTGATATGAATCTCTCTGCCACATCGGTGACCAAAATTTATAAAATTCCTGGAAAACCTCGCTGGCACATGTCGTAACTCTCATTTGTGAGAGCTCTGCTCTGGCAGGAAGTTTACCAGAGATAAGTCTAATTGTGATGACTCTTTGACACTGCTGGTCGATCATGACAGTCGCATCACCAAATTTAGCAGGCTGATGTTGCATGAACTGAATATCCTGATCAATTTTGACTTGCAAGGGTGCATCGCGGATTTTCCGCAAGAGTGCTGCACTGGCAAAAACTCGGAAAGGCACCTCCTCCAGTTTGGGAGTATTTTTGTTTTTGATAATGCGATATGTAATAGAACCAAAATTTTGGTCATTATCCACCTGAATCAAATGCTTAAAAGATTTTTTCTTTGCAAGCTTTTCTTGATTGCAACTGGCAGTACAATCAAGCTCAGTTAGCTGGGAAAACATAGACAACTCATCCAGAGTGGGAAAAAAAGTTGGTAGACATGTGACCAGATCAAAAGCTAATATCCAATGGGCCCATGCCTTACCGTACCCTCTAGCCTTTAAGATGGCCTGCCATTCATTGCGCAGTTGAGGCAAATGACTAATGGAAGGAAATGGGTGGTTAGAACTATCAATACTGAGACTACTCTGAACCGCCCTAATTAAAGACTTGATTCGTCTGGCCTGTCGGATTTTATGATGATTTGTCAATTTAAAGACTTCACATGGAGGATTATATCCCCCATGGAGGTCACTTTTGGGTGTCTTACGACCAGCATTGCTGGAAGGCATTTGTTTGCAGCATCTTCCTCTGTAGGATGGTGGCAAGTTTGGCAGTGGATTGATCGTAGGATTTTCAGAATGTTGAAGTCGGAGAGACGAGTCAACTGACTTTTCAACAGCACTGGACCATTGCGCCAGAACCTCCGCCCCAGACTCAACGGAAGTGATGTCTCCAATTGCCAATTCAACACCACGCGAATGTTTGATATAAAAGGCTTCCAAGTGCTGTGGTTGAACCCCAAGACAAGCCCACGAACGTGGAACCTTCCACGTGTTTAAATGTTCAGAGTACGTCTGAATATCGAAATCAACAATTAAAGGTGAATGCGGTTCAAAAAGCGGTTCCGAAACCACATGCATATTAACAACGCTTTGAGCGAAAATCGGATGCAGCACACACGTGTCATTCCTAGTTGCGCCTCTGCAAGTCGGTGGCAACTGAATACCAAACTTGTTCTGGAAAAAACTAAAAGCTTCAACAGCCCCCATTTGTCGGAGGAGCTGAAATGAAGGTAGGGTCTGAACATCGATATTGAAATCACCCCCAATAATAAAGGGTAAATTGACAAATGAAATCAGTTCAACAACATGCGCCAAAATGATATCATTGAGTCTCTTAAGATCATGGAGCCCATTATGGACGAATCCGTAGATGGATATCATTAAGGCTTCAAAGCCTTCACACCTGATGATAGCAGCACATATACGACAAGTTTCCCAAAGAACCTCAGGAAATTTATATCGGACTGTTCGAGAATGAACTTGTGAAACAATGGCACAACCAACAGCATCTCCACGCAAGGATGGTCTACCGTCGTGTGTTTGAATTTTGGGTGATGCAAATTGACTCCAAAAAACCTTTACTTTATATTTTTTAAATTCCTTGTCAAGAATCTTAGATGCGGCGACAGTAACTGACGTTTCAGAACAGAACATGACCTGCGCAAGCAGCTTTAAAATTGCTTCTGTTTTATTCAGCATGGCGGTCGGGTTAAGTATGGCGACACTTAGAGGTGGCCCTGGGTTCCGGGCTTCACCCACTCTGCTTCCTAATTGAAATGCAAACAAGGACATGCTCACACTAATGGAGATTACACGGTCCAGGATGGAAAGTGAGGCACCCCAGCGGCCAGAGCACACCCCAATGGTGTTAATTGAGTGAGTAATGTAAACCTTGCGGTATGCCAAAGTGTTTCTGCAAGACACCAAGCTACGGCAGGTGCAAAAGGGATCCACAAGCATGGGATCTAGAGGCTGTGTTCGAATGGTTCGAATGCAAACGCGTACGCACTGCACAGTCAATGGCGTGATTAGTCATTCCTGGTCTTCTTCCATGGCAGTACCAGGTTTGGTGACCTTTGCCTTCTTGGATGGCAGCGCTCTGTCCTGGAGCATAGCTTTTAGTTCAGAGAAGTTCTGATGAAGTCGTTGATCTTGCTTCTGCAATGCAAGTGTGAGCGAGTTGGCAAAGGATTCATTCATGTTGTCACAGGATGTTTTGATCTCCTCACGGATGTCATGGAATTCCTTGGCAACTGATTCCTTGAGTTTTTCATGATCAAGACCTTGCGTGTCAATCTTCTCAGAAATCTGGGCCACCGTGCCCCTGAGTTGATTAATGACTTCTTCCTGTTGTTTGAATCTCTCATCAATCGGTCCGCTGACTGCCCGAGATGCAGCGGTGGCTGGCTGCTGTGCATCCACAGTATTCAATGGTTTTGTCTGCTGTTTGTTTGCCAAGTATGTGGCCCATGGATCTTGCTGCGTGGCACCATCATTCTTGTGAATGACTTCTTGCTTTGGCTTCGGTCCAGCCAGAACAACCTTTCGATCAACCGTTTCTTTGGATGGTAGCCAGTTCAACAGGAGAGATTGTTGATTCCAGGAAGCAAACGTTGCATCAATCTTTTCAGGTGCCCCAAGTAACCAAGCATTGCTGCCTAATGGGCGAATTGCCTTTGCAGTCCACCCCACTTGCTCAAGCCATTCTGTCACCTGATTCTGTGTTGCACCTGTTGGTGTTGGGGCAAGTTTTGCAAAAACTTTGCAGGCCACATGCGGAGCAGGAGTGCTGTCAGGCTTGAGGAGTTTGAAAAGCCTATCATGGTCAGCGACAAGGCATCGGATGCCACGATTTGTCTTCTTTCCTCTGGCTTTGTCAATTCGAATCAGGCCTAAGTGCCCTGTACATGTGGCAAGTGTCACACGCAATTCCTGTGGTGGCTGGTCCAGCCAAATAATTGCATATTGTGTATCAATTGTCTGAGATTCAGTCTTGGCTGAAACATAGACCCCCTGTTGACCTGAGACCTTGAGTAAGGTATGCAGAGAGGCAGTATCTATTCTACAATGAAATTGGAGACTGTCATGGCCCGACTGATCTTCGCGCCAAGAACGGCCCCAAGGCGGACACACAACGTTGACGTTGACTCCAGACCCTGTCAAAATCTCAAGACATGCTTTGACCGGACTTTGTTTGACCTTGGACCATGTTTGCTGCGACACTTCATCCTGAAAACATGTGACCGCAACAACAACCGTCGATGTCACCTGAATGTCCGCCTTCGCACTTGTTTGCCAGCTGATTTTGGAATCTCCCAAGTTATGCAAGCATGTGGAAAGGATGACCGGTGCACCATGTGGTCCAATTGCAGGTGTGTTCACAGGATTGCAGTGACATGATCCTTGTATCGGGCATGATCCAAGCACCAAAACTCCCAATTCATCTGTGCTGACGCTCTTGTGGCTCTGGAGCCACAAAGTCGCATCTTTTGGGGACAACAGAACGATCCCATGTGATCCGGTTTGAATATCATCAACCTGTTTGCAAGCCGACCCATTAGCATTTCTGAAGAAGCCCTCCTGAATCTGAAAGCAGGTCGCAGGAAAGTCCTGTTTACCAGCAGAAGGTCTTTTTGGCTGAGATTGCTGTCGACTGGCTGCGGCCTTGTTTGTTGGCGGTGTCTCGATGTTCAAGGTGTGACCTAACTTTTGAATGGCATCAAGCTTGGCAACTGGGTTTGTCATGTTGGCAATGACCTGAACAGTTTGAAAACCTGCCGAGTGAATCAATTTGTCCACGAATTTCGACACTGGAGTGAGGTCAGCACCATGTGAAAGCAAGCACGAGGCGATAGCATTTTTCACTTTGACTTGAACCTCCGGCTTTGGCGCTTTTCCTCCGCCTCTGAGCTCAAGGACGAAGAAAAACCTGGCTTTCAACACCCCGTCAGAGTCAAGAGAAGCATAATCCGAAATTGAACGATCAATGTTCACACGTTTGCCACGGCAGATCATGCGCATGTTGGATGGGCTTCCTGCAAAAGTTGTAATCTCGTACCAATCGTTGATCAAAGTTTCACAGACTTGTGACCCATCGATCCATCCAAGGTCAATCCAATGCCTATCCAGCTTAACCTCAACCTTGACAGACCCTTGTCGTTGAATCATGGGTGGCGGGAAAGACAGGACAAACAGGCATGAGACCAGGACGGAGACGATGCTCGGCAAAGGGATAGGCTCAATCTGCGGAATTGGGACAATGACCATACGTGTGACAACTGGCTCCTCAAACCTGCAGAACTGTAAAAGGCAGTGCCATCCTTCAGCATTCAACACGTCTTCAATACCAGAGTGTCTCAAGAATTGCATGAGTGAAATCAGATTGGAAACTTCATCCTGAACATATGCAAAGCCATCTGCCTGGACAAGTTTACAATCATGAATGCATTCCACAAAGAACTGACGATCATGGATTTGACGAGACAACAGGTTGGACACCGCTTGATGTACATAGTCGATCGAAGAAGAGTTCTGATGGTTTCCAACCTGCACTTCAGATCCGGTGACTGCATTTCCATCTTCTTCGGAGCCGGACGAAACGGATTGATGGGGGCCGCCTCCATGAAGTTGCAGGACCAAATGGATGTCAGCTCTCAGACCTGACTCAGTGGGTTTTGCATAAACACTGATGGGAAAGTCTGGATTTGCTCTACTCCCACAGATGATGAGTCTCATCTCAGCCTGATTCCCAAAAAGACCAGAAGCGTCTAACCACGCTTTAGTGACAACTTCTCCCTTTGTGTCAGAGCTCATTTCACCGTGCCAAATCCACGTGTCCCACAGTTTAATCCGGACAAAAACATCCACTCCCAAAGGTAGGACCCTCAAATCCAGCAAAAAGGCGAAAACACGTGATTCAATCAATTGTCTCATGGCACTCTGTAGAACTGCCAACACTCCGGGCATTCTGGTCAAATGCAATTCCAAAACCTCTGGCTGAGGTGTGCGAGGAATATCCACGGAAAAATGCCATCCAAAGCACTTGACGAATGTGATCAATTTCGCTTGCCTCAGGAAGTTCAAGGCACGATTCATTGCTTGTTCTGAACCCTTCATGACAAAACCCTGTGGAACAGCAAGGAATTGATGAGAAACTTGTACAATCTCAACCTCATCCATATTGTCAAGGTGAACTTCCGGCATGACAATGGTGAGTAATGGACAGACATCTTGCGATTGCAAAGGACGGTCAACCAAGGACGTGCACGCAACATGCTCATGTTGATACCAGCCAAGGTGATCGATGACCATCTCAATATCATCAACCAGGATTTCACCGTGCGCACGGACTGCCACGACCCCAAACTCAGTGAGAAAGCAAGCAATTGACCGATCACAAAGTTTCGTGGCAAACATTTTCTCTTGGAGAATCATGGCCGATGGGACTGCAGCATGTAAAGTTGTGTCATGTTTCAGCATGCGAAAATCTCCGGCAACAGGGATACGGAACTCTTCAACATGATTCGGGCAAATGTCAATGCATGCAGGCATGGATGGTCCTGTCAAAACCGACAACACCTCATGAATGTCAAGGCCTTCTTCGCACCAGACCACAAACTGATCTGTGGGTGATGCGATTGTCAGGCGTGCAATGCATCTAAAAGGCTGCGTTGGTGAAATTGCAAGGGTCAATGCAATCTCTCTCCTCTTGATGACAATACCATGTTCATCAGCTTCAAACACGACCTCTTCTGCCTGCAACCTGTACTTCATGACTCTGGAAAAGGTTTCAGCAACCCCATACATGAACATGTCAGGACAAACAAACATGACACCATTAATGATTGCCAGCACGGCGTGTGGGACCGTGATTGCATTCCCTAGCGTGACCATGGCGGCTTTCCAGTCCCTTGGAATCCATGTGGCGGTCATGATGGCGTGCATGAGAGCGATTTCAACTGGAGCAAACTTCCTCAAAGTGGTGCCACACAAAAATAGTGATCCGAAAACCCCACCATCTCGCAACAAGCTTGGATCAAGGTCCTCTGGCAAACCATACGACGTCGAAAAACATGACGCTTGATCATTCAATGTCCTGACACGATATTTCATGAGGTCCCGGGTGGTCCTCTTTGAGTGCCCATTGGTAAAGACATGCTTCGGCAAATGATTTGGGTTCATGTACACCTTGAGTTCATTTGCACTCAGAGTCACTTCAGCATCCCATGGGTGAGGCCCAAAAACAATAACATGATGAGATCCCAAAGATGGTTTGGTGTCAACTGGCCATGCTTTGGGTATGTGAGCAAACATGTCAATGTTTCCTATCTTGATGGCAATTATGGTGAGACGGTCACGGTGTTGCGGCATCACTTGTCCAACATCCGAACATCCACTGTGTTTCACTGCGTATCCTGCCCATCTCAACAACGCAAGAATCAGAGGAAAATGTTTGTGAGCCTTCATTCCTGACACGTTCTCAACCAGCAACACCTTTGGACGACATGCTGCGACTAATCCAATCAGATTGACTAAGATCAGACCGTCCGCACGTGCAAAGCCTGGAGGTGAGTTCGCCAAGCTCCAAGCAGGGCATGGAGGAGATGTCGCCCAAATGTCCAACCCCTGAACCCTCATCAAAGGAGTCCACCACAAGAATTTCAAGTTCGAGATCAAGAAAAAGGAGGTTGACTTGTCATGATTCATCTCATTGCATTGTTGCCAGCACTGTCTGGGGCCATCGCAAACATGTGTGACATCATGAGACTTTGCAAACCTAAAAGCACATTCTGGGTCTCTGTCAATGGCCCAAAGACGCCTAATGCTTCCCCCAATTTGGTTTAGAGCATTCACTGCATGACTCCAACCGCCAAAGCCACCTGCAAAGACCTCTGCCATAAAAACAGTGTTTTCATCTCCATGGTTTCTCGGCTGTTCATTCACCGGAATTACACCACATTCCTGAGCATCAGTTGTGAGTAAACCCTGAGAGAAATCTCCGCAAATGACAAGGACCTGATCATGATGTTGGACACAAGCATCCCACTGAACAGCCGTGAACTTGACACGCACATGTTTGATTCTGGCTTCGTCACACGTACAAGGGTTCAAAGAAAATCCCATGAACTCATTTGGAGCAAATCCAGGAGGCACGACAATCGAACAATCCACCATTGTAAAATCATGAGAGATAATCTTCACATCGTGAATCTGCAAAGCAACACTCACAGTTCGGAGACATGAACAGATCGAAGGTTGAAGGCAGTAATGTGAAAGAATACTCAAAATGTCATCGTGAACTCCAGACTGCTGTAGATCCATGGCTCTATCGGTGGACCAACCCTCAGTGACCCTAGCAGCCACTACCACGGGCAGGTTAGAGCCGCTTGTGGCTAGTGGGATTAACCACCGTTTTCAACTGGTGCAGGATTTCTTCCACCGTATTTGAGATGACTTTTAGGGATCCGAAATTCTGAATGAGAGGTTTGTGGAATTCATGGTCAGCTGTCCATGACCTGTGTCCATCAAAGACCGCAAAAACGGTGAACACCGCGAATTCCAAATGAGCATTGGTCAAAAGCCTGTTGGTTGACATTTTTTTTTCAGAGATATACATACTAAATATAAAAACAAAAATAAATTGGGGTGGGGTGATCATAATCCATTAGGCAGAATCCCGTTCTGAACAAACTAGTTGTTCAAGGGACGACATTTCAGGTTTTGAACACAAATGAGCCTTGAACAAAATACCATGAATTGGTCGCAAAAAGGAAATACAACCTAATTTGTTGTTTATGTAGTATAAAGCTAATATCATATAATTTCATACAAATTCATATAATATCATACATAAATATATATATGTTAAAAATATTATCATATCCCCATGATTTTCCTAAGATATCCCCATATTGTTGGTGGTCCTAAAGCAACTCTCGATATACGGCAACCATTCCTGGCTGGTGAGGAGAACTTGGTTGCTCTAACCCAGAGGCCTGAGAGGAAGGGGAAGCCAACGAGCTAATGGGCCATGGGATCCCTTGGGGTGTAGAAAATCACCGTTTTTCAGAGCTAAATCACCGTTTTTAAGAGCTAAATCATCGATTTGTCTGGGCCATGTTGTCCACATCTATGTTAAATAACCAGAGGGTATAGCATATTCTCACATCAGAACTAATTATGATACATGTATATCTACATGGCCTGTATCTGTAGTATTTCTGGTTTGGGAATAGTTTTTTTAGGGTTTTAATATGTATGATTCCTGTATGATCATTGTCATTAATTGAATGACTATTTCTGAATATGTCTGATGTGAGAACTCAATAAGGGAATT
>Ga0126343_10001141_pt1 | contig 11941 bp, 9 predicted proteins | sample Cyp2metagenome_FD_92531 | JGI IMG/M metagenome (GOLD analysis project Ga0126343, IMG submission 92531) | Coral microbial communities from Lord Howe Island, Old Settlement Bay, Australia - Cyphastrea 2 metagenome | ecosystem: Host-associated > Invertebrates > Cnidaria > Coral ... | reverse complement strand
GCTGTTGTGGTGCTAAAAGTATCTTGCAGGGCTTGATACCGAGCCGCAGCAGTAGTCTGGCCGTTTTGCCTCACAAATACCCGCCTGTGTCAACCACTTAAAACTGCGTTATCGAGTATCAGGTCCGGCTGCACCGCCAGGTTCGCAAACACCACCAGGGCCAGCCGCGCCACCACCTGCAGCAAACGCGGTTCCGCCAGCGGTAGCCCCACGTCCGGCTGGTGCAAATGCGGTGCCACCACCATTATCTCCAAGGCCGCAGACAGGGCCGGCTGCCGGGCCGGCGGCAGCACCAGCTGACGCCAACGTGGCTCCGGCAGTTCCAGCTCCGGTAACAACGCCAGCCCCGGCTCGCCCCCTGAGGGACGCGGAAAGAGCGGCATTGACAGCACTGCAAGCGCGCTATTCAGCTCTGACTGAGCTTGACTTGCTATTCATGCTGGAACATAGACTGCTCGACGCACTTGCCCTGGAAATACTTGGCAACCCTGGTGACTACCGCCATATATACAAGGCTCAGGCGGTTCATGATGCATTCGTAGCACTGAGAGGACGGCCCGCTCCTGCACAGCCCGGCCCTTCACGGCCTGTATCGGTTGCGCCCCCAGCAACCAGTGTAACAACAAGGCTTTCTGGTGCCGCTCTGCTAGCACGGGTTGCAGAAATCAAAGAAGAAGTTATTAGATCCGGCCATGTCAATAATGTCAGACGAGATGATTTTAATAATTATTTTGATGGTGTTGAGCCTGAGATTATTGCCAGCATAGGCGTCGTTGGCTTTATCAATCGCCTGCGCGCCTTCCTTGAAATGAAGGCGTTGATGGCCCAGGGGACGGTTTACGATGCCAGCCTGAGTTCAGCAGAAGTTGCGGCAATAAAGGCAGCTTCTCCTTTTCATGTTGACCCCACTACGCTCTACACCGCAGATTTCCACCTCTTGGTGAATCACAATCTGCTGTCAGATCAAGAGGCCGCGAATATTCTTAGGATTGGCATCCAGGCGGCAGTGGGTATCTATGACCGGCTTTGTAGCCAAACCACAAGGCGTGGCGCTACTGAAGCCGGTCTCACCAACTGGGGGAATACCTGCTGGGTTAACACGGCCATACAAACCATGATAAATAGAGTGACCACTGGGCAGCTGGCCTCATTGAGAGCACAAACGACTCCTGAAATGGCAGAGCTGAGAGCGGCGTTTGTGGCACTGATCAACAGGGGACAGGCAATTCTCGGTGGCCAGGAAGATCCGGCGGTCATCACCAAAGAGCAAAGCAGATTTATGCTGGCACTGCTGGCGTGTGGCCGGACAAGACAGCTTGGCAGCATGAGCGATTGGTTCAATCACAACAATATTCAGGACATCCACCAACAAGACAGTGGTGAATTCCTCACCTCAATCTGCCAGCTATTGGGGGTTTACGACGACGGCTCCCAAGGGACAGATGTTACGACCTTACACAGAGCGACGTTTAACAACCAGGAGTACCACAGAACAACCCACGACAGCCAAAGCATAGATTCGCTGGTCTCCTTCGCGCCCACCAACATGGACCCCGGCAGCGTCCTGATGAGCGACTGGTTCGATGGCATCCTTGCCGGAATGCCAGGCCCCACCATGACGATGCCATGGAGTAGTGCTGACCTCGGTGGTGCCAGTGCGCAGACGCAACAGCTTGATACCACTCAAGTAAGAATGCTAAGGGTGAATCCGGCAGTTTTCCAACAGACGGTCCTGTCACTTGGCACCAATGAACAAACCCGCCTGCTGGCCCGCCAAGCCCTGATCAACAGCGCCCTGGTAGAGGAAAACTTACTGCGCGTGCCAATCTTTGACGTCACTGACAATCGCACGAGAACCATGGTATTGCGCTTGTGCGGTGTCGGCTTGCACAGAGGGACGCAGCAACAGGGACACTATATGCACATGACATTAGGGGATAACGGCAAGTGCATTATTCAGGATGACTCAGTATCAGCCCCTCTTGCCGTGTACCAACAGCACTTGCCCAGTGATGATGGCCATGTGGCCGCTGACTGGCACGAGCTTCTGACAATCAGAGGGTTGACTCCTGCTTACTGTGAGTACGAACTTTTGTACCTGGAGGAAGGTGTGCCCAACAGATAACCGCAATGCTCCAGACCTTGAATCCAACTTAACGGCCGGAGCATGGTTGTTTTATTGGTACTATTTAGCGGAGTCAGGCTCCTTACTGGTGGTGTCAGGAGTCTTAGTGGCATCCGGCGCTTCGCTGGTGGCCGGCGGCTCCTGGTACCCAGCCTGGATATAGACATAACTGCTGTGGTCTGAGAAGAACCTGGCGTTACAGTTCTGGTTCAAATTAAGCGACATTATATTACTGTTATGAGGTTGCCCCTTGAAGTAGTAGACCGGCGTAAAGAACAGGATTTCTGAAAAGGGCTGTTCATTGCACGGGTACCAGTCCCAGCGGAAATACTCATCAAATGCCACCACCGGGCCTTGCTCAATACCGGTGGATTCCGGCACCGTCACACTGCCGATAAACGTTGTCTCCTTGTTTGCCACATCATAAACATGGGCCTCCCAGGTTGTCCCACTCTCTCCGGTTTGCGCGATGGTCACCATAAAGTCGTAGTCATTGCCCACAACCCAGTCATAGGGTATGTGGCAACTGGTACCTGCACCCGTGTCTGCACCGGGTTTGCAGTACTCATAAGTAGACGACGTACCACTGCCAAACACGCTGAACAGAGCTGTTTTGCCGTATTCCCCCAGCGGTTGCAGTCCGAAATAAAACGGATTATTACCGGCGTTGGTAAAATAGGTAAAAAACGCCCAGTAATAAGCCATGGGTGCCTTTGACCAGGAGACGCCCTGATCACTCATCGGCCGCATCCTGAAGCTGACCGCATCAAACCCCGACCCCGGCTGACCTTTATTGCCATAGCTGATGTTTTGTGCACCGTCGCAGCCGGAGCAGACACCCGCTGCCGGTGTTTTTTCGGGGGTAAATGAGGGAGGGTGGCTTATCTGCGCCAGTGTCGTCGGTGGCAGTTTTTGCAAGGCTGCATTTGCCGCTGCAGCGGCTTCTGCTGCGGCTTCATCAGGCAGATACTTCCAATAAAAGTCGCTGGTTTCATTGGTTGGAAAATAGGTGCACAGTCCACCATTTGGACCAAGCGTTGTTAGTTGAAAGTAATCAGTTTTCCCAGTGTAACGATTGTCGTATTTAAATACGTCCCCAACTGTATGGCGACAATTGTCGCGTTCCCATTGCTGAAACGTAACGGATTGGCTCGAATTCGCTGCGAAAGAAACCGCTAAAACTGATAAGGCACAAGTGGCAAATGTGTGTATTTTGTTCATGGCAACACGCGAGGGCACTCAATTGGCTGAAAGAACTTACGACGGTGATCAACTTGGCACGTCAGAGTATAGATCAACAAATCGGTAGTCGCGCAAAGCACGTAGAAAGACAAAAAAAACCGGCACAGAGGCCGGTTTTTTTTGTCTGATTAGTCAGATATGATGCACTTCTCCAATCTCATATTCCACCTTACCCGAAGGTGTGTTGACCAGCACCACATCGCCTTCTTCTTTGCCGATCATGGCGCGGGCTATCGGTGAATTTATGGATATCTTGTTGACTTTGATATTAGCCTCATCATCACCAACAATCTTGTACTCCACCTCCTGATCATCATCCATATTGATCAGAATAACAGTAGTACCAAACAACACCTTACCGGTTTTGTTGATGGTGGTGATGTCGATCACCTGAGCGTTGGACAACTTAGCCTCAATCTCATTGATGCGCCCTTCTGCAAAACTCTGCTGCTCGCGGGCCGCATGGTATTCGGCGTTTTCCTTGAGATCACCGAGTTCCCGTGCTTCGGCGATGGCCGCCGAAATGCGTGGACGCTCAACCCCTTTAAGGTGGGCCAGCTCCTCACGGAGGGCTTTTTCACCCTCCACAGTCATGGGAATTCTTTTCATCCAACGTTACCTTCGTGTAAATCCTGAAGTCGCCTGACCAGCCTCTCCGACCCAAACGCAATTGACCGGGCAATCGCCTCAGCGCCCGCCATGGTGGTTGTATATAGCACCTTATTGGTCAATGCAGAGCGACGAATCAGGTAAGAGTCAGCAATGGACTGACGACCTTCTGCAGTGTTGATCATGAAGGCTATATCACCATTAACGATCATGTCCACCAGATGTGGTCTTCCCTGGGACACTTTGTTGATGACCGTCACCGGCAGACCCGCCTCTTCAATCACCTTCGCTGTGCCCGATGTGGCCAGCAACTCAAAGCCGATATCCATCAGCAGGCGGGCAATCATCGGCACTTCCGGTTTATCAAAGTCGCGCACACTGATAATCACCTTGCCGCCCCGGGGCAGGTGCATGTTTTCCGCCAGCTGCGCCTTGTGGAATGCCTCGGGGAAGGTGGCCCCCACACCCATCACTTCGCCGGTGGATTTCATCTCCGGGCCAAGGATCGGGTCAACGCCCGGAAACTTGTTGAATGGGAAGATGGCCTCTTTCACACTGAAATAGGGCGGCACAATCTCTTGGGTGTAGTTTTGCTCCGCCAGGCTCTTGCCCATCATTACCCGGGCGGCAATCTTGGCCAGTGAGTGACCGATGCATTTGGAGACAAACGGCACGGTGCGCGATGCCCGCGGGTTCACTTCAATAACGTAAATCCGGTCATCCTGAATGGCCAGCTGCACGTTCATCAAACCCACCACGCCCAGCTCCATGGCCATAGCTCTTACCTGCTCACGGATGGCATCCTGATGGCGGCGGCTCAAACTGTAGGGCGGCAATGAGCAGCTGGAATCCCCGGAGTGGATACCCGCCTGCTCAATGTGCTGCATGATAGCACCAATGACTACCTGTTCACCGTCGCATACTGCATCGACATCCACTTCCACCGCCCGGTTAAGGAACGAGTCCAGCAGTACCGGGCTGTCGTTGGATACCTGTACGGCGTCTTTCATGTAGCGCACCAGCTCATCTTCGCCGGCAACGATCTCCATGGCGCGGCCACCGAGCACGTAGGATGGACGCACCACCAGCGGGTAGCCAATCTCAGCGGCTTTGACCACCGCTTCTGCTTCACTGCGTACCGTGGCATTCTCCGGCTGCAACAGGCCCAGCTTGCGAATCATCTGCTGGAAGCGTTCGCGGTCTTCAGCCCGGTCGATGGCTTCCGGGCTGGTGCCGATGATGGCCACGCCTTCAGCTTCCAGGGCGCGAGCCAGCTTCAGTGGTGTCTGACCACCGTACTGGACGATAACCCCGGTAGGCTGTTCCACATCGATAATAGCCAGCACATCTTCCAGCGTGACCGGCTCAAAGTAGAGACGGTCAGAGGTATCGTAATCGGTAGAAACGGTCTCGGGGTTACAGTTGACCATAATGGTTTCGTAACCGTCTTCCCGGGCAGCCAGCGCTGCGTGCACGCAGCAGTAGTCAAACTCGATGCCTTGGCCAATACGGTTCGGACCACCGCCGATGACCATGATTTTCTCGCGATCTGAAGGCTCAGCCTCGCACTCCTCGTCGTAAGACGAATACATGTATGCTGTCGTAGAATGAAACTCCGCCGCACAGGTGTCTACCCGCTTGTACACCGGTCGAATCTGAAGCTGACGACGATGGTTACGTACTTCCGCCTCAAGGCAGCCAAGCACTTCCGCCAGCCGCGCATCACTGAAGCCTTTTTGCTTCAGACGGAACAGGCGTTCTTTGCTTATGGAGGCCAGAGATTCGCTGGCCAATTGCGCTTCCTCGCGCACCAGGTCTTCAATCTGCACCAAAAACCACGGGTCAATCTTGCACTCGGCAAACACCTCTTCCCGGCTCATACCAGCACGAAACGCGTCGGCCACGTAGTAGATGCGATCCGCTTTTGGCGTCACCAGTTCACGGCGAATAATGGCCAGTGCTTCTTCGCGCTGGGCGTCAGAACAGGTGGCAAACTGATGGGCAAACATGGAGTTAAAGCCGGTAGCGCCGGTCTCCAACCCACGCAGCGCCTTTTGTACTGACTCCTGGAATGTACGACCAATGGCCATCACCTCGCCCACAGATTTCATCTGTGTGGTTAGGCGATCATCGGCCTGGGGAAATTTCTCAAAGGCAAAACGGGGGATTTTAGTGACCACGTAGTCGATGGCCGGTTCAAACGACGCTGGTATAACACCGCCGGTGATCTCATTGCTCAGTTCATCCAGGGTATACCCCACGGCCAGCTTGGCAGCCACCCGGGCAATGGGGAAGCCGGTCGCTTTCGATGCCAGAGCGGAAGAACGGGAGACCCGGGGGTTCATCTCAATCACCACCATTCGCCCCGTATCCGGGCAGATGCCGAACTGGACGTTGGAGCCGCCGGTCTCGACGCCGATCTCACGCAACACCGCGATGGAGGCGTTGCGCATGATCTGATACTCCTTATCGGTCAGCGTCTGGGCTGGCGCGACAGTAATGGAGTCGCCGGTGTGGACTCCCATGGGGTCAAAGTTCTCGATGGCGCAAACAATGATGCAGTTGTCCTTGCGGTCACGCACCACTTCCATCTCGTACTCTTTCCAGCCAATGAGCGACTCATCAATCAGCAGCTCATTGGTGGGCGACAGATCAAGCCCACGGAAACAGATCTCTTCAAACTCATCGCGGTTATAGGCAATACCGCCGCCAGTGCCACCCATGGTAAACGACGGGCGAATGATACAAGGGAAGCCCACATCATCCAGCACGGCGCGCGCTTCTGCCATATTGTGAGCAATGCCCGAGCGCGGTGTGGCCAGGCCGATGTTCTTCATGGCCTGATCGAACAGCTGGCGGTCTTCCGCTTTGTCGATGGCCTGCTGGTTGGCACCGATCATGGTGACGTTGTACTTATCCAGCACGCCTTTGTGGAACAGGTCGAGGGCGCAGTTCAGCGCGGTTTGCCCACCCATGGTGGGCAAAATGGCGTCCGGGCGCTCTTTGGCGATGATCTTCTCCACGGTCTCCCAGCGGATCGGCTCAATGTACGTGGCGTCCGCCATGGCCGGGTCGGTCATGATGGTGGCAGGGTTGGAGTTTACCAGGATGACCCGGAACCCCTCCTCTTTCAGCGCCTTGCAAGCTTGCGCGCCGGAATAGTCAAACTCACAGGCCTGGCCGATGATGATTGGGCCAGCCCCGAGGATCAGAATACTGTTAATGTCATTACGTTTTGGCATCGTTCTCTCACACAACTCGATCGACGGGGGTCAGGCCTTGAGCATGTCTACAAAGCGGTCAAACAGACCGGCCACATCGTGGGGGCCGGGGCTGGCTTCCGGGTGGCCCTGAAAGCTGAACGCTGGGCGGTCGGTGCGCTCAATACCCTGCAAGCTGCCATCGAACAGCGATTTGTGGGTGGCCACCAAATGCTCTGGCAACGAGTCTTCGGCCACGGCAAAACCGTGGTTCTGGCTGGTGATCAACACCTGGCCAGTGTTCAGGTCTTGCACCGGGTGGTTAGCACCGTGATGACCAAACTTCATCTTCTGTGTACGCGCACCGCTGGCCAGCGCTAACAATTGATGCCCAAGGCAGATACCGAACACCGGCAACGATGTGGTGCTCAGAATCTCTTTAATGGCGGCAATGGCATAGTCGCACGGCTCGGGGTCGCCGGGGCCGTTGGAGAGGAAAACACCGTCCGGATTCATGGCCAGCACGTCGCTCGCCGGTGTGGTGGCTGGCACCACAGTCAGGCGACAGCCGCGCTCGGCCAGCATGCGCAAAATATTGCGTTTGACGCCAAAGTCGTAGGCAACCACGTGATACGGCAGGTGTTGCACGTCGCGGTGGCTATCTGTGGCCAAGTCCCACACCCCTTCGCTCCAGGTATAGGGCTCGCTGGTGGTCACCTCTTTGGCCAGGTCCACCCCTTTTAAGCCGGCAAATGCCTGTGCTTTAGCAATGGCCTGAGCTTCGTCGATATTGTCACCAGCCATAATGCAGCCATTCTGTGCGCCTTTTTCCCGCAGAATACGCGTCAGACGACGGGTATCAATACCAGCAATGGCGACAATATTGTGTGACTTCAGGTACTCATCAAGGGACATTTTGCTGCGCCAGTTGCTGGCCAGCAGTGGCAGGTCTTTGATGACCAGACCGGCGGCGTGAATAGTGGGGGATTCTTCGTCTTCCGGTGTGATACCGGTATTGCCAATGTGGGGGTAGGTAAGAGTAACAATCTGGCGGGAATAGGAAGGGTCGGTGAGAATTTCCTGGTAGCCGGTCATTGCCGTATTAAAAACTACTTCACCACTGGTTGCACCACTGCTACCAATGGCGACTCCCCGGAAAATGCTGCCGTCTTCCAGAGCTAAAACAGCCGTCTTGGTCAAAGGACCCTCCTGAACTTGAATCTAAGCGTTTTATGCCCAAACGCTATGATTATTTTGACTGTCCAGTGTGCAGACCCAAAAAAAGCGAGATGTTGTGAACAACCACCTCGCTTCTGATCTTACATCCTGTTAGTCAGCACCAAAAATGCAATGCAAATTTTTCGCATTTGACCACAGCATGACCAATTAATCCACTACTATTTTGCCAATATCCACCATTCACGCATTCAGGGTTTTGAGACCCAGTACATCCTGCATATCGAAAAGACCGGCACGTTTATCGGCAATAAAGCGCACGGCACGCAGCGCTCCCCGAGCATAGATTACCCGACTGCTGGCTTTGTGAGTCACCTCGACCCGCTCCCCTTCGCAGGCGAACAGCACCGTGTGATCACCAATCACATCGCCACCTCTGACCGTAGCGAAACCGATGGTTTCCCGCTGCCGTGGGCCAATGTGCCCCTCCCGGCCGTAGACGGCACACGCGGCCAGGTCGCGGCCAAGCGTATCAGCCACCACTTCACCCATTTTCAGTGCCGTACCGGAAGGCGAGTCAACCTTGTGCCGGTGATGCGCCTCGATAATCTCGACATCCGCATCCTCCCCCAGCACACTGGCCGCCACTTCCAGCAGCTTGAACATCAGATTCACACCCACGCTCATGTTGGGCGCAAAAACGACAGCTGTCTCTTTTGCCGCATCGGCCAGCCGATTTTTCTGCTCTTGGTTCAGGCCGGTGGTGCCGATCACAATGCCCTTGCCGTGACGACGGCACAGCTCAACGTGGGTCATGGTGGCTTCCGGGGAGGTAAAGTCGATCAAGACATCAAAGTCGTCTATTACGCCAGCCAGGTCGTCCGTTAACGGCACGCCCAATGAACCAATGCCCACTACGTCGCCGGCGTCTGCCCCCAACAGGCTTTCACCGGGCTGAATCACGGCGACACCCAGCTGACACTGCCCATCCCCGGCAACAGCTTCTACCAGCATGCGCCCCATCCTGCCAACGGCCCCTACTACGGCAACTCTGATCACTTGTGTGCCTCCCTATCAAGTCGACTGCAGATACAGCCAGGTTGCATAAGCCGCGTAACAGGCCAGTAAAATAATACCGGCAAAGCGCCCGAGTCTTTTTGGCTTTTTACCCACCATGGCCATAACCGCCATCAGCACGGTTAAAGCAAGCATTACCGGATAATCCCTGGCAAACACCGACTCATCCAGTGGTCCGGGAGCCACCAGACCAGGCATGGCAAGTACCGCCAGCAGGTTAAAAATATTGGAACCCACCACATTGCCCAGGGCGATATCGTCGTGTCCGCGCAAAGCGCTGGCCACGGAAGCCGCCAGTTCCGGCAAGCTGGTGCCAATGGCCACGACGGTCAGACCGATAATCAGCTCACTGATGCCCATCAGCGTAGCAATCTCTTTAGCACCCCAAACCAGAATCTGGGCACTGACCAGCAACAGCGCCAGGCCACCCACCAGTTCCAGATAAGCCCGGCCTTTGGGCATTTGCTCAATCTCTTCCACTTCGGTGAGCGGCTCGTCCGGGTGTGCTTTCTGCCACGTGATCATCAGATACAGGGTAATCACCATACCACTGAGCAGCACCAGGCTCTCCGTCAGGCCCAGGTAACTGTTCATCAGGCAGGCGCCCGCCGTCAGCGTGATCAGTACCAGCAAGGGGATCTCCCGCTTGGCCAGGGCCGGCTTAACCCGAACCGGCGCAATCAGGGCGGTGAGACCGAGCACCATACCGATGTTGACAATATTGGAGCCAATGGCATTGCCCACGGCGATTTCGGTATGCCCCTGAATGGCCGACATCAGGGAGACCAGAATTTCTGGTGCCGAGGTACCAATCGACACAACCGTCAGGCCGATCAGCATGGGGGAAATGCCCCAGTTTTTGGCAGTGGCCGCAGCCCCACCAACAAAACGGTCAGCACTCCAGGTCAGGAGGATAAAGCCGACGACAATGGCCGCTGAGGCATAAACGACAGAACTCATTCCGGAAGGATTCTCAACAAAGCAATAGGCACGGGAGTTTACGGAAAACCGGCCGGACAATGCAACCGCATTCCATGAAGTACACGACGGGACCGCTGTGTTTTCACTGCCAGTCACAGGGTTGCCACACCCTCAACAGCCCAACCACAGCGATGCAAAGACACTGACCAAAGTCTGGAACAGAAGACCGATCAGTCAAGCACAAGCCCACCACATCCAGTCACCGCAAGAACTTATTGTTGATTGCACTGTCCAATGCCGGGAGCCAGGCAGGTAATCAAAAAGCAAGGTGTCCGCTTTAATGAACTGGACAAGCACACACACCAGAAAATACAACGAGGACCGCTGCGCCATTTGCCTTGAGAGTTTCTCTCAGGAGTCTGACCATGAACCGTCTGCTTTAGAGTGCGGGCACGTCTTCGGTCGCTCATGTGTCCTCAAATGGGAGGAACGAGATCCAAGCTGCCCCATGTGTCGTCAACCCCTGTTTTTATTGGAAGAAGCACCTGCCAACGGTTTGATTACTGAATTGAGGTACGAATTCCGCAAATTCCTCAGTGACCGGAGAATCAACGCTCTTGCCCTACCTTTTTTAACGACATTTCTGCTCAACCCCTCCCACCTCTCTGAGTTGATGCTTTTCGTTAACACAGCATCCATCGCAGCGGGTTGTGTTCTTTACGCAGCCACGAAGGTCTGTTCAGCAATTGACAGACTGAGGCCTGGATTTTTCGGCTCTCCTTCTCCTGCCCTCGTCGTCAGGCCTCCCCGTTGGCAGCAAGCTGCTGCCGTCGTCATCATCCCCTGTTTGATGTTCACTACCAGCGTCCTGTGCGCACGACTGGCTCGATCATCTTTAGGGTGGCAAACAGATCCGTACCACCGTTCACGCTGAGCCTGTCGAAGCGTGCTGCCCGCATCCTTCAGCAGGCTCAGGATGAACGGAATGTGGTGGTATTTTCGTGTTCACCACTACCCTTAGGGCTGTGTTGACTTCAAGTCAAACCCCGTCAAAAGACAGCGACCGAAGCCCGGAACAGAAAAAAATCAGTCACCCCCGGGACAGGCACATCCGGTTGCTGCTGGAACTTGTTTTTGATTGCGCTGTCTACTGTCAGACAAAATAGTTAAGAGCAAGGTTTAGCTTTATATGGATAGAGTGGGCACATACACCGAAGACCGCTGCGCCATTTGCCTTGAGAGTTTCTCTCAGGACCCTGACCACAAACCGTCTGCCTTGGAGTGCGGGCATGTATTCGGTCGCTCATGCATCCTCGAATGGGAGGAACGAGATCCAGGCTGCCCCATATGTCGCCAGTACCTGTCGCCATTGGAAGAAGCACCTGACGACAGTTTTACCACCGAATTAAGGAACGAATTCCGCAAATGCCTTGATGAACGGAAAATCACCTCTCTCGTCATACCTTTTTTAATGGGGTTTCTGACCGGACCCGACCCTGAGATGCTGTTTTTGTACAATAAATTAACCATCACAATGGGTTGTGCTTTTTACGTAATCGCAAGGGGCAATGCAGCAGTCAACAGACTTATG
>Ga0126343_10001140_pt1 | contig 11944 bp, 10 predicted proteins | sample Cyp2metagenome_FD_92531 | JGI IMG/M metagenome (GOLD analysis project Ga0126343, IMG submission 92531) | Coral microbial communities from Lord Howe Island, Old Settlement Bay, Australia - Cyphastrea 2 metagenome | ecosystem: Host-associated > Invertebrates > Cnidaria > Coral ... | reverse complement strand
AGTCATACAATACATTTACCATACTACAATACAATTACAATACTAAGTAAAATTAATTATAGACTTACAGTGTATTAAATTATGCTGAATACAATACTAAGTAAAATTAATTACAGTCATACACTACATTAAAATAGGCTTAAAACTGAGTACTGACCAGTTTAACATTTCGAATAGACAAAGATTCACAGGAAAATTAGACAGAAGCTAGAGAAGGATAGTGCTAGAGCAGGATAATGCAGAAAATGAGTTGAGTTCATTTTTCAAGACATATTGAACCGGAGCCGACAGGTGAGTGTTTCCACAGCTTTTCCGCATTCTCCCAGACTTTCACTAGTGTTTCTACCAGTCGTTCAAAAGTTTAATCTAAATCCTCTTCACAGACACTTCGAAAAGACAAAGAAGCACCTTAAGGGTACGCTGCTATGCTACTCACTGTCTATCACAGAATTGAACGCGAGTAGCGCAGCCAATCGCAAGACGTTCTGAAAGACCAGTAGCTCTGGATTTCTATGCATGAAAGTTCACTAGGGCAGAGCCCGAGTCAACTATCACGCAATGGAAATCTTGAGCTCATAACTGTTTAATAGGAACATGGTTCTAAACCAATCAGCACACATATTTACTATATATTCTATAAAATGTTTTAAATGGATCCACAACCCTGACCAATCTTTCTTTTCTCTGTATAATATTATTGTTCTACTGTTGATCATGCTTCACTTTGAGTTTGAGGTTTTCTTCTTGCTGAACGTATGCATGTAACACATGTCGGTGATGAGCATTCAGCTTCCAGAACTTAACCAGTACATGTGATTAAATAAAGAACGTAGCCTTCACTAAATAGATCAAACCCTTTGAAGTCTGTCAAACATATACTTAGTGCCTTAATGCCAAAGTCACAAACAATGTTAAGTTATGTAATTATTGTTGCTTGCATAAAAATTTGAAGAATGTTATGGGGCTGAATTTTTTGACTAATTTACAGCAGCCATAAATAGAACAGAAACCGTAAAAAAACGTGAGCTAGAAATGTGTAAAAAAGTATGTCATGAAAACCGATATCCAGGGATCGCTATGAGAGGCTGGTTTGCCCATCTGCTTCACGTGTAGCGACATGTTTTCGTGACTATTCCGAGCTTAGAAGTCAACTGTTCCTAGGAAATTATAAAAGATTCTGTTCTGTAGCTTACGTTCTTGTTTCTCGGTAAAAGTTATGGCCTGTACAATATATGTCAAAATGTACTAAAATGTCATCACTACCTCATGGAGTGTACAGTACTTACGTTTGAGTTCCAGCCGTCTTCACTGATGAGAGTTTTTCTAAACGATTATCATCAAAATTCAACGCTTGAGCAATGTCTCTTCTTTCAAGATTTCGCTTTCTCCGGTTTTCAGCTGATGGCATTACCTTTGGTGATTCCTCGCCTGCTTCCGTCTCCGATTCTAAACCAAACGATTTGACATACATGTTAGTTCACATTCCGGTATCAAAACACGACAAATTATTAGACGAACATTTCTTTTCCCCATTGCTAGTTCTAACCTTGTTTGTTCTCCACGGCGAAACTTTGAACCATCAAGAACAAATAGTGGAAGAACTGAGATATTTTTCTTTCATAAACCTTGCTTTCTTTGGCAAAAAGCGACTGAAGATCGCAGTAAGAATCGTTTAGTAACCAGAGAATTGCAAGAGCCTAAAAATTTCCATGGAATGTTAGTGATGCAAGTAACGTGCACGCTGATTCACAATGCCAATGGTTGATAAATTAATGCTTGAATATCACGTCGAAGAGTAGTCGGTTTAAAGAAACAACCCATTGATTTAACAAAGAAAATCCTTGTAAATAAAAAGAGTATATTGGTTTTATGTGGGCTGCCTACGAGCGGAATATAACATAAGCTTATGTACCGATGTTCAAATATGAATTCTTTGTTTATTAGCATAACGAGAAAATTCCCATACCAGGCATAGCATAACTATGATGGTTGTATACTGCTTAGTAACTCAAGTTTAAATCGCTAAATCATCAGGAGTTTGAGAGATGACTGAAAAATTCGAACTGCTAGTTTTAAACGATGCCATGAGGAGTCGAAGATGACGAAAGTATACATGGAGAAACTGGCATGTTCGCATATCTAAGAGCCAAGCATACCTTTACGTATTAACGTGCAGCGAACAAAATAAAAGCTTTATAAACCTCTAAATGCATTTCAATCGGGGTAAATTGAAACCAAAGGTAAAAGCAACTTACTTTCTCTGGTGTCTGGCTGTACTAGGGAAGCTGCTCGTGAGAGGACATCCAATGGGGTCTCCATTATCTGAAGGATTGAACAAACTATAACCTTAAAACTGTCGACAGCGCAATAAGAAATGAACTTCCCAACAACAAAAGTTTACCATAATTGTTTCTCCCTCAGGTGGAGGGAATTGTGGTAAACTCCCTGCCCCTAGAAGCTTATTACAGACTGCACCGTATAGTAAATAGAAACAAACATGCGATTTGTGTTCAGGAATGAAAAGAATTAGTCATGACGAAGACCCCGTGACCAAACCTAGTCATCTAACGATCGATCTGATTGGTTGTATGTGCGTGACATCGTTCGAGCAGTAAAATTGTAAGTGTTTCAGTATTGAAGCAAGTGGCGGAAATAGGTATTCCGTGATTCAAGATATCCTAATCACTCTGAAAAACGAGAAACTGACGCATAGCTATTCAATCTTCAATTTCACCGCGTAAAATGTAAGAAGTCGAGGTATTTTCATTGGACAGGTCGAAAATAGCTGACGTTCTGTTCTTTTACCCACAATGACCCTTGCGTTACTCACTGAGGTATTTTTACGAGTCGCCGTTTGCAATATGCACCATGAATCGCAAATCGCATGTTTGTATTTTGTATTTTGTATTAAGTTGAAAGGGTGCGCTGAATGCAGTACTAAAAACTGAAAAAATTCAAACATTAAAAGAAATACGAGTTTCTTTCTGAGGCCATAAAATTCAATCACCGCCAACCCGTCACTATTCGGGGCCGTTACATGCCGTAGTGTGTGACACAAACATGGCGGCTGTTTTGGAGAGTGCCGTGCAGTTTGCCCCGTATTCTAGTGCTGTCGACGCCGCATTTTGGCATAGACTCACTCAGAATAAACTCGAAATATATCAGTTAGACGACAAACCCAAACCTCTTCAAGGATATTACGTAAATAGTAAGTATTCTTAAATTGTACAAGACTGTTTCGTTTTTATTTCAATTCCTTTTTCGGAAATTTAGATATTACGTCAGCTCATTAAGCTCATGTAAGCTTACCGATAAGTGCGTTAAAAGTATGCTTAAATGCAAATGAGATCTTTACCTAATTAACATGACTTCAAATGCCTTTTTAAATAAATACTGTAATAGACTGTAACCTTGGTATGAAGTAATGTGAAAGCCTTGTGGTCTGTTTTATTCCTCTTTGTTTTATCCCTTGTACTTGTTTTCGTAATTCTAGGTTGTCAGGCTTGTATTCAATATAATATAATATAATTGTTTCTAATCTACCGTAAGAAAAAAGATGGCGGCTGTCCATTTTACCACAATACCTTGCGAACCAAACTGAGCCCACTAGGCATATGGAAAGATATGGTTTAATGGCAGTCGTTCCTACACTAACAGCATTGCTCTTGTCGAGTTTGAACGACTTACAATTTTCCTTTGTGTTTCTATACGCTCTTTTAGAGTTTTCGTGCGCAAAGCATTATAGGTAAATGTACCAGTCGCCATCTTTTTCCTTATGGTGGATTGTTGCACCAAGATGTGATGTGATTGGTTTAAAATTGGTTTAGTTAATAAGCACTATTGGACGGCAACAGCAGATATAGCGCTTTTAAATTGTAACCAATTAAGCTTATTATTTAAAGTAACTCTTTCTTAATTGGCTCTGACAAGCTGAATTTTACAGAAATCTTCTTAATGTTCTTTTGATCGAGAAGGATACGCCCCATTCAATAGTAAAATAAAACAAAGTATTAAAAAAAGACAAACAAATCCAGGCAGATTTTCTTGTCTTTTTCATCTTTTCTTGACCTCTGATGCCTTTGACCTTTGTGGATCTTCATGGTACTATATGTACAAATAATTATGATGCAATAGGAATAACTCGGTTGAAAAATAGTTTAACTTGACATCAGGACAATGAACTTCAGTGATATTTTTGTTTCATTTTACCCAAACCCAGCTATTTTATGAAAGGCCTACCTTTCCTTCAAAGGTCTTAGTTGCATCAGATAAAAAGATCCTGTAGGAACTTGACCTTTGACAAAGTTTTAGCTCGACGGGGTTCTTCGTTTTGTTATAGAGGATCGTTTAAATTTCCAAATTTTTTCGTTGCGTGACATGAAATGGCAGCAAGAAAAGGCTGTTGCATAGGTCAAAAGATGAGCTATTGCTTTAGTTCTTGCTAACTAAACAGTCCTTGCACTAGAAAAAGCATTTATTTCAATGTACCAGAGCTCTAGAGTAAAAGTTTTCATTTCAATAGCAAAACTTAATGACAGATGTTTTTGTTACGTCACGGCCGCCATGTTTGTGTCCCTCCGAAGGGCACAAACCTGGCGTCTCCCTACAAAGCTCTATAAATTTGAGTGACACACTTCGGCGATTAGTGCACGAATGAAAAACAGCAGAGACCTGATTCTTGGCGAGGATGTTCATATTACAATCATCTATCAAATCCCAGATTCTTGAATTTATTAATTGGATGGTTACGATTTTTAGTTTTGATCACATGACTGGTGAAAACCGAGAATATAGCCCACATATGGGAGTACTCCCTGGGCCAAGAAGATTGTTGTGTTAGCAATAAGAGACTACACAAGGAAAAAGTTTGTGTACCACTTAAGGTTGTTATAGAGACCTAACTGAATTCAAAAGCCACATTATTTCACAGACATAAAAAAATTATCACCAACTCTCCCAAATTATCTGGGAGACCCTTGGATACAGACCAAATCTCCTGGGCTCTTGTACAGGCCACCACTTTTATTTTGCCCAACGTGTGGCTCCAGAAAATCTCCTTACTCCCCCCACAGAAGGGATTGGAATTTCCTGATGGGTGGAGGGTTCTATGAGACCAAAAAATTTAAATAAATGTATGAAGCTTAACTGGAATTTCCAGAGGGGTGGGGACATGCAGTGCTTTCAATAAGCACTGATGGCCGACGAAAAGCATTTAAGTTGTGTATCACATCCTCCAAGTTCTTCTTCATCTTGTGACGCATTTGGGGTTGACCAAGTATTAATTGGCTATGTAATGAATTCTTTATACTTGACGCATGATTGGTGAAAAAATTAACCCTGATGCTTGATTTCATAGAAACATTTAGCATGATGTGTGATTGGTACTTCAGGCAACAGCTGAAACCACTGCAAACAATGCAAACCAGTAAAATGAGTCAAATTCTGTCTGTACTCTCCTTCACTCACTTTGATATCAAAAACATTTAAGACATTATTCATCCCATAAGATGAAAGTTATTTTATTCTCTTAAGCCTTTTTTGGAGCCATTTGAGGTTTTACCTATTGAAATAATATGGCGGCAATTAGTTCTATTTTTTGTCATATAATTTCTTAAAGACATCTAGATCTGGAATAAAATGGACAATACAAGTCATGTGCAATTGTTAGTAAGATTGATCTACTTAATTTGAATCTTAACCTTTTAGCTTTTAGTTTTTTCTTGTTAAACAAAAATCATTTAACAAAAATCATGTCCGTACTTTAGGTGATCCAGCTGGTCTTCTATGTCGCTTTAACCTGGATTACAATGCTTTTTCAGTGTAAGTATATATTATGATTAAGCGTTGATTGAGGAGCAGCTGTCATCTCTGCTTAATGACATGGTGACCTATGTTTACCATCCAGGCGTTACGCTTGTCACTAAATCTTGTGCTTGGTCTGTAGTTGTGGTTCCCTTCACAAATGCTCCTCCCCTTTCCCTCTCGAGTTGAATCAATTCAACCCTCTTGACACATCCCTTGTACTCTTAGCCTTGGAGTGTATATAAAACATGATAACAAACATGTCATTGCCATGTGACAGTCACTAATATTTCTTTTGCTGTTTTCTGATATATACAAGGAAATTGAAAAGAGAAATATTTGTAAGATTTTCCTTCGGTATTTAGCTCAGGATGCATAAGATTAACAAACGATTTCAATACCATCTGAATCACTAATCATACATTGACTGCCATGCTGGCCGATTGGATACCCATAATCCTTATCGATGCACAATATGCAAATGAACATTACATCTCCTTCCTCCTAGTTGAGAACTTTCTAACATGCGCTTGAAAGCAACAACAAAAATTTAGTTACTAAACAATGGTCTTAAGTTCAAACAGCTCTACCTTTGCAGTCCACAGTTCTAATTTAAACTCAAACTACAAGTCCAGAATATTTCGGGGAATTCGCTTCCTGGTTGATCTGCGCTATGGTGGTTGAGCAACAGGTTGAGAGGTCTGGGTCTGACTCCCTGGAACAGGTACAAGGTTGCTTGAACTTGGTATATCAGCTTCGCTGTTCGGGGTGTTGAGAGGGTTTAAAGGACTTGGACCAGGAACATTCGCACTTTCAAGAGCGGGTGGTGGCTCCGGAATACACTCCTTGTCTGCTAAAGAACCAAAGCCACTTTCGTGAGACTCATCATTTCCGTGGCTAGCAGCTGGTTGGTGCACATTCTTGAAAAATGACGAATTTCTTGTGACAGTGCGATTCTCACCTTCGGCCGTGATCATGCTGCCCTTCTTGCTCACAACACTCATGGGGATGGGATCATACACAGTTCCACCTTTTGATAGTGAAAATGGTCTCTTGACCAGCGCAGACTCGCCAGGGGAGATGTTACAAGGTTTCACGTAGGCCTTGTTGTCAGCATGAGCTTTCATTTTGAGCTTCTGTGAGGAGTCGCGTTCGCGTACGATCTCAGCTACAGGGTCAATGTGATTGGCTTGTGGTAGCTTGTTGCGGACAGGCCGTTTCAGCAACAGAACAGCAGGAGCGACACCAGTGGTTCCATGGGGCGTAGTGCGATAATTACGCAAAATGGCTTACAGTTCCTTTCTCCAATTTTTCCCTTCTACTTTGGCAGCTTTGATACATTTCTTAACGTTTTCACAAATCTCTCAACTTCTCCATTAGCCCATGGCCAGAGGGGTGTAACCTTCCGATGCTTAAAACCAAGCACACATGCAAATTTTGCAAATTCTTCTCTGTTAAACGGCGGGCCATTATCGGATTTGACTACACGGGGAACTCCAAAATAGCTGGTCCAACTTGGGGATGACAGCCCTAGCAGACGTAGATGTCACTGGTTCAACAAACAGAAATCTCGACTAGTCATCAACCACTAGGAGTAAGGTCTGACCATCCACATACGCAAAGTCCAGACTGACTTCATCAAAAGGGCTGTCAGGTAATACTGACATCTGAAGCGGTTCTCTCTTGTAAATTGGGGTAACCACTTGACACGTTAAACACGCCTTGCTCTTTGTTTCTACCATCTTGTCCATGCATGGGAACCACACCTTTTCTTGCAGAAGAGCCTTTGTCTTTACTATGCCCAGATGACCTTCATGAGCAATGTCAACAACTTGTTCTTGTAACATAGCAGGTACCACAAGGTGATCAGATTTCAACAAAACAGTATCTGTACATGTTAACTGCTCTTTCACTTGCCCATAAGGTGACAGTTCAGATAATGATACATCAGGAGGGGCTTTGTGCCAGCAGCCAGATTTGACAGCAGACATGGCAGCTTGAAGCATTGGATCCTTTGCTGTAGCAGACTCTATCTCAGACAATGTCACTGCTTTCAGTACAGCAATCGTTGCAACAAATGAAATTATGTGTTCCTCAGATTCTACATCATAACTGTGAGATTCAGGATCTCTCACTGGGTGTCTCGACGTGTAGTCAGCTGGGTTAGAGGAACCGGGACAATACTCCACAGTGAAACGATACTGTTGTAGCTCCAAGAGCCAGCGTTCTATCCTGGCAGACGGTTTGGAAGATGGGTTGTTGAACAAAGACACCAAGGGCTTATGGTCAGTGATGACCTTAAACTCTTTGCCATACACAAACAGATGAAAACGCTTGACTGCTCAGTAAATTGAAAGAGCTTCACGATCAATTTGGGGATATCTTGCCTGGGTGGGAGTAAGCTGGCAACTTGCATAGTGCAGTGGTGTCATTTCCTTGCTTGATTCTTCCTCTTGAATTAGAACAGCGCCTAGACCAATAGGGCTACCATTGACGAAGATGGAAGGAGGTTTCTTTGGGTCGGAGTATCCCAAAGTGGTCTTGGTCGACAACGCTGCCTTTAGGCGTTCAAAGGATAACTGTTCCTCTCGCGTCCATTGCCACCATGCTCCATCACAGGTCAGCTGTCGAAGGGGTCTGGTGATTAGTGCAAAGTCCTTAATGAACTGAGAGCAGAATGCAGCGGAGCTAAGAAGGCTTCGTACTTCAGAGGCGTTGGTTGGTGGAGCAACATTTTGAAGAGCCTCAACTTTCTTCGGATCAGGTGACATACCCTTTTCGGAGAACACGTGGCCAAAGAACAGCATAGTGGGAACTCGCAACTGACACTTGGGTAGGTTGATTGTCAATCCATTCTCATGGAGTCGATGGAACACTTGTTTCAGATGTTGGTCATGAGTGTCCTTGTCTGTGCCACCAACATAGATGTCATCGCTGATGTTTTTAACACAAGGAATACCATTGATGGTGTCACTCACTTTCTTTTGGAAAACTTCCGCAGCACACGAGAGACCAAAGTTCAGGCGCTTGTAGCAAAACAGCCCAACATGAGTGGAAAACGTTGTGAACTGTCTCGAATCAGAGTGGAGTGGGATCTGGTGGTACCCTTGATTAAGATCAATCTTACTGAAGACTTTGCACCCATTGAGGTCTGACACCACATCGTCAATGGTAGGAATGATGTGCCGTTCCCTGATGATAGCTTGATTGAGGGACCGCATGTCAACACAGATTCTGATCTCGTTCGGCTTTGATGGTTTGGGCACAACTACGATTGGCGAGGCCCAAGGCGTTGAGCCCTCAGCGCGTTCAATAATGTCCTCATTCTCCAGTTGTCTCAGCTTGTCTTCCACCTGCTTTCTTACATGGAATGGGATGCGGTGGTGTGGTTGTGCCACTGGCCTGACAGATTCATCTACATGTATGCGAACTGGTTCACCTTTGTATTCACTCATACCATTAAGGAGATGGGGAAAGCCTTGAGGAAGTCCAGGACACCGGTGGCAGGTCTGCGGGAGGTTGTTCAACTGTGCTTACAGCTTTGATGAGATTCAATTTTTGTGATGTTATCCAGCTAAGAATGGATCCTGAAGAGCCCTCTGCCATGTAGAATGTCTCTTCAGATGAAAGGTGATCACTAGCCACACTGACTCTGAGTTTGCCGCATAGGTTTAGTGGCTTACTGGACATATACGGGTACACTTTGACATGTTTCTTTGTCAGTTTTGGCTTCTCTTTTAGACCATCAAAGTTTTTCTTGCTCAAAATGTTCACCGTCGCACCTGAATCTGCTATTATGCGGATCGGTGTGTCTATTATCTTGACCTGAAAGATAGGTTTGGCTGTTTGGGTTCCCTGTGCGTCAGTATTGAAGGTGTATTCTTCGCTGCTATCACTTTCAACAGTAGCTGGGGGTACAGCTTCATCATCAGAAGGACCTTTACTATCCACCAGCCTGGCACGGTGCTTGCCTTTCGAAGGTCTTCGGGGACGGTAAGGTTTCAAACGATTGATGGGTTTACCGCGGCAGACTTAAGCAAAGTGATTTAATTTGCCACAGTTCATACACTTTTTGCCTTGAGCAGGACAAGCTCCTTGGTGTGGATAACTTCCACCACATAGACCACATTTCGTGTTGCGAGAGCCAAGCTTGGGTGGACCATTAGGACTCTCCTCTCGATCATCACTTTTCTTGTTATTGCCACAGCCAAATGCATGCGATTGTTGTTTCTCTATCTCGCTGGTTTGCTCGTCTGTGGTCTCCATTGAGCGAGCAGCCTTGAGCAGGCCCTCCAGGTTGAGATTTTGCTCGATGGCTTTGTGTCTCAGATGCACTGGTGAAGTACCTTGAATTATTTGCTGCTTTATTTCCAGCTCGGTATTGGCAAACTCACACTTGCGAGCCAGCAGTTGAAGACGCGTGTAAAACTCGGTGATGTTCTCACCAGACTGTTACGATTCCTGACGAAAGACGTAGACGTGATGATCAACACACTTCTGAGGTTTGAAGTAGTCGGCCAACGCTTTGACGGCAGTTTTGTATTCATCGTTCTCTTTGGTCGGTTCTGGTACGGTGAGAGTTTTGAACACATCGCAGGTTTCCTCTCCAACACAATGCAGTAGCATTGCTTTCTTTCGGGGTGCTTGGGTAACGTTCATTGCTGTGAACATGTTGTTCAAATGCTTAACATACTTCTCAAAACGGGTAGGTGCTGTGTCTCTCGGTTGAAGCTCAAACTCAGGAAAGGTCAGTAGGTTGATCGCTGTAGCCATAGTGTAGGTAGGGGTTCCTGAAGACTGTGAAGGTGATGAGGTCGATGGAGGATTCAATTCATTTGAAGACACCGAAAACGCAGTCGATTGTTGATGTCTTTTCTTGGTTGATTCAGCGCTTCAAACACGAATATTTTCGTGTGCAATTATAGCGATCCCATCCTCGTCGCCAATGTAAGATTTTCCTTCAGTATTTAGCTCAGGATGCATAAGATTAACAAACGATTTTAATACCATCTGAATCAGTAATCATACATTGACCGCCATGCTGGCCGATCGGATACCCATAATCCTTATCAATGAACAATATGCAAATGAACATTACAATATTTATTCATGTATGAAAGTTTTGATCGTGATTTTGTTGTTATATGGTAACCGTCAAATGTTTTTTATCATATGTATATTTATTGCTGTGAAACTCAGAAAACCTTGAACACCAGAAATATTTATTGAATGTTATTATATAATATATTATAAGCCAGGAAAATATCCAATTTGGTACAAGAAAAGTAACTGCAAACTGTAATGGTAAGTATTTTGTAGTTTTGAGGTTTGCTTAACCTGTCCTGAAGTTTTATAATTGTGATATTTGGTCATTTATGCCACTCGCTAGTTTCAGTTTTCTGTTCTTGTGTATACAATACACAAGCAAACAGTTTGTAACATTATGAACATCACCAACTAGCTTTTCTATCAACTGTAAACTGGGTATTGGACAAACTCAAGTGTGCTCTTGCAGCTTAGTTTGTTTTCTTATGTGATTTTCTCTAATTTATGCGTTGTACCCTTTTTGCAGTGAAAAGCCAGTACCACAGAGAACATTTCCCATGCAAGGAGTTTTGATCAACACAAATACTGTTGAAGCTTTTAGAACTTACAATAAAATGGAGCTCATTCAGTCAATTGGACAAAAGGTAGTGTGGTAATGCGAATAGGAAGACATACCATGGCTATCATTCGTAAAAAGTTTCAGTCCACGAGGTAAAAGCTCATTACAGACATATTACCGTATTTGTTTTTTATTTAATACTGCAATGAAAAGGTTATCAAAGATTAATGACGGACAGTGAAAGACATTCTCATTACATTGCTGGAGACCACTCTCTCATCAGCTGGTCAACTATATCTGCTGAATTGAATGTTTATTGCTGCGAAGCGAGCGTAGCGAGCGTAGCAGCAGTTCATAATCTAAATATAAAAGAAAGGTAGGAAAATTTGAGATTTTGCCACAGCTTTTAGCCTAGCTTTCAGCGGACCATAATGCTTTGCTCCGTGGTAGAGCCTCGTTTTCAGCGGACCATAATGCTCTGCGCTGCGAAGAGCCTCGCTCTCAGCGGACCAGAATGCACTGCGCATTGCCTCAATT
>Ga0126343_10001139_pt1 | contig 11945 bp, 3 predicted proteins | sample Cyp2metagenome_FD_92531 | JGI IMG/M metagenome (GOLD analysis project Ga0126343, IMG submission 92531) | Coral microbial communities from Lord Howe Island, Old Settlement Bay, Australia - Cyphastrea 2 metagenome | ecosystem: Host-associated > Invertebrates > Cnidaria > Coral ... | reverse complement strand
ATCACAGATATTCTGAGGCGCAGAATTGGTAGATATGTCGTGCATAAGGGAACATACTGTTTCAAAATAAAGCATGTTGAGTGGTAAGACATCAGCAGAGACAAACAAAGGAATAGCATGAGACCTGTTACCAGCAAAGAACATTAACCGAAGAGCTCGTTTTTGTAAGATAAAGACCTTCCTTAACATTAGCATAACGTCAAAACAGTGAAATTGTTCTCTCGAATAGTTTGGAGCAAAGAAAACTCGGCAGATCAGTCTGACGTTTCTGGCTATCGAAAAGAATACATCAGACGTGGAAATTTGCAAAAGGAACACAGACTCCGAAGAAAAGCGGTCGATTGCAGTAGCTAAATCTTGTTTCGGTTCGCTCGTGAAATTATTAAGGCGCACAGTTAGAATTCTCAATTTTAACGGGTATATTCCCGACGGGAATAAACAATAGACGTGAATTGAAGTTCGTCATGGCGTGCACATGCGCAATACCGTGATACCTTCTCCTTAAAGAAATGTGGCTGATAAATGACGTTTTGCGAATTTTGTCAATGATGCTAACCTGAAGTTCCGTTCATTGTCTTCTTCATGGACGCGTCTTACGGGACTGATCGGTATATGCACTGAATAGTGATCTGAAACAAAAGCAACACCCTTTGTGACGTTCAATGGCACCAGCACTCGAGCACAAGGATTTGCAACTCCTCTCCGTTGGAATCGTCGCAAATGCCCGGTTTCCTTCGTATGACCTTTGAACTGTCTACAACAGATGGTCAGAAATTCTCTGGAATACGTAGACTGCTTACAATCGCCTTATGGGTAATCAACAACGCGGCGATACTTCAGCAAGGAGGTATTACCAGATTATTATGACCAGGGCTTTTCAACGGCTGCTGCAAACAATTGTCTGTCGCTGAGTGCTATGGATTTATTTCGGAAACTTTCAGTACGCTTGAATTTAACTTACCTATGTAAGGTCCCATCATACGGTAATATACGCCCCAGATCGTCGTCAAATCCATTCCGCTGTCCAAAAATACTGCGCCAGCCACAGACTCGAAGATATCAGCCAGGACTTTGGGAGCCTCGAATCCTTCCTCATCTTGTTCAGACACAATAATAAACGGTTCTGCAGTGACCTAAAAGGCAAAAGTAAGTCATGTCAGCGTGTCAGTAGTCCCAATGAATGCGACATAAAGCCCAAGCTAACTGAAATATGAGAGCCGACCGGTTAGTTTAGTTTGCAGAGCACCCGAATACCGTGCGGGAGGTGGCGGCTTTAAGACTCGGCCGGACCAACACTCATATTTAAATAATTGAGGAGATAGTGCTGCCTTTGTAATTACATCTGCAAACAGTAAGACTTTGTATTCTTCTCGGATAAGGACCAACTGTAGGTTCCGCCTCACAACACTTATTCCTTTTAATCTCTGAGACGTTTTTGAGCCCACACACTGATCAAAAAAAGAGTAAGTGACGTAGTTCCCAGTGTGGTGGTCTTCCTCCGGGCGCTTTCCAGGCAACCACAAATTTCAAAATTTCCGCAATAGCTTGACTCAAGTAAACCTGTCACCTGGTAGGGAAATAGCACAAAAGTTCTACCTACATGATCTCGTCTCCTCTCTTCAGTCTCATCTTCCACTTTGGTGATAAAATTTCTGATGGTTTTGAACCACATGGGTGACATCTGCTTCAGATACTCATTATATTTGTATTTCACAGCAATGGTTGCCAAAATGTTGTTATTAACCAAGGCCTGGCGGATGTCTGTCAGCTCACCAGGAGACAATTTGGCGTGACGGAAGTACAAGTGTTGCGTGACGAGGAAGTCTAATATAGCGTCTCCAAGGAACTCTAGCCTCTGATAACATGACGTGACGCGATTAGCGTAGTACGAGGAGTGTGTTAGAGCCTCTAGAAGATACAGCTTTGAATTAAAAGTATAACGAATGGAGTTGCTTTCAAAGTTCTCCAAACCAGAAACCATGCGTGAAACCATATCTTCACTGTCTCGAACTACAGTTTCATCTAATCCACAGGACCAAAATCTCGCGTAACAGCCCGCCTTGCAATTTTCGGCATACCTACCAAGGTCGTCGTCATCGAAATTTTCGGGAAGAACCTTAAGACCAAGGAACTTCATGAAGCGCAGCGCCCCAAGATACCCACATGAGATCAGATAAGCTCCAATGAGGGCCTCAATGCTGTCGGCAACTGACTTGTCTGCTATCTCCTGAGTGCTGTACTCTCGATCGACTGCTTTGACATCAGCTCCAACAGATCCACCTCCACTAGCAACATCGTCTTCCATTTCCTCATCTGCAGCACCGGAAGTATCGTTGTCTATTTTGATGGGTTTGTCACCTGAGCTAGTTATGGCTTCTGGCGGAAGTTCACAGATCTGCCAGCCCGTGGGACACCAGTTGCCAAGAGCAAGTTGGATGCACTGTTGATATCCCGCTAATGATTTCTTGAGCGCCGCGCGGAACAGCGTTAGATTACTGATCTGGTTGTTCTTCCGCCGGGTCAATTTCCCCTCGTCTTTGTCTTGGTAGGTCCAGAAAAGGTGAAGCGACACCGCCAGCTTCAAGAACGCGTCTCCGAGCATCTCGAGCCTCTCCAAATCAAATGCGTCTCTACTGTGAGTGGTAGTGAGTGCTTTAAGTACCAGAGCCGAGTCGGGATCATCAGGCCCACGACTACCACGAAACAAATACTTCAGATCTGAAATCAGCTCTGGAGACTCTTTCAGATGATTATCTTCGTCATCATCATCGTGATTGTCATCGTCATCGACATTGTCATCGTCAAAATCATCATTATTGTCATCGTATTCATCATCATCTATGGACATCTCCGCAGTAGCACTGCTTTCATGAATGCAAAGTAAACTCTTCTCATCATTATCACCTTCAACACCAATGGGAGGCAGTTTGGATTCGTCTGTGTTGATACGCACTCCTGCGATCATACGCTTGACGTCATTGACAAGCAAAAAAGCGTTCACACGGTGAAGAATAGATGGCAGCATCAAGGCCACACTGAGAATGGACGCACGAATAGGCACCGCTTTACACAATTCTGGAACAAGGCAAATAACGTCATATTTCTTGGACGTTGGTTTTCTGTCCGATAAAAAATTCACTCTGCCGGAAATGTCTTTCACTTCAATGAGAGGTTGATCCTTGATTGTAATGGGTCTGCCATAGCGCTCCCGGAAGTAACTTTCGTAAGTTTTTGCTTTAGATTGATCTGGGAAGGCAGACAATGGAGAGAGATCGCGACGCACGTTCAGAACAGCAAACCTCTGCCGCCTCTGCTGAGGATCCACGTAATTCTTTGTGACAACAGTGTCCTCGCCAATAGTAACGCATCCTTCATACGCATCATTCATCCCTTGATAGTCCAACTCACGCCCAGTATTCTTCACCAGAACAATGAAGTAACCGTCTCCCTTACCACCTTCCTTTTTGGCTTTTAATTCCACAGGTTTACGGAGAATGTGGCTGAACAAGAAGCAATGGAATTTCTGAACAGTTTCCAAGTGTTTTTCGGTTAGCTCCATTGGTAACGGTGACTTGTGATTACTCAGAGAAACTGTTGCTTCTCCATAATCCGGGTACAGTTTAAATGGTCGTAACTGTAGATTGAATGAAAGTCACCCATTAAGCACTATGAGAGTTAGAAAAGTGCCGGTTAAATGCGATGGTTAAATGCTCGGAGACATTAGCTACATAAGCTACTCTGAAATCCGAGGGTAAATATAGTAATGTATGTTTGTATGTATGTATGCAGCATAATATCAGATCACAAGAGTAATGCTTAGCAGCTTTCATTGCAATGGTTAAACTTTTGGACGTCAATCACAGACGTGAGGAGCTTGCATCTGTAGACTTCAACCTTAGAACTGTTTTTTACAACATAATGCACAGCGCAACGTACTGAACCTGTGATCAGAATCTCATCCGGGAAAAGAAGGCTGTTTTTGTAAACTAACGCACCCCCCCCCCCCCCCCCCCCCCCCCCTTTTCTTTTTTTTTTATTTTTTCTCTATTCCCCCCCCCCCCACTCAATATATTCCGCTGTGTTTTTAATACAAACTTTTCCCGGAAAAAAATTGTTTTTTTTTTTATTTATCCTCCCCCCCCCCCCCCCCTTCCGCCGTGTTTCAGCTTTACTTTTCCTCTTATAATGCCTGTGTGCAGACTAGAAAGCACTGCTTCGTGCTTTTGATTTCGTACGATTTCTTCGGATTCCCAAAACGGTGGACGCATATCATACTAACCGCTGGAAGTGGAGAATTTGTTAACAAGCCAAACATGTTGCAGCAGTCGTCTGTGAAGCATCTTTTGCTCACATCAAGATCTTTCTCGTTGGTTAGTTTAACGATACGTATCCTGACGACCGTGAGGTACTGGGGCTGTTTGCAATGAGCCAAGCTGTCAATAAATGCCTCGGGTACCTGGGTCAGTGGAAGAAAAATAACTTTCAGGAACTCCCCACATCATAATTTTATACCAGAGTGGATTTCTAATAAACTGTAAACACCCAGACCCCAAAAATTACGTCTGGTTCAGCGCACCAATGCCACGTGTGCGAATCCATGCAATCGGTGTTAAGCACGGAAAAGCATCCCACTGGGGCTTCGCGCGGGAAAACATGCAACAGCTACAGGGTGTGGGAAAGCAATTCAGGTGTTTTATTGTGACAGGGTTTCGCGAGCACAGGCGTAAGTGTCTGGAGCTCTTAGGAAACGAGAAACGAAAGAAAACCGAGTTCCATGACTTAATTTTGCCACAGACAAAACAGACATTTGTTTATTAAGTGGATGGCATCATGCTCCCGGCTTCATTTTTTTTTATATCTTCTCTCCCTCCCCTTTACTTCCTGACAGGCTTAATTAATCTGGTTGACTCTACCACTTGTCTAGGAGATAAAGGGACCTTAAGATTTGAGGACGTCAACTGTCTAGGACGCAACCGGAAGTTCGTTTTCGCCTAAAAATGTCACTGCGCATGTCTGTGTGTGAATGGGACGATGGTGCTTTTGGAGCTCAAATTATTCATTTATTTCGCCGTTTTCGCTCTTTTGGATAGTCTATTAACAGTGCTTGTTATTTCATGGCCAGGAGATGGCCTCCAGTAGACCCTACATATTTTCCTTAACAACGGAATGGAAAAAATTATCATGTTGAGCATCAATTCATCATGTCATGTGAGAGATCGACTGATGTAAGAAGAGTGTCGTTATAATCAGAAGTTAAACTCTCATAATGTCAAGTGGCAGATCGACTGATGTAAGAAAAGTGTAGTTATAATCATAGGTCAAACTCTCATAGCGAGCCAAATTAAATGTTCTCGAGCGCTGTGATTTTTCCTTTGAAGCCTTGTTTTCAGGCCTCCAGTCCCGATTGCCATGTTTTGATTTAATTCATGAATTGATAATTTACTGGTTGCTGCTACATCGTTTCCGCGGCTTGAGAATAGATGTATCGGAGATGCTTGTTTTCTGGATAAGTACAGAATGTCGTATTTTGCGAAATGAAAATCTGTCTCACACTCAGCCTTACTTTTATCTTGCAACGTTAATCTTTCATAATTCCAATAAAGATAGTCTGGATATTTTGACTTGTTAACATTATACAACAAGAGAAACTCATCCGAATTGATGATTTCCTCGCAAAACCGTACAAGAAGTTCGTCCCGCGCTTTCCAGAAGGACGTTTATTCTCGACTAATTAAGGCGCTAAAAAAGTTCGCGTCTTGTTTATCCTTTCTTAAGTCTAATATCCAGGTTCTCGCGCAAGGAACGACGTTCTCGCCCCAGGCCTCTAAACGCCGTCACGTCCTAGAAGAAAACGCTGTCCTCAAATCTAAAGGTCTCTAAAATAGACTTTCATGGTCTGTGCAGAATGATTCTGTGAAGAAGCATTTCACACAAAAAGTTGGAGCATTCTTCCCAAACAGTTACTTGAGGAAATATACTCCAAATCTACTGGTTAAGTTGCTCACCCTTATCAATGAAATCTCTAGGTTTAAATCTGATGCTGGAAGAAACACTTAACAGCACAGAGGCCTTGTAATTCGGATTTTTTTTAAAGTAGTTCTGTTAAATTACCTGAAAAGTTTTATTCTTATAAGCAGATATTAAGAGGCATTGCCTGTAAAATGATCAAATTGTAAGTTACAAACTATGTCAATAAGAAATCCTGGCCAGTTCCCTTCTTTCTGTACTGGCCTGTTGAAAATGTGCAATTTTGCGTAAATTCCATCGGCCATTTTGGTTGATTGAGTGGTATTTCGAACTTTCCTAGATTTCACAAAAATAGGAACTCGCCGAAACTTTTAAAGTATACTTCTGAAAATAGTTCACCAAAAGGGTCTTTTTGAGGCAGTAAAAGAAAATCCGAATTTTCCGGCCTGTCGAGGGATTCTCCATATTTATAAGCAATGGCTCTTAAAGAAACACCTTGCATACGGCTGGCGCGCGGGAAATTTGAATTGACCAATCAGGATTCAGCAGGCGGGAAAAATTCTAGTGCCCCGACGTCAAGTTGAAATCAGGCAACTTTTGTCACTGGAGATGGCACTAAATATCCACGAAAAGGGATTTACAATTTCAAAAACCAACTTGTTGGCAAAAAGTGAAAAATATGACCCATTTTGTGTTTATAAGCTTCTATTTTGGCGCCAAAAATGGGTCACCCGGTGCTCTGCACGGCAACTCGCTCGTAGTTCGTCGGGTATCGCCAGGTAGAATAGGTGTTATTTTGAACAAAATATGCTGTTCCTCGTCAAATTAAACCCGGAATACTCAAGTTAACTACTAGTAGAGGCCAAAGGAACTTGTGTACTGTTTTTATTTTTGTTAGCTGCGTAGAAAAGGCTGTTATCGTATCGTTTCGTTAGGACACCAAAAGTTTTACTGCCAATCGTACTGCGGGCTCAGCCGCCGTATGCAAGGCAAGTCAGCGACATTGCTGGGTTTTCTTTGATCACCGCAAAAAACGATGATTTTTTTTTATTCTTTTTAATTTCTGGTATTATTGTCTCAATGAGGTTCTAGTAAATCTCATTTATCTATATTTTAGAAAACCGTCCTAAGAATATACGCGCGCTGATTGGTTAAGAATCGTGTTTATATAATAACCCATGTTATTCTCGCATTTTGATTGGTTCTCGCTCATGATTTATTAGAGGTCGGATGCACAAAGTTTTTCCCTCTGTGTTTTAAAATGGCAGAAAGTTTTGAGAAATTACGGATAATATTTTACATGATTGGGAAAAAGATAAGTACAAAAACTGTGTATCGTCGAGGCATTGAACAGGTACGAGAAGCATAGTCTAGCAGGAAGAGGAAAGATAAAACCGTTTCTTTCTTTACTTGACCTATTAACTGATGTCGCGAATGCCAAACAACAAAACATCACTTCTTAAAATAAGTCAATAAACACATAACCTTGCTTTCCGATGCGAATGTTCCAGTCTGTTTCAGGGCACAGCAGCGAGCAAAGTACAGCTCACGGCCGAATGTATCGCAGCTAAAAGGTGTATCCGACACTATTTCAAATTGTTTTGAGAATCACCGACCACAGAGGACATAAATTTCCACCGCCACTAACGCTCCTTTCCGTTCAAAACTCGACTCGGATGGCCTCCAAGTTGACCGCAATCGCAAGTTTTCCTAGCGTCTTTTTTCAACTCCTGCAATATTCAAGAAATTACATCCAAGCTCTTTGGTTCACAGAGTTGCTCTTACTGTATGACAAAAACTGACTCAATTTATCCAGCATTTTCTTTAAGATTTGTTGATTTCGCAGTTCAATTCTTGCTTCGCTGAAAGGTTTCAATCCACGAGAAGCAACACTCGAGTCAAGTTTGACAGTGGCCGTGATTTGCCTTAACCAATCACAATTCTTTGCCAACGCATAGCAACCAATGGAATTGCTCCATTTTGTATAGATCATAGATGACGTCAAATGACTTAATTCGTGTTTGTCAAAATGGGCAGCTTTTATATATGCTTACAAAGTTTAATTCTTTATTATATAAAACAAATAGTTTCCATGTTGCCGTGCATGTGTCCAGTAATAGATCACAGAGGACGTCAAAATGTGGTAAGAACATCAGTGACACACTCGGCCATTGCTTCGTGTGCCACTTATTTCTTCTTACCACATTTTGACGTCACCTGTGGTCTATATCTGAACAGGCGCATGGTAACATGGAGTCTATTTGCTTTATATAATAAAGAAACAACACAAAAAGCTGTTTTTTATCTTAAAATCTGTCACCATCACTCGAAAGCCAGCCATTTGACAATATCTATTGTCCATACAAAATTAAGTCATCTCTTTGGTTGCTACACGTAGCAAAGTATTGTGATTGGTCCAGGAACATCACGCCACTGACAAACTTGACTCCAAAGTCGCTTCTCATGGAATGAGAAGCAGAATTGAACTGTGAAATCTGCAAATCTTAAGGTCATTCCACTGAAACAGAACCTGCATTGGAATTTTAGTGAAACTTTGCCTGTTGTTTATACATGTATTATAGAAACCTAAAAATGAGGAGTTCCCATGTTCGTTTTGGAGCAACAGCACCTTGCTTATAGCCAATAGATCTTTATAAGGGGTATAATAGCACCATGATTGCGGTAGTCACAATTGCTTGCTAAGTTCGTGCTTCCAATGATTGTTTTTTGTTCTAAACTGAGAATTGGTCCATAATTATTTTACACAGAGAACTTTAAAACTCAATTCAACACAACAGGGAAAAAAACGATAGATCACCAAACTCGTTTGCGAGAAAATGACGATTTACCTCTATCTGAGGCGAGGTCCAGCCGTTAAGAAAGAGCCTGTTCGATGCGTCGGCAAGACTATTGGTTTGCACCTTACCTTTCCCCAGTCACGTAAAATAGCATCTAAATTCTCAAAACTTTCCGAAATTTCCAAAACTTTCCGCCATTTCAAACGCAGAGGAAAAACACTTTGAATTGATGAAGTCAATCGTGAGTCTGTCCTCAAATAGCTCTTAGGCGAGAACCTATCAAAATGCGAGAATAACTTGGGCTATTAGATAAATAGAGGATATTAAACAGTGGCGACAAGATATGAATTTTATTTTCGAGTGGCAAGAACTATATCTCACTCGATATTGTGTTCCTGCAACGAGAACATAAAATTCGTATCTTCGAGCTAACGGGCGCTTTCCATTCGACCAACATTTCCGAAATTTTCAAATGGTATGGAAAGTCGGGTTCCAGAAAATCGGGAAATTGTTGAATTTTCGAAAAGCGAACATTCAACCGAAAATTCCAGAAATTCCGGCATAAAAATCAAAAGTCTTACAGGATTATTCAGCGCTGGTTCTTTTTACCGTGATCACAGCGTCACGCAAGGATAACGGCGACGTGTATTCGAAAATGAATCATTTTACTTTGGAATCTTGCCAATTGTGTGTAAGCAAATACTAGCCACAGCTTAATTCGTAAAAAAGGTGTGTAATTCCAATCGCAAAATATGCATAGGTACGAAATGTACAAAGATTTATAACGAGTGCAAAGCAAAGCCATTATACCAATAATTAAACCCTTTGTCTTGCCACGTTTACGCTGCCGTTGTGGTTTGTGTAAGGCCCTTGCTATTGTGGTCTATAAAAGGTCACATAAGAGCCATTTGTGCGAGAAAAGTAATCCGCGGCTTACACAAGCCGCGGATTAAATAAGAAGCGAACTTTTCGTATAAACATTTATCTTTTAGCCAGTTCACGTCTTACAGAAGCCGCGGAAACAAAAGCCACAGCTTGTGTAAGACGAGGGTTTTGAGCTCGGTCTAAATAAGGCGCGGCTCATAAAAGACGCGAAGCCACTCGTATAAATGGTATCGCGGCTTGTTTGCGGCTTACGTAAGACGCGAACCCACAATGCGCCAACGCAAGTTTTTTCCGCACTCGCGCGAAAGCTCGCGAAATTCCCCGATTGCTACGACAACCAACGCAAAAGCGAGGCATTAGTCATAAATAAGCCGTGGATCATTTATACGAGCACTTCGCGTCTTATATAAGCTGTGCTCGTATAAATGGTTCAGTTCGCGTCTTATTTAATCCGCGGCTGTAAACCGCGGCTTATTTTTCTCGTATAAATGGCCCTATTTTCGACTATTGGTAGTGTTCTGTTTGCTTCTATATTTACGATTTAAACCTCAAAGTTATCGATGTCAACCGGCCAATTCTGTTCCTTTTGACACACGAAATTTTCGGAAATTCACCGGAATTTTCGGTAAAATGGAAAGCGCCCAACGTGAAATGTTCTCTTTTACTATATGGCTTTGGTTTGTGGCCAATATAACGCGAGCTCTGATTGGCTAAGCGCGAGAGCTCTGAAAATTCAAACGCATTGAAACGATGAAAGCCTTAAAATCCGTGAGAGAAAGCAAATTTAATTCCGAGTAGCTAAGAGCTTACAGAATGTTCCTTAATAAAGTTTATACAGAAGTCGTTTTTGAAATACCAGGCAGTAACCTTGGCGGTAGCCTCCCACGCAGACGTTCTTAGGCTTCTCACGCGTTCCTCCCCACGAACGTCGTTCGTGGGGAGGAACGCGTGACAAGCCTTAGAACGTCTGCGTGGGAGGCTACCTTCGCGGGAACTAGTGAAAAACAATCAAAGTTTGCCAAAGCTAAATCGGTTAAGGTAATGCCCTTGAAATTGTTCCACTATCGAACTCTTTCTGAAACTTAGCGTAATTAATATTCATGATTTGAACATTAAAAAAGTGCAATAAAAATGTGAGGTCACCGTGCTTGTTTACGCGTTAGCGGGGTGTTAAAATAGTGTACTTTTACTGGTTGCGCGTTAAAAATTCGAATCACCTTCATACAAAATTAAGTCTTGGTTACTTGAAAGACGCAAAGTTTTATCTTGAAAGCAATGTTTCATTTATTGACATAAGCAGTATTGTCTCATTTAGCTGTTTTTGAGGGCTTGGTTGCGGGAATATCGCACTTTTTCGGACAGTCCTCGCCTTGGCCAAAATACACCCAATTGGGAGCTATTTTCCGAAAAAAAAAATCGTGTTCCACTACCAAACTTTTTTCTTCTTCAAATATGTTCTTTTTTAGACTGTTCTTCACAAATGCCGTGCTCGTTTAAGAGAAAAGGAGAATTTATTTCGCCATCGAGCTTAGCTAGAGGGAAATCTCTTACGTTTTGTACGTGCACGCGGTCATGTGCACGCGCTAATGACGAGAAAATCGTGCGCAGTAGGGATGCGCAATGCAATACTAAGGAATTACCTTAAGGATGTTCGCGCTAATTGTTTCTGCGCATCTTACTGCGCACGCAAATTCACAAGCACGTCATGCATGAGCGCGCGCGCCAAGTAATAAAATGAACAAATGATAGGGCAGATGGCCATTTCTTTAGCTCTTCCTGGATTTAACGATCTTGGACGCACGGTGACCCCTGTTTTTCTTTTGATGGATCATTTTCTCTACTAATGTTCTGCCTTTAGCGAAAAAATGAAGAAAATCTATCGACTAGAAGTTTGAATATTTTGCAAAATGCACGATCGAATTCCGTTCGTTTTAGCTCTTCGTTCATCGGTGCGACGGTCTCAAATGCCTTTTGGAGGATTAAGTTTTGTGAAAACGTTGGTAAAATTTGAAATTATTTACGCAACAAACCCACTTCTACAAAATAAGAGAAAGATCGTTTGCCTCCGTTGACTCACCTTCGATATTTTTAACTATAAACCACTGTAGACCATGCTGAATTACGTGAGCCAATTTATCAAAATCAGGGTAGTTTTCTACACACTTGATATCTCAAACGAAGACCCCCTATCTTTTTTTTTTTGCATTTCTGGCACAAGTAACTCATTATCTGACTGCAGTAAAAATTTTAAAAAAATCTATCGAGTGGAAAATTTTCGCGCGAACGTCCTTAAGT
>Ga0126343_10001138_pt1 | contig 11947 bp, 7 predicted proteins | sample Cyp2metagenome_FD_92531 | JGI IMG/M metagenome (GOLD analysis project Ga0126343, IMG submission 92531) | Coral microbial communities from Lord Howe Island, Old Settlement Bay, Australia - Cyphastrea 2 metagenome | ecosystem: Host-associated > Invertebrates > Cnidaria > Coral ... | reverse complement strand
TTGGCAAAGAAGTACCGAGAAGTACCCACATTTTCATGACCTTTTAAGCGATCGAACTGGACTGAAATTTCGTAACATACCAGTGTTGCGTGTGAGAATGTCTGCTTAAATTCTCAGTTTGTTTGACGCTTTATTCCCGGGAATGGTCATCTTTTACAGTCAACATGATTATTTTCGAAGGTGTTTTGGTCATCAAAAGAAGAACTTATTCGTATCAGTACAGGGATCCTACCCCAGCGAAAAGTTTGTCTGCAGGCGAATTCACAACAAAGGGATAAGAGCTATTCTTCGTTAGGCCATGCTTTCCACGCAGCTTATATGTATTTCTCGACAGACCAATGAAGCACAAGTAAAACCCTTTAGTGCAGCGGCAAAATTCTCCTTTAGGAACGGGTAAACTAACTCGGTACTCTTAAAAGCAGAAGCCACGGAATCCATTCAACTGTGAAAGCACGACACGACTTCACCGTCAAAGCGGCGTGAAGTAAATGATTAAGTCACGCACGCAGTGATAATATAAGACTAAACGAGAGGCATCATGGGATACTATTCGATCGTCGTCTGATTCAAGCCATTGTTTTTGAAAGTCAACTGGCGCGATTTCTCTGAGACTTTTACTGGAGGTAATTATACGTTATAAGATTCATTTAAGACCAGAATACCATTTAGTCAAGTCCTGTAGACATAGTTTGCAATAACATTTAAAACAGCTTTGTTTTGGTTATATTTTGATGCCTTGATAATTTACTTGATTTTCTCGAAAACACTCTTAGAGACTTTTTTAAGATTTTGCCATCGTTAAGACATCTATGTCAAGTCCGAGATCCCGAGGTCGTATTTCCAAAAATAGCTCTGGTGGCAAGTTATTCAGTCTTATGTAAGATGGGGTATGGCGTCATTTTGTCGCTATGGTAACTCAGATCTTGCTGAAATGTATCCTATTTGAAACTTTCATCTTTCTCTAGCACACTTGTGTCATTTCATTTTCTGTTGAATTGATAATGGTGGTGCTCTAGTTGCTCAAAGTTGAACGGTATCATTACTCAAACATCCGAGCGAGCCACCTTAAATTTGATATGTAGGTGAGAGTATGGCAACAATACAGCTGATGTGGACCTATCTGGCTCTGACATGGAAAAAAAACTTTTTCAAATATTACAGTTGCTTTTATCTTCACTAATTTTATTGCAGACTAGGGTTTGCACCTCAATTCTAATATTGCCAAATTTGATTACATTTCTTTCTTAACTGGATCATCTTGGGACCCTTAATTTGACGGCAACAAAACTCTCCATCAGAATTACACAGCATCAAAATACAGCTTACCCATTTGACGTCAATTTCATCACAGAGCTTGGCCAGTTTCTGAAACTCATACTTATTCTTCACTTCGGTTCCATTTATTGTCTTCCAACCATTCTTCTTCCATCTTACACACCAATCTGTAGCTCCTGACAATTTAGACAAGGATATTTTAAACAAATTAATACTCATATAACCTAGCTAGAAATGCAGTAACAACAGACAAAATTTTAATTTTGACCTGTTGCCTTTCAGTTATGAGAAACCCTGCTGAACAAACTTGCAAAATTACACCTGCTGAAAAATCCAGATCTACACTATAGGCAAGGATACAGCTAATAGCTTACTTCACCGCCTGAAAGAGATCTTCACCTGGGCTGAATTTTACAAAAATAAAAAGAATTGCCTGCTAAGAATTGCTTGCTAATAAGCCAGCTTACTATTTCTTTACATCTGTAGCTACTTGTACATCCCTCACTTGATAGGACCTAATGCACTCTGCCATTTAACTGTGGTAAATAAACAAAAAAAAACAGCAAGCAGCACATCTTAAATTATAAATCCTTACCATTTATGGTGTATTTGCTATCAGTCTTGATCTCCAATGCTTTATGTCCCAGATCCTTGGCTGTCTCAAGAGCCTTGACAGCAGCCTGTTGAAACAAACAAGCAGGCACACAAACCTTAAGTAATTATCAAAAACCCACAATTATATATAATTACGTACAAATGTATCCTCACTAGAAGGAAAAGAATGGCTTGATCAGTTTACTGAGGGCTGTCATCTAAATTAAATTTTACACAATTTGTATGAGCTTTCAATCAGATCATTTCTTGTGCATAATTATACACAAGGCTGTGGTCTAAGAAAAATTACAAGGAGCTCAAAGGTTTCTAATCATGAAATTCTGTGTCCATCACTTACAATGTAAGCTTATCACAGTACCACTCAAAAGTAGATTACCACCCTCTCGCGAGACGAGACTCTTGTTCCCCAAAAGCAAAAGTTGGTGGCCTGTGGCACCCAAGCAAAGCCCTGATATACAGCATCACAGAGACATGCACAGATTAAGTCCACTCAAGTATTTGAGAGTTGCCAACGAAAACAAGCCTTTGACCACAATGAAGCATTCTGTACATAAAACATCAAGATGTTATGCAGCATGCAGCACTTGGCTCTCAAAACACTTCACTTAGGGAGGTGACCAATAAGCCATCTTCTAACTTATACACAGAACTGCTTACCATTATTTCTGCCCTTTGGTTGGTTTGTTCTCCTTCAAGACGATCACTTATATTCCTGAATAATAAATAAGATTAAATTAATTTGCTGTTTTCTGCAGGTTTTAAGGAGTTGGGAAGCCTCTCAAGATAAAGATGTGATAACTCAAATACAGTGACTTTTCTGTACAGCAGTTTTCAATTGCCTGTTGTCAAACCAAAACCAAAAATATCTAATCTCTCTCACCAATCACAATGGACAGAACAATTCTATGAGCCAATCAAAACTCAAAGTAAAGACATGCAGCACACCTGATGCAGGGGAAAATGTGTAAGAGCAAGCTACATGTACAAATAAAATGTATTCAGGATTGGTTATGGTTTTACTTCTGATTGGATTTTCAAATATGTATTTTCTGAGCCAATTTGGTAGTGTAACTTAAATGCAAAACCAATTATGTTTGGACATTCCAGTGAAAATCACTCCAAAATGGACATTCTTAGGACCAGTTCTAGATGTCCATTTTAGAGTGATGTCTACCTTAAAGAAAGTTTAGTTGAAAACAACTAAGTGAAATTGAGTCAGGACCTACCCGCCAACTGCTGTGTCTGCCTTACAGAGGTGACGGGCTCATATAGTGGCATGCGCTTTGAAAGAGTTAACTCTAACATTACACATGTACAATACATTAACCTGATACTACACATTTCAGTTGATTTTTAAACTAACTCTCCTAGTTTACTGTATGTTCTAATGCTAGGGAGATTATACTCAATCATTAACAATAAATTAATGAAACTTTAGTTATCAAGGGTAACACCACATGTAAATAGTAAATGTATGTAATTAGTCATAAACCTCTGGACCTCATAGAAAAATACAGAAATACTGTACATAAAAGCCTAAAGATAAGTCGAGAACTGTCCTAGAAATATATTTTAAAAACGAGATACCACAAGCATTCAAGGAAATACACACAGTCACTATTAAAACATGTGCAGACAGACATGTACATGTACCTGGTATTCCGGGGGCCCCAGTATACACCAATGCCAGCCCTGGCACCGTTTCTACCATTCTTTGAGCAGCAACCATCAGTGTACACTACAGGGCGACTGTTTGACGAGGACTTCCTACTATCTGAAGATGAAGACGAGGGAGACCAACTGGTCCAGCTTGAGCTTGCTACAGAGCTAGTGAAACTTGGTTTGTAGTACTTAACCCCTCTTGGGTTAGAGTAGCTGTTATAGCTTCTGTTGTAGGTGTTGTGAAAGTTGTCACTGTCAGACATCTCATAGTAAGTTCTTTTCCTGCTTTCCTGTTAAAAGTAACAATATTGAGGTGAATACAGTTCCTTTCAGTAGCATGTACACTCTGCTCTATCATGTTCATGTTTCGATGTCACCAATCATCTTAGCAGACTTTTCATGAAATAGAAGTTTTCTTCCACAGATCACATCTGTAGGCTATGATTGGTAGATTTAGGTCCATTTTGTTCATTTGGTTTTCTCAGAGTTCATTGCTTATTATTGTAATCATGATTAATTGATAAATAGCAACAAAAACTGCTATTGCAAGTTAGGTTTTGAACTCCAGATCGATTTAGAGTTTATATGTTGATGATGAAGGCACAGTAAAACCTTCCTACAAAATGTATAATTAAGTGAAAAATCAGACAAGTACATGTACATTTGCAAATTGAAAAATTTATGATCAGGAGTTGAGGACAGTTGGGAGAATAACACTATTAATTGACAAAACAGTTTTAGTCTCCAACACTCATAACAGAGCTTCTATTCTAGTCCTGATGTTGTTTAGCAATGGACTGATATGTAATAGGGTTTCAACCTTTCAGAACACTTTTAACTGATGACTCAATTTAATTCATAGGCAGTTCCCCCAGGACTAAGAAGTACAAGCCAATGCCTGGCAATTGCCAAGGGATATCCGTCTGAGCATTTCTGGGAATAAATGATGTTATCAATAAAGCAAGATTGAATCGAGTGAGAATCATTTCTCTCAGCACGTAGAGTAAAACCTTACATATGGGGCTGAAACAGTTGAAGACCCAATAAATCCAGATCCAGATACAAATGTTTCTGCCTCATCTTCAGTGGAGAACTTCTTATATCTAGCACCAGGAAAGCCTTTGACGTAACTCTCACATTCAGCCCTGAAACATAACAAAAAAATATAGACATAAGGAAACCAGTTAAGAACAATGTCTAGTGTATATGCCGGCCTTTTACCCAAGGTTTACTGTTATAATCCAAGCTTGGCTGAAAAGGTAAATATACCTTTTCAAGGTTCTAACGTCATCTTTTTCAGGGTGGAGGGGAGGCGGCAAACACACCAAAAAATACCGTAAAAAAGGCATAAATGTATGGGAAAATGGACAATCTAATATCTAACAACTTATGTAACAGTCGAGTTCTGAGATATCTATGAATAAAAACTAAGGATACTACATGTAGGTAAAAGAATTGACTGATCTCATTTGAGGGAAATTGCCTCCCTAGAAAGGACGCAGTCAAGGTTTTCATGTTTCCATACATTTGTCTGTTAAACCGAGTCGCAAAAATATTAGCAGGAAAATTAAGAGAAATTTGTTTGAAAAATCCTTGCGTAACAGGAAACCAATTATCTCTGTTCTTCAAATTTCACCAGAAAACGCCTTCTGCTGGGTGTCTTTTTCCTGAAACTCATAAAATACTTGAAAGTCAATCACTCTCAAATCAATTGACATCAAGTTTTTAACTTTTCTCACACATTGGCTGCAGTTTTTGCTGCGTTTTTTCCCCAAGCAAGATGGCGTCAGAAACCCTGAACCAAAGACCTGCCGGGTTGTTCAAAACCCGATTAAGCTAACCCAGGATTAGCGAGAATTTTGATTTGATTTTTGTAGGTTTTCAGCAAGGAGTTCAGTTTATATTTTTTGCCCTTCAGTGCTGAGCATGAGTAATCTCAAACTACACAAAACATAAGCGATGGAAAACACTTTTATACAAGAAAAATTGTTACCCCGGTTAACTTTTAATCCTAGGTTAGCGTTACCCGGCTTTCGAACAACCCGGCCCTGGTCTGTTCAATGGCGCCCCAAAGAGAATTTACATGTTTCATAATCGATCAATCTCGATCAGTTTTGTCCATCCCTCTTGGAGACTGAAAATGGTCTAATCTAGCGTCTTCAAGATGTTTTCTTATCCCCATATAAGAAGTGAAACCTTGTACACCAAAGTACAAGACAACCGACTCGCTCAGAATCGTGAAATGAATTGAACGAGTATTAGACAATTTGCTGAGCACATCATATATACCATGTTTGGAATATTCCCGTCTTCCTTCCAGTTCGCACGGCGTAGTAACCACCCTTTCGTCCCATTGTGAAAGCCTTTAAAATGGTCTGCAGTTTAGAAAGCATGGACAGCAAAAACAACCATGTCGAAGTGAACGAACAACAGTCAACTGTTCAAAATGGCGGGAAGAGTTGACTGAGTAACCAACCACTAGTTTCCAATCTCAAACTGGCAATGTAGAGTGACGCCTTGCGAGTTCCTGCGTTGAAGAAGCGTCAAAGAAGCGTTGAAGAGGGTGGATTAACATCGATCACAAAATCAAAATGAAAGAAGAATTTCTGCGGGTCAAATGACTGCAAAACAAGTTATGAAAAAATAGAAGGACAATGCAATGGAAACAGTTCATGATGACTTTGTCCGCTTTCTTCACTGAACTGCAACGTACAGTCAAGGGGCATCTGTCTTTCCCGCGATATGCAGATAAGTTTTATAGCGTTATTATATGCAAATAGACTATGGTCGGAATATTTGCACGGTGTTAAAAATGCTGCTTGAATCTTTATTCCTGATTAAATAAAAATTAAAAGACCCAAGGTGGGGTTGAGATGGGTTGAGATGTGTATTGTATTTTTGGTTCTGAATGTGAAACAGTAGGTGAAACGGTACACGGCAGATCACGGATCTACGCGGACCTGTTGTTCAATCTACTGAGGATTGCATGAGGTAGGGCTAAATTGTGACTAGCTTGTTACTGTTTGAAGGCTTTTAGATGACTAATAAAAACAGCTTATGTTGCATCATTTGAAGCACACTTACTAGGCCTTAATTCGTGCTTTTTTCAGAGCCAGTCATCCCGCCCCTCGCGCCCTCTGCAACTGTTTTCCTTGCCGATTTTTCTCCCGTCGTTTCGACCTTCCCCTGCCCAACAGACTGCCGACTTTTTTAATCGACTCTTGTTTAACGAGGGTAACAAGCAACAGTCTGAGACTGACAAACCCGTGGGCCTCGAATTCCCTACCCCAGGATCTCCAAGGATGGTTGCCTCCATTAGCACAACAAGGAACTGTGTCACGAAAAAAGCAGCAGGAAACCTCAAGAAACACCCCAGCATGGAGATAGATGCCATGATGAGTCGAGATGAGCATGAAAGCTGTTAACACTGGCGCAGAATGTCAGAAGGTATGTCATCGAGTCTCATCATCGAATCTCTCGTCAACTTGTTGCAAACGTTTGGCCACTAACTCCAGATCTTGCAAATGCTTGCAAATGCTTGGATAGCAATGTCACAGTAGCAATACATTGGGTTGACTTATTGCGTGAACTGAATTTTTGCCGATAATTGCGAAACTTGCGAACTGTTATTTTGACTGAAACATGTAAAAAGTCAAAGTTTTATTTTATAATGCAAGACACAATCAAACGACTGTTCTCTTGTTTTAAGGGTGACTATAACGTTGGCTTAAATCTTTCGCCTTTGAATTTCTTTTCGTTCAGGATCAACTACGGCTGGGGCTAGCTGAGAAGCCCTAAAAACAGCGGTTTAGTGCCTGAGGCAGATTACGGATCATCCTGGACGCTATGCAACTAAATCGGCGAACCATTTAGCCACATTGCTCAGAGTTTTAAATCTTCAAAAACGTTTCCTTTGCTCATCGTCTATAATGGAAAAAAATTCGATGCCTTTGAAGTTCGCAAGAAAAAACGTTTCGTGCCGCAAATCAAGCAAACTAGAACTGTTTTTACCCGGCCAGTACATATTCATAGACATTGCCAAACTGACGTGTTATTGAAAATAGCACCTGTCGCAAACACTTGTGAAATTGTCAGAGAATTTGAAAGTTTATGTGAACTTCTGTTTTCACTATGAATTCTTTCAAACTTTCGTAAGTGTGTGCGAAAGCTATGTCAACGACAGCGACCAATTGATAAATATTCTATGAAACGGAAAGTGAACAAAATGTCTTTGCGTAGGAAAGTGATACATGTATGTATGTATGTATGCAACGCATGAGGTTATCGTAATGTAGGAAAAATTAACTTGCTTGCTACAAGGAACAGATGCCTGTGCACTGGCTATTAAATTGAATAAAAACACAACAAGTGAAGTTTTATTTTGTGGTTAAGTTAAGTATAATTGCATGTTTCCTTTGTTTAGTTATATCTTTGCTCATCTCTTAACTCACGTAACGTGTTTTTTAATTATTTAATCAGGAACAAAGCCAAAACCAGTTGTGAATTGAAAACAGGAAACTTAGGTTTTACAGTCTAATTGGCCGAATTTTTCAATCTAATTTTCCTTCGGTAGTTTCACAACGTGTAGGCTTATAATTATCCCGATTTCCGTAACATTTACAATGTAAAGCGACTGGGTGTATTTCTACTCCCCCTCCTGGATTGGAGGATGTATAGTCTGTTGCAGGGTTTTCCCCAGAAAATCACCTGGAGGGGTGGAGAGAGGCGCTGAGAAAGTAAACGTAAAGTGCATGTCTTGCTATGAAACACGTCAGAATGACCCCGGCTAGGCATTGAACGCAGACCGTTTTATTCATTGTCATATGTTCTAAACATGTAATTCGGTCGGTAAAGTCTTTATTTCACGAATGATTTTTTTAATTTCGTAAATTGATGGTGCGTTTTAACAGTTGTGTGGGGGCAAAAACTTCCGTTCGAAAAATAGACTTATCTGGGAGGACGCATCAGACACCAAGCTTCCAATGATCTATCAACAGCTGTAGATAGGCAAATTTCATCTGATCAGATACAGGAAATATTCAACTTAACACACGTTGGCAATTGTTTTTTATCATTGACTTCCCACGGTTTGGAAAAATACGGCTGAAAAAAATGAAATCTAGCTACATATCTAAGATTAATATGTGTAAATTAAGTCTGTTTTAATTTTTTTTTATTTTAAAAAGTCAAAGATTTTCTACTTCTCTGAAAAGAGCTCCCTGAGAAGCACAATTTACCGTAAGTGAAAGAAAAGATCATCTTTTGCGTCTGTTATATATAAAGTGATTGATTATTCTGCCATTTGCTTCATTTCATTTCTTCTCCTTAAGAGTACGACCCTTGATTTTTGACACTTTCTAGAAAAAAAATTGACTTGTTGAATCAATATATTGTAGGCAGCACACGGTTAAAGATCGGCTTCGCCATATGCAACCGTTAACAATTTTCCAAAATTTGTATCAGATTTATGATAATATTCCAGCGTTTTATACTTGTTTAGACCGACTTTATCGGTAGATAATGAGAGGAAGTTCATAAATAATTCATCACGGTTTGAAATTTGCAGTATCAAAGCTGTGTAATCTACCTGTTGTATTTACAAACTAAAAACACGAGTGTAAATTAAGTGTACGTTAGACACAAGCACTGTACGTTCGGCATTGTGTGGGGGAAACTCAAAAGGAAATTCAACTGGTGAAGCGAGGATTTGTTCCGTCGATGTTTTAACGCATTGGCAGTTCAGCTGAGACGAAAGCTGTAACAGAAACAACTTTGTTTTACTTGGAACGTCATTTATCGGGGTGAGTCATGGTCACTATATCGTTCTGATGATTACTTTTCTGTTTCAATTTCTACTTTCTTGTATGCGATGCTGAACTTAATGTTTTTCACGAAAATTGTCCCAGAGACTTATTACTTAGACATTTTAGGGTGTAACTTAAAATTACTGCTTTTAAGCGATATAATAGCTTGCGAATACGGCTGCCTCTCGCCGGCTAGCGATGTTATATTTATTAAGTATCACCTGCATCTGATGGCTAAAGCTTTTGAGAGTGGAACGTTAACGAACATGTATCTTGGGAGTAGAGGAAACCTTGCTTGAGAATAGGGAATGAGAAGGTTTTGCAAGCAAGGCTCGCATTTGTGCTAAAACGGGACTACAGAATCAGTTTACTAGCAGTTCGAAATTTGGTTCGGCGTCACCCAACTAAGCATTAACCTTTTCTATTTGATTTACATTTTACGCCTTAATTTCCTCAGTGTGCCCTCTTTAACCTGGTCGTCGTTTTTCGGTCTCTTGTATAGGCCAGGGACTATAGAATTGTATCATTTTTGTCGGTAATTCATTTAATCTGAAGGGTTGATGGACTGCGGAATATCATTAAAGTTAAGGTCGTAAAAACGGCGTCAACACGAGTTTTCCTTATGGCGCGTTTCAATTCTATCAAGCGGAAGATTATATACCGTCCAGGTATAAACACTAATTTCTGCTAATACGAAATCGGCCGGGTTAGTGATCAAACGAGTTGATCGAGTAGTATCAAGATGAGTTCAATATTCACGCGTCCAAAATGTAGATACCTCGAAAATCACCATACGTAAAAAAAATTAATTGCATTTCAGTCGCAGCAGATTTTGCTCTACTCTCCACTAAACAAACAGATATTTCCAAATTGAACAAAAATTAATTTAAATATTACGAAAACCAATCAAGTCATTGCATCCTGCAAAATTGATTCGTTCAAAGTGCACATATTAATTAATATTAAAAGGAAATTTGGCCATTTTATTATTATTTCATTTTGCTACTCTAGCTGTTAGATTCATTGTTTACTGGGCGAAACCCTCAAGAGAAAAGGTATCCTTCTTACTGATTTCTACGCGTGTATGTTAAGCCAGGTCAAAATTAATGTCATAGCCAACTGGCGCCAAATTATTTATATGTAAAGCTTTAATCGCCTCGGGTACAATTTTCACACTAAATTGCAACTTGTTGGTAAGCGCGGCATGTCAGATGAGTTTGGTGGAGCAATGGTTCGTTTGGCGAGACGCAGGTGAGTGAAAATCAGGCCAGTGACTTGGATATCGGGGCATCAGACACAGCTTCTGATTGGCTAATTGCCAGTTTGGGTGCGGAACTGATCATACACTGCGCATTTCCCTGTGCGCCGGTATCCTTCGGTGGAAAAAAAAATACAATGTCGTCCCCAAGCACTTTTAAATCAGAGATGCTGGCTGCGATGTAAGCCTTAAAAAGTCTTACGGTCAAGTCCAATTTTTTTTGGTTAAAGCCTTAAGGTTAAGGTGATTAAAAAGAATAATTGATGATAGCTATAGCAGGTTTTGGAAACTTTATCTTAATGATCTTAAGTAGTAACGGAGGATTGTTTTTTACTCAATTGTAATTATGCTGTTGATAAATTAAATATATCTAATTTTTTCTATTATGAACTGTTACTATGGTGGTCAGAATTACGTGACCTATTGTAGTTCATTGTGATGGCGAATATCTATCAAAAGGTATTAAGTACACCAAAGATCTACTTTATGATAAGACAAATATTGACTCCTTTAACATTTTTGAAGGAGAAAAGTCTTTACATTCTAATTTTTTGACTTGGACAGGATTGAGATATGCTGTTCCATTAAATCTACGTATAGATCCGCATTCTTTTTCCGTCACTCTTGACCAAGAGAACTTTAAATGTCGTAATTATTATAGCTTGTTGATAAAATATAAGTATGAAAAGCCAAAGAAATGGGCCAAGATTAAGGAAGAATTTGATTTGGAAGATAACTGTATTTTAGAAGCCTTTTTGTTGCCCATAAGAGTTTGTAGCGAACCGTACTTATAAGATCTCTTCAATATAAAGTACTGAAATCTAGTCTGTTTGAGGTAATCTAATCGGCGCGTGTCGCGTGTCGCGGGTAAATTGTCGCGTGTCGCGGGTAAATTGTCGCGTGTCGCGGGTAAATTGTCGCGGGTCGCGGGTAAATTGTCGCGGGTCGCGGGTAAATTGTCGCGGGTTCACAAAATTGTCGCGGGTCCGAAAAATTGAATTTTTATTATTTCCTTCTTTTTTAAAAACAATATCAATAACAATAGCTCTAAAATTAGCGGAAAATAAATTTCTCGCTTATTGGACGATCTCGGACCTGATTAGAAAGGATCTCTGTGACGAAGACAATGTAGCTGAGCTTCTCAAGAACATGATACGCCTGGAAGCCCCAATCCCTACGATCGCCAAGATGTTAGCGTCAGTTAAACGACAAAAAGTTTTCTGGAACACGAGAAGGACGGTACCAACCTACTCGTAATAAAACCTTTATCGATAGGCTACAAACGGTAAAACGAGAGAAGGAGGAACTCAAGATAAAATTAATCGGACTTCTC
>Ga0126343_10001137_pt1 | contig 11947 bp, 5 predicted proteins | sample Cyp2metagenome_FD_92531 | JGI IMG/M metagenome (GOLD analysis project Ga0126343, IMG submission 92531) | Coral microbial communities from Lord Howe Island, Old Settlement Bay, Australia - Cyphastrea 2 metagenome | ecosystem: Host-associated > Invertebrates > Cnidaria > Coral ... | reverse complement strand
TTGAACGTGAGTAATGGCGGACCGTGAAATCCAAAACTTACACTCAAAATAAACAGCCTTCGGATAAAACTCAAAGTTCAAAATTTTGCCAGTTGGGTGTTAAGCGAACACGCTTTCAAAATCGGAAGAAAAAAGGAAATGATTTTTTTGATCGTAGTACCACTTTAAAGGTTTTTTTCATAATTTCTAATGAGCACTCTTGTCCTTTTTAAATGGGAGTCCTTCCCAGGGATTTGCAAGTTGCTCCTTATAATTTCAAAGCAAGCTGTTCTAAGACTTCTTGATACTGCATGATGTTTAAAATTTTAAATTGTATTTCAGAGGCTCTGGGCAGATGATGACAAGGGCCCCAGTTATGGTAAGAAGTACTGGATGACTGCTATTAATAATGAAAACATGTATTGAGAATACACAGGTCCACTCTAATTAATGCTTCTTTTATGATCAAGGAAATAGACACTCAGATATTTCTGATAGAACACTTTTCTGCTGTCCAGTTCTTATTAATAAAGGATTTTTATTTTATGTTTGTCAGGTGACCTTGAGTGAAGGGCCAAACCACATGGCACAGTTCAAGGGAAGTAGTCATCAGTATGACCTTACACAAGAAGATGAGGTTTGTTTTGTAGCTTGAAATAGAAAGTTTTCACTCACAAGTCTGTTAAATTATTATCTGAGCAGCTTGGCGTGGGAAAGGAATTTTCATTCTTGGAATGTTTTTATCCCAAGTAAAAAATAGATAGTATTAATGATGAGTTGCTTTTTGTGTCATTGCATTGATAGTTCTCAAAATTTTCCAAGAATTGGAAATGCTCAGATTTGGACCGTTTTAATAGTTCACTTGATTTCAGTAATCATCATTGTTTCAGTAACATTTTTTTCCTGTACTTTTGTACCGTGGGAGAAGTTGTAGATTGTAATAAATGAGGGTATTTGTTTAATTTTCAGCTTAAAGGTCTCAGACAAGAGATTGAAATTCGTATGAAGAACAGTGTGAAACATGGGCAAACAGTTAGCCCTGAGGTATTAAATTTACATGTACCGTACAGGCTTTCTAATTTTTTCGACATGTTCAAAAAAATGTTCAACGAGGGGAAAGAATGACCAGGCGTAGATCCTGTTTAAAAGACTGCATCTGCAGCCTGATAATCTGACCAATATGTCACCATGTTCCCTTAAAAGGAAACAGTCAAAGCTCTCATAGAGGAAACTTAGTACCAGGAAGTTGTCCAGTTAGGGGAGTGTTGGCTTATGAGAGGTTGAAAATGTTGTGTGTGTTGGCTACTGGCACCAGGACTATAAACTGTCTAACTGGAGGCATTCATTGGCAGACAATTGCCATTGTATAATATGACCAGTTGTGTTACAATTTGTAGATGTCAGTGTTGTGTTGTTGCATGCAACAGACATTTTTGTTTCAATTTTCAGTGGCTTAAATGTGCAAATTACTCGCCATTTTATTCTCAGGTGATATCTCTCAGTGTCAAAGGCCCAGGACTTCATCGGATGGTGCTGGTTGACCTTCCTGGAATTATTGGGGTATGTTAAACATTCTGTGGTTGATTATCAGTACTTGGTATTCCTACTGATTGTCTTTTTATTCTCATCACCTATACCCTTGATAAGATATTGATATTATAACGAGAAAGTACTGGTTGATCACTGTTGAAATTAAAGAGTTATTTGAACCCATCTCATTTCATGTTACTTACAGACAATTACAACTGGAATGGCAGAAAACACAAAAGATGACATTGTGGAGATGAGCAGGTGACTTCTTAGTGTTCTCAACAAAAATATAACAATTTTAATAGACACACAAAAGTGGATCCTAGAACATTCTGCAGTGTAGAAGTGGGTATATTATTATTTAAAGTTTTTTAACTATACCACAGCGTTACTGTTTGGAAAACTCTTTTCTCTTGTTACATCACTGTATTCAACACTGTCCACCACTCAAGCAAACTGCAAATTAAACTAGCTTGTGCATGCAATTTCTGCGAGTACAGAGATGTTATAAGAATTCATCTAAGTTCCTTGTCCTGAAGCCTAACTTCCTTTTGACATAATTTTGGGCCAAGATACTACCAGAAAGTAAAAAACAGTATCTGTGTTTTTAAGAGTGAAGATCATATCATGTTTGAAATTTCTTTTAGGAAATACATGCAGAATCCAAATGCGATCATCTTATGTATTCAAGGTAAGAGTGAAATTAAGTTTCATACTGGTATCTTATTTGTCTTTGTGTAAAGTTTTACAGTTGTAAAATAATCTAGGTCAAGCCATACAAAAATGTATGTAGTATAAAACTCATTCATTTGTTCATGAACTTTATTTTCTATCCATTATTTACAACTTGCTTTTAAAAGGCAAAATGTAATCTTTCAATTGAATTGACAAATACATTCAAACTTTTAAATTGTTGAACAGATGGCTCCATTGATGCTGAGAGAAGCAATGTCACTGATTTAGTGAGCAGCATGGACCCAGCAGGTTTGTATGACTCACTAGTGAGTTTGTTTTAGTAGCCATGTTTGTTTGTGGTGGTGATACAAAAGTTCTGCTTATTACCGGTATGTTTTTTATTTCCTTGCATTAGTTATGCTTTTTATTGGTTTTCAGGAAAGAGGACTATTTTTGTGCTGACTAAAGTTGACTTAGCAGAACAAAATGATGCAAACCCCAGCCGGGTATGCCTGTTTTCCAATTCTTCATTATTTGTCTTGAAAACTCTGTCTATAAGCTAGTTAGTTTTATTTAACATCATTCCATCGTTTTACCATGTGTGAATTAATATGACATGGAATTTCACCTTCAGATCAAGCAAATACTGGAGGGCAAACTGTTTCCTATGAAAGCTTTAGGATACTTTGCTGTCGTGACTGGAACAGGCAAGTCAACTTGACAGTTGCGTTTGGTCAGCCATGTAGTATGTCAGTTGGTCAGGGTGTAGAAAGAGCTTACAGCTGTAGGGTGTAATTTCTGATTACTATTGTTATTATTATCTAATTTACCTTTTTTTTTTTCATTTAACTTTCAGTTGACTACATGTAATACTCAAGTCTAATGCACTCTTGTGTCCTTTACATTTTAAGGTAATACCAGTGAAGGAATCGATACCATCCGTGGCTATGAGGAAGAATTTTTTAGAAACTCAAGACTTTTCAAGTAAGGACAATGATTCCAGGTTTCAGAAATCGTGAAGAAATTAAATTTAATTGTGTACAAGCCAATTCTACAAATTTGTCAAGACTGCAATCAAACCTCAAGCACGTCTTGTAGCATACATGTACGTTAATTTCTTTGAATATTTTTCTCCAAGGTCTGGAGTTTTCAAAGCCAGTCAGATGACCACACAGAACCTGAGTTTCGCTGTGTCACATTGCTTCTGGAAAATGGTTCGGGAGTCGATTGAGCAGCAGGCAGATTCCTATAAAGGTAAGGAAAAATGGATCATAGACTCTCTTAGCCTCCCAAGCAGACGACCTTAGCTTTACTAAGGTTTGTCACGCGATCTTGCCTCCTCCAACATTGCGTGACGAGCGTCTGAGTAGATTCTACAGTATGTGCCGTAAACAGTTGTGATCTGCAATGGGGCTTATTAATTTATGCTGTTTTATTCAGGTGATTTTCAGATGACGTTTTTGAGCAATAGAAAAAGAATAAGTGCGATTAAACGGATGCCTTAAGGTTACAGAGAAACTCCACTCGAAGTATTAACATTATTAGTAGTGCGCCGTTTCGATGTTCTAACATCATTATCAAAGCAAGAGCGAAAATATCCAGGTAACATGAGAGTTTAAATTGAAAAAAAAACATAATTACAATTTTGCGCATGTTATGTCAATAATTGGTGGTGATACTCTGTGAACATCCGCAGAGTTCCTTTTCTGAGAGGAAGGAGTGGATTTACACAGGCTAGGGAGGTGAACGTCAGCCAATAAGATTCACTGATAATGATTTAGTTATTTGTTTTATTTCAGCCAAGCGGTTCAATCTTGAAACGGAATGGAAAAACTTTTTCCCAAAACTGAGAGAGTTGGACAGGGTACGTTTGGCCATTAAAAAAATTAAATTTACTTTTATGTTTTGAATCCTCCTGGGACTGCGATGATCCATTGGGCTCGAATGCAGACACTTCCAGCTCTTGCTAGCTGCCATCTTCAGTTACCGAAATAAGCGAAATAATCAACGTGACCAAAGGCTTCGCACAAGGGGAGGGGTGGGGACGGGGGAAGTCAAAGCCTTTCGTTCAACGGAGTGGTCGGGGAGGTGAAAGTGCAGTTATTTCTCATTTGCTCTTTGAAAAAATCTGGAGTTTTTTTCAAATGTACTGTTAGTTTTATACAAGCTTTTCTTACATTTCTCCGTGTGTTGTCCTTTAGAATGAGCTCTTTGACAAGGCTCGTAATGAAATCCTGGATGAAGTCCTCACACTGAGCGAGATAACCCCTCAAATGTGGGAAGACATCATTACTAAACACCTGTGGTCAGCGGTAGCCCCGCACTTCATAGAAGCCATTTATCTTCCCGCTGCCCAGGCTGATAATCCCAGCAATTTTAACACTTCTGTTGATATTAAGCTCAAGCAATGGGCGGAAAGGACTCTTCCTGATATTTCTGTCAAGGTATGACGAATTTGTTGAATATAAATTTACGGTGCGATTACTCGAACTGGACCACTTAGAAGACAACTAACCAATCAAAACTAAGAACAATGGACTTGTAGCTTCTCGTGAGGGCAAGTAACGGTCTGTTTGACATGAAAAAGAAAACACCATCGACCCCTCGGCGTTACATACACTCCTAGAGATTCAGACCTTGACGACGAATTATCTCAGTTAAAAATCTCGCTCGAAAATTGTAGCTTGAAAACTCATTTTGCGACAACTAAACCGAAACCGTTAAGGTGAAAAGGTTCAAACTTTGAGATCCAGACTAACCAATCAACAAAGGGCAGACGTTTATGTGGGGTTCGCAACTCTTCGCCTTTTGTTGGGTTCTCAATTTTGTCAAGAACTAGTGGTCGCGTTATTCTTCCATGACATTCGTTTATTTGAGGAAAAGATCGCTATTCTTTGTTCTCAAGTGACGTTCTGATGGGTTAACTCTATTCCAAGTAGCCTGGTTCGAATAGCCGCACTGTAAGTTACCGTGTTTTCATTTTTGGAGAAGGTCGATGACAGTTTTATGAAGAATTTCATTACTAATGATTGACAGGTCAAACGGACTGATGTTGACGTCAAACTTTGCATTTTTGTTGGTTTATTTCTATTGTTAAACTTTGATTATTTCACCTAGGTTGGCTGGCAAACACTGTTTGAGGAATTCTCTAAAGCGATGCAAGTAAGTTCTTTCTTTATTCCTTTGTTTTTCTTTCGCAGGCTTCGTGTCGATGGTTCACGGTAGCTACCGCACATGCAGTACAATCTAACTTACCCATTTATCACTTTGTATAAACCCATTTGCAATCCTTTTGTTTTTTTACTGAGCTGTAAATAATCCCAGGATACCTCAACGATTACTATAGTTTTATTGACTTTTCCAGCGCCTCAGCCATGGGCGTTCTATCGTCTTAAACTTGTCATCAACGAAACTAGTCAAGGTTGCTTTTGATGAACCAAGTTTACTTCTGTAATGTTGTATGACGGTGGAAATTGTTGTTTGCTTCCAGGAACAGAAGAACGATAAAGATGGCGGCCATAGCCATTTGTTTGACGGACTCAAATCCGAACTGTCTGACGAGTGTAAACGAAGTCACGTATGGCAGTCAAAAGCTATTGATAGCCTGGTACGTCATATAACAAACACGAAAGACCTAGCCTCCCACGCAGACGTTCTTAGGTTTGGCCACATTTTCAAACAAAGAGAAGAGAGTTGAAAATACGACGCGCCGTTGGATGTTTTTGACGAACTTTGAGGTGTTTGGTCAAACACTGTCTGAAGTGTTTGATATTTCTTCTCAATCGAAACTAAAACTAACGAGAAAACGGAGAATTAACATCGTGAAAATCTGCCAGATATCCAAACACGTCACGGTCTCGATTTCCGTTGTTTACACTTGATGAGTTTGGGGAGAAAAAAGTATGTTGTTTCTCTTTTTCTCGTACTGAAATGCCTTGTGTGATCGATTTTGACATCTTGCTACTGGTTTCCCAACCTTCTTGGCTAGTCGCAAGTTATGGTCACCGGACAACTTTGACCTCTTCGCTCCCAGTCTAACTGACTTGGTTTTTGGTTTGTCAAGAAATAAGAAGCTAAAACACCGAAGGATGTCTATTGAAAACTGTATGGCTGTCTGTTTCTGAGTAATATCCTGTTGCTCTTTTTTTTCTACTTCTCAGAAAGTGATTCAACTGACTGCACTTGAAGACTGGTCTGTGAGCGAAAAACAGCAGTGGGACTCAGCTGTGAAATTCATGGAGAGCACCTTACAAGATGAATTAGACAAAGGTATTCACTGAGAAAAAATCATGCTTCGTTATTGTTCGACAAAGAGTGATTGAAAATAGTTAGGTGTTTGCTTTGCTTTTGGATTACTGAGCTCTGTTATTGGTTCAAAAAAGATCGTGCAACATGTAACCAATCATAGCAAACTTGCTTTTTTCGACCAATCAGGAGACGTTTTCTTAATCTTTGATTGTATGTTTTCCCGCGCTTGGTCTTGGTCACGTGTTTTCCCGCGCTTAGATTTTTTGCGAATTGTGATCTGTTCGCTGCTTTATTTCATGTGATGCCGACAATTAGGAAAAATGTCCTATCACGAGGTTTTCACTATTTCAGCCTCCAAGAAAATGTACGATTTACTTGGACCCGGGGCGACGGAAAGATGGGTCTACTGGAGATCCAGAAGTAAAGAGCAGGTGAGTTAATCCCAGATTATCGGGACAACGTTTACTTCCACATAAACATATCTTTCCAGCTCGTTTAGCAAGGTCCTAACTGTTAGTTTTCATTGTTCTCCTCCTCTTAAGCAATGTCGGTCCTATATCAAAGACGAACTTCAGCGATTGCTTCAAGCGAACGAGGTAAGGAGATATCAGAATCAAGGGCCTGTTTCTCAATAGCCCCGGAAATTTTTCGGGCCCGTAAAGCCATTTTTAATTCATCTGTATCCTAAACAGAAAGGTGTATACGCCTGAAACTTCTTTTATGAAGGGATATTCTGTTCGTATTAAAAATATGTAAATAACACAACTCTGTAATCGTAAGGTTTGAGATTTTGCTATGGCTTGTGTGCGAAAACTTTTCGGGACCTTCGAGAAACGAGCCCCAGGATTCGTTTCTCTACCTTCATAATTTCTTGTTTCATTTGGGAGAAGATCCAGGCCCCAGTTGTTCAAAGGCTGGATAACGCTATCCACCGGATAAATCACTATCCAGCGGATAAGTGTTAACAAAAGAAACCACGTTATCCGCTGAATAGTGATTTATCCGGTGGATAGCGTTATCCAGCTGCCTTTGAACAACTGGGGCCTGGGGGCTGTTTCTCGAAAGCCCCGCAAACTTTTCGGGCCCGTAAAGTCATAGAAAAATCTCGAACCTTGCGATTACAGAGCTGTTTTATTCGAATGTTCTAAAGATGAAGGAAGGTTCACTTCATACAAGAAGTTTCAGGCGTATACACTTCTCCGATTTTAGGTACAGATGATCTAAAAATGGCTTTACGGGCCCGAAACGTTTCCGGGGCTTTCGAGAAACGGGCTCCTGGTGTCTGGCCGTTAGCATTGAAGCTACTGAGCAGTACAATGTTCTGCAAAATTTCAGATTTTTCTGAATGTCTTGGGATTGGATTGAGCTGATGGGAGGAGTGTTGCAGGGGATGGGGAGAGGGGTGGCGATCCGCTCGGCTTTGACACCCAGCGTGAAATTGCAAAAATGTTTCTAACAATGCTTTTGGTTCTTTGTACACAGCGTCACGGACCGAAACTCGCAGACGACGAGCTGACGACTGTTAGAAAAAATCTAGAAACTATCAGTGTCGACGTGTCCAGTGATCTGGTTAGTGTCTCCCTTTCAGTATTGTAGTGAGATCGAAAAGCTAATGCTCCTTAACGGCCCGACATGCACTTTGTTTGATGTTACAGTTCTGAAAAGTTACCGTTTCGTTAGGAAAACCTCTAGTGAACGTGTTTTGTTATTCTGATCGCGTGTGTCCTCGCTAGAGCATGTGGGTGTTGTCAGAAGCTTATCACCTTCTAGGTAATATGCTTCTGACGTTGTAAGCAGCGAATAATCTTTCGTCTATCTTTTTTAATTCAGGTAAATGAGACTTGGAATCAGTTGTATCGGGAACATTTTCTGAAGCAAGCCTTGGGCAACGTGCAGGAATGCAGAAGTGCTTTTTATAGACGAGATTTGGTCAAAAACGAGGTAAAAGGTGTTTGTTTTTTTCATCCAAGTGATATTTCGGAGACTTTTTCTTCGCCGGGTGCGGTCGGCGAGTTATGAATAAGTGATTCCAAAGAGTAAAGGAATCCACCAAAAGTTCGAGTAACAAGCGGACAAATTACAAACGTCTGTGCTACTGTTTAAGATATTTTTTTTCAGACGAGGTCATTTCTAAAAGAACCAAATTTCGAAAACATATTTTGAAGTTTGAAAGTAATGGTGAAATGACACTTGTAATGGTGAAATTTTACCTGTGTTCGCACTATTTCTCTGAATTTTGAAATTTAACGTTCTCGAGTTGCCTTGAAAAATTTTCCAGGTGTTGTTTCAGGCAACTATTTATATATTTACGTTTTAGGAAATGCTAAAAGGACTGTAATTTGAAGTTATTCTTGTACAAGGTGTTTTCCATTAAACAGAAATTGCTCGGATTCCTGGCGACGATGAGTTGAGGAGTTGTGTTACATGTACGTCTAATTAGGCGAGATTCTTTACTTTACTCCGTCTCCACCGCCTTGTTATCACTAATATCTCATTCGTGTGTGGGTGAGGTTGTTCCTTATTACCATGTGAAACACTGAATTAGGCCCGTTTCCTTTTCTTTTCAGCTGGGTTGTAACGACGTAGTTCTCTTTTGGCGAATTCAGAAAATGCTGCAGACAACGAGTAACGCCATCAGACAACAAGTCATGAATCATGAAGGTAAAGCCATTTTCTTGATCCACAGTTGAATTATTTCATCACACCCGCGAACACCAAAAGAACTTAAGAAGTACAGTTTAGGCTTAGGAATGGAATGAAATCCAGCCGCGGAGCTTGGTAGGTTTGAAAATAAAGTGACTTCTTGAGAATTTGCGTGACTCTTTCCAGGCTTGTGAGGCGCATGCGTCACACAATTCATTACCGACACCACAATTTACAGTGTAAAAGAGAGGGGAAAAGGCCTTTGAGATGAAAAGAAAGCTAAGAAAGACACTAGTCGAAATAACAAGTTTAGTCGAAACATCAAGTTTTACTTGTCCCTGGAAGGCCTTGCTTCCGGGTACGGGGAAATATCTCGACTGCGGCTGGCAAGTGAAGGCTCTCCGTGTGTTCCCCGAGTAGTTTACGTAAATGGCATCTGCTTTCATTTACATCTTTCAGTTTACAACAGTAACTGTACTTTTTTAATAAATGACTGAAATTGTTATCTTCGCTTAATGTGTTTAACCTGTCGTAGCTCGCCGACTAGAAAAAGAAGTAAAACAAGTGCTAGATGAGATTAGTTACGACCAAACAGCCAAAGAGAGGCTCATCCGCGGAAGACAAGTGGACCTTGCCGAAGAATTAAGTAAGTAAAGTGGGGTCACGTGTCGTGACCTAGCGAGGTCATATCAGCGGACATTATTTTATTTTTTACCTAATATCATTGGTGACAAATTGCTCCTTAATTTTGGCGCGAAATTTCAGCGTTAATTCATAATTTTACATGTGAAATTACAAAATTGCCATGGCAACATCCCTTGTCTCTCGAGCCAAGATGGCGTCGAGATTTAAGAAAGTTACAGACGAAGAAGTTGCCTTAATTTTGAAACACTGACCAAGCACGAAGAATTCGAAAGTTATTTTTTGCCCAAGAAACTCTGAAAGTTACGAACTTAAGGAATAATGTATGCTTAAAAGTAAACCTAATGTTCTCGCTTTTCGATAGAATAAACCAGTTAACAAATGACGTTGTGAGCGCAATTTGTCACCCACGATATTAAAAGGTAATCAAATGGTTTTCTCGTGAAATTAGGAAATAATTTCACTTGCGTTTTGTCAAAATTCTGATAATTTCCCTCGCCTAAAGGCTCGGGAAATTAGCAGAATTTTGACAAAACGCAAGTGAAATTATTTCCTAATTTCACGAGAAAACCATTTGATTACACATACTAATCTGGTGTACACGTCGATCTACTTTAAAAGGCTGTATCGTGCTTTATAAACATTTGTTTTATTTTGGTGGCCTCCACAATTTTATTATGCGATTTGTACATTAGCACGAGTTCACGTTGCGTGGCTTCATTTCTTTGTTTGGTAACGATTGACGTAATACAAAATCTGAAAAGTTGAATTTTCCTAACATCGTGAATGACGCCATTTAGTAAATAGTAAATTATTTTATTGACGGTGAATGAATGTAGGACAGATAGTCGATATTTCATTTAATCCCGAAGTGTGAGGCAATTAACACCAAAACGGAGAAATTAATTGAAATATCTTTGCGTTTACGACCAGACGCAATGAAGCGCCAAATTGTATCGTTTTTTAAACCTTTGTATTCTTTGCAGACATTTAAGCTCAATATAATTAATTTCAAGCCGTTAATGATCAGATAATATTGAACTTGTGCATGGACAAAACGGTGTTTAAATTCTTTTCCCAAGTGAATTTCTACTTCTGTTTGCAAATTTGCGATTATCACACTTATATTTTGATGTCTTTTTCTTGGTTTCTTGGCCAACCAAAACTCCATTTTTACGGAAGTCGGAGAAGTCCAAGCAGCCACGTTCCGATTAAGTCGTACGTGTGGCTGCTGGCGTGTTGATTGGCTGAAAACTTGGTAAACCAACAAAATTTAAGAAGTCCATACCGCTCTTCCCGCGATTTAAACGTATTTTTAATGTGAAAACCAGAAAAAATCCGAAACAGGAAATCATATTTCTGAACAGTAGGTTCACGTTGGTCAGCAGTGTTTGAACTGACGGGAAATTCATGAAAAATTCGTCAGCTGGGGGAAAGCTTGAGTGTGCGGTTTGATTTATTCTATGAGCAGACTCACTTAATATAACATTAACCTTATTAGGCTACAACTCTTTCCATAACTGGTATTTCTTTATTAAAGGCGAGTCACGAGTGTTTTTTTTATCTATTTTCAGAACATGTGAGACATATCCAAGAAAGTTTGGAACAGTTCATTGAGGCTTTGAACAGTGAGAAGTAACATCACCGAGCAAAGGGGCGTGCGACTCATTTTCACAAACACAAAAATAATGAAAATTCTCCAGTTTGTCGATGAGTTTATAATGTCATCTTTTCGCTTTCCAAGATCATTCAGTAAACATTGGCATCTCTGAAGACAAGACGTGGTGAGCTTCCGGGTTCGAAAGATATTTGAGGGCAAAGGGCTTTAATAAGAGACTTCTAGGTGACAAGTTGTTAGTCTACGAACAATTCCTTGTTCATCGTGTTTAATATTAGAGAGTTTAAGCATGACGTTTAAGGCAGACGTCAAACGCCAAAGATTGCCTCTGACTTTTTATTCTTTTCTTGTTATCCTTAAATAAATCACTCAAAAACAGAAAATTGTCGCTTTTTTTTAATACTGTAAATACAAATATTTTCACTCTACAGTACAGACAGCTGGAAACGTTTCATTTTTGCCGTTTGACGTAACGTCATGCTTAATTAATAGAGAGGTTAAGCATGACGTTTACGGCAAACGGCGAACGTCAAAAATGAAACTTTTGCCGTCTCTCTTATGCTGTGTGTACAGTACAGTGAAATTATTTGTATTTGTAATGAATAGTAGGAG
>Ga0126343_10001136_pt1 | contig 11950 bp, 11 predicted proteins | sample Cyp2metagenome_FD_92531 | JGI IMG/M metagenome (GOLD analysis project Ga0126343, IMG submission 92531) | Coral microbial communities from Lord Howe Island, Old Settlement Bay, Australia - Cyphastrea 2 metagenome | ecosystem: Host-associated > Invertebrates > Cnidaria > Coral ... | reverse complement strand
GGGGGGGGGGGGGGGGGGGGGGGGGGGGGGGGGGGGGGGGGGTAACTCCTACATATGCAAAGGTTGATAAAATGCTCGTCGTCTCGGGTACAAATCAAGGATTCTGGTCTCACTTGGGGGGTTGACGACGAAACATCACCATTTTAGCTGTCAGAGTATCGTTTAGGGTGCACTCGAAAAAATAATACCGGTAATTAAAAGAAACGCTCCATTTGTGATTTCAGGCTTGATTTCAGCTGATCTCTCGATTACGCGAGTCGAGTCTAGAAGTGCGCACAGGATCCTTTCTTGAGCAATAGGTAGTAATCGAACCTGTTCCGTTTTAAGTGGCATCTTTTAGGGGTGTAATGAAGCTAAACGTCCACATAAGTCTCTCATAGGAATGAAATTCAGATTTTCCCATGAGCATCCCATGCCTTTTCATATTGAGAGCTCTCCCCGTCGCGCATTTCCAAATGTCTAACAGGAAGTGAAGGAGTAATGGAGTGAAATTGGCACACCACTATAGCTACAACTTGGAAAATAATAAATATTTTCCAAGTTAAAAAGATAGGTTTTCATGAAGTTTTCTTTGATTGAATAATAATTCCGTAAATCTTGATTTGCCTTTATTTGCATAAATAGTAATTTGTATTGCTGTCACCCTGCCATAACTAGATGTACACCTTCTTGGATCTTGGGAACCATGAGAGTAATAAATGAACAATTACCCCTGGAAGGAATTAAGTCACTGACAATAAAATTGTCATTTTTTATTACTATTTTCTGAGATCAGGGAGGGTTGGTCTTTACAACATAAATTTGTCAATTACAAGAGTAAAAAGTGAAGCTCACCTCAAACTGAAACAAACAAAGATTATCAAAGAGTAGCCCAGTATATTCAGATTTCACATCCAATGATTTGTGATCCATTGACAATGAACAACTTCTGCACTCTACACCAAAGCTGTAAAAAAAGTCAAAGCAATACAAGAACAACCACATGCTTTGCATGCTTTGTATTCTTTGATATTCTTATTTGTTCAACTTAAACCATGAATATTACTGAGCAAGTCAACACTTTGATTTGATTCAGACAGGTTCATTGTGTTCAGGACATGCAAGCAAACCTCAAGACCACAAAGTAATTACTGTTGACGTAATAATTATGCCATGTAGTTTTCTCATTGCCACAAAGTAATTACTGTTGACGTAATAATTGTGCCATGTAGTTTTCTCATTGCCTACTTGGTTTATCCTTTCTACACAATAATGTGCCATAAATATTCATAATGTTCATAAATATTAATTACTTTGCTCATGAGTTTCCGAATTTCATAGCAAAATTAATACTAACCTCTTACTAACTGAGTGCGAGGACCCATACTGGGGAATATTGGCCTGTGGTCATGGCAAAAACGACCGAGGGCCAATATTCCCCACTAGGGCTAGAGCTAGCTAGGTTAGTACGTAGTTTATTATATGGCACTCTTGTTTTGAATTTCCTGGCTTTCAAAAATGAAAAATACACAGCTTATGACTGTTTCCATGGGATTGGTCCATATGGCAAATCCCGCTTGAATTTGCCTTAAGACTACCTTGCGATATAATAATTGAACAAATTCAATCAGAAGAAGTTAAACAAATATTCACTTGCCATAGATTCATTTTGTACTTCAAAATAATTATAATAACCAGCCCTTGAGACCAATAAATCTGTCCTGTACTATCAACCACTTAAGGTATCAGTATAACCCAAAATCGATTATTTTGCCAAATTTTAGTTTTTGATGTTCCCATGTTCTTTTAATTTCAAAAAGGTCTGCGAAGAAAGGTTTCTTCAAGACAAAGTTATAAGAAATAACAATTCTATGAATAAATTATCTAGTCGGAAGCTGTCAACAAGTTGTCATTATCAATTAAAATACCATTGAAAGTCACGTGATAGAAGCACGGCATTGTTTGCTTTATATTGCGCGATTAGCCTGTCACACTAATCGATTTGTTTGTGGTGGAAGATGTCTTCAAAAAAGAAAATGTAAAAGATCGTGGGTTCTTTTTCAAATGTGAAGAAGGCATGAAACGGAAAACATAAAAAGTAGCGAATAAAGAATGGGCTGAAGCACTCGCCACTAGTGATAAAGGCTCATACTCTGAGCAAGATAAATTGCTCAAACTTGACGGTCTGGACAAAGAAGACGACGAAGTGGTTCTCGTTTTCAGTGCCAGCCGTTTGAACATTTGTCCTATATTCCTAAATATACGCTGTTGTGTTTTCTAAATAGTTTTGTGTCGCAGTCGCTCCATTCACTTTAGAGGCCCCCACTTTTCACAAAATTTCCCAGCAGTTTACGGTGCCATGTCATTGTAGCAGATTCACCAAAGGTCTTCATTTTTCCTCATTTGTGGAAGATTCAGAAAGCACCGAGCTTTGCCGTATTTACAGAGTCAAAAACTGTTACAGTATTCTTTTTGCCACATTGCAGATACATGGTCGATTCTCCTCTCAATGTTACTCACGCACTTCAATGAAATTCTGAATATCCTACTAATATACACAGTAATACTACTATTAGAATGTGTAAAAGAAGCGTTCTTACCCTGATTCTCTCCTTTCTGAAAGCATGCTTTCTTTCGCGGATTCACAGTTCAAATTCCATTACTTCAAAAATCATGATGGATTTTTACTTAGATCCCTTTGTTTTGGCCTTCAGCATCGCAGGCCGATTTGTAAATGCGAGCCCTATTGTCTAAGTAAGAAGAGCCCTCACTTTATCAATCAACAGGTAATTACTTTTCAATCGTTTTGAAATCTAATCTCCCCACACCGGAAAAACGCTCTGAAGTGTATTTTGCTTTATTTCTCAAAACGTAACAACTCTGTTGCTTAACATATGCCATAACTCCAAAGAGAACACAATATTTGGCAGTAAATGGGACTAGAGGTTGTTGGGTGCGCCTTAGCATAAAATGGGGGTGGCTGCAACACACCCTAGAAATAATGAGTAATGCAATAAGGGTGGCAGCAACAAACCCTGCAAGGTAACGGATGAGCCAACGAGTGAGGCACATGCCCCACCCGGGAGTGAGTGAAAGCTTAAGTGGGTAAAGGCCCCACCCAGCCTGCTACGTGCAAGTGAAAGTGGCAGGTATGCACCCAAAAATATATCCCAAATACTGCCAGCATAACTAAGCGGTTATGGAAAACTACTAGTGCTATGTTCTGGTAGCGAGTTCCATATCACCTGTCGTGAAGGGCGTGATGTGGCCAGCATCCCAGGAACCTTCTGAAGGATAGAAGGTGGAGTTTAGATATAGAGGGTGAAGCAGTTGCTTGACCAGCATCCCAGTGTTTGGATAAGCCAAGGTGGCAGACCAGCTGAAACTGTGAGATGCATTAAGCTCCATAGGAATACTGACATGTTGGAGGAGGATGCAAAGGGTTGAGGTGACTTTGGCTCTGGTGAGGTAGGCTCCAGACTGGAAAACGTAGAGTGGGGATGCACCACTGATGGAACACAGAGAGAGGTACTTCCAGAGGGCTTGTACAGAGAGACGGTGCAATAAAGAGTGAGCAGCCCTGACGATAAGGGTCAGTCTTAGATGACTTCAGGTGCAAGGTGAAGAACCCTTCAGAAGTGAAGGAGAGATCAGTGAAGCATAGATGGACCAGACGATTGAACTGAGTTGCCGAAGGTGATGTGAATTTGCTGGAACGAAGGATGCTATAGAAGGCTAGTGTAAATGCCGACCATAGAATCAACTTGTCAGAGGGGAGGAAGTCAGGAGCTCTAGCTAGCTATCCTTAATCTGCCAAAGGAGAGTCATAGTGACAGGGAGCCACTGATGCGAAGAGAGGCCCACGGTGCGCTTGATACGACACAAGAGAAGGCGAAGGAGTGGAGCTTCCCGAGACGGGTCTGGCAGACTGTTTCAGTAAGAGCAAAGCAAATTCCTGGGAGGTATGACTTGTTGGTCTTAAAGCTGACCTGGTCAGCAAGGTGGGCTCCAAAGAAGCGTAGGGTGGTCTCAGTGGCTGGGAAGCTTTGCCAATTCATGGAATCACAGAAGGTGGAGTATCTATAAATGCCTGCCTGGTACGAGCGGCGGGTGGAATCAGCGATAGCCTGGGACTGGAGCAAGGCTAGCCGGTGTGCCAAAGGGTTGCTGCTGACGCAGGAACTGGAGTTGGTTCCAAGTCTGCTGTTGGGGCGAGGCGACCGAACCAAGGTATGTCAAGCTATCTTGGAGCGCAGTTTCTCTGGCAATGGTGGCAGAGTGAGGTTGTTTTGAGCTCTCAGATGCAGAGGGGCAGAGCCCTGGGGGGCTGGTGGAAGACTGGGCACGAGTTGGTGTCGTGATCCGCTGCCAACTTGGAGAACATTTGGGAGGCTCTGTGTGATCTGTCCCAAGATGTGGTTGAGGACGCTGTTAAGGCCGCTGGCGGGAGAAAGAGGAGGAACGTCAGTGGGCAGGCCAGGAGCTTGGTCAGAGACAGTATGTTGAGGGCCAATGACCTCAGCTATGATCTCGTGGAGCAGGCCAAGTTGATCAGGCGAGAACGGTGAGCCCAACAAAAGCTGTTGGAGATCTGGCAAACGAAGCGGCCGATCAGCGTCCGTGGACACTTCAAGATTCGCATTTGAGGTTGGTGGAGCTGGGTGGCGGGGGCCAGAGACCTGTGTTTGGTGGCCGTTTGCACGTTCGTGTTCGTAAACACGTTGGGCCAAATGAGTCTTTCTGCAGAAGTCACGAGATTTCGTGCTGCAGCTAAAAGACTGAGGGAATTCCTTGGGAGAGTGTTGAGCTCAGCCAAAGTCAGTGACTTAGGATCCAAACTGACAGGACTGTTACAGCATTTTGATGGGTGTGGAGGCACGATCGATGATAAAAATACAAAGCTAACGCGAGGTAAACTGCTACAGATCATTATGCAATATGTGCACGCAATGTAAAACAATAGTGCATGCAATTGCGATCTAATGGATATATGTCCCTTGGTATCGATTAAAGTCCTTTAACAATGCAGACTTGTTTATCGAGATTCTAAAGACCCAAAGGTCAGTTTGTGTTGGATATTATGGAACAACGCAGTCGTTGTAGAGAGCAATGTCATGCAAAGGTCTTTCAATACAAATCAATGAGTTCACCGGTTTTCTTGCCAAAGTAAACGCTTGTAAGCAAACCAGGAGATCTGTTTCCCTTAGCATGTGAAGTCTGACTCCGGCGGACTGTGCAGAAGAAACCACGCGACTGGTTCAACGGGCTGGAAGGCGATTTCCAGAAGCGCATTGAGGAACACATCTAGGGCACAGTGAGACAGGGACACCACTGTTGGCCATCCACTGCACCCCAGCTCATTTCTAGCCGTCTCAACCTCGTCGTGCTTCTGGATCGAGATGGACAGGGACGGGAGAGTGAGGCTGACGACCATGCGCACCTCTCCCTCACTTAAATCACAGTCACACGCTAGTCATGACTTCACCCCCGCATCACTCCCCCTCACTCACATCACTACCCCCTTTACAAGTCCTGCCGCGATGGACGCATGGCAAAGCGACAGGTGTGGACTCACTGGGAGTCGTAGCCACAACTCTACACATAGGCCATATGGTCGCTTTTCAGTGAATCGAGACAGCGCTGGAATTCGGCAGCCCCCTGAGTGACGAAGCAGCCCTCTTTAGTACAGCACTGCTGAAGAGGCTAGAAAAGGTACCCTAAATATTGCCTGTCTCACCCTTCCCTGGCCAGCATGCCGCAGCTGGTGGGGTCCCACAACAGTGGCAAGACAAACAAAGAAAACTAAATCATCCTCGGTGACAGCTGTCACCTTTGTTGCGTGGAACGTGCGCACCCTCCTGGACCGTGCAGGAGCCAACAGACATGAGAGACGAACTGCCCTCATTGCCAGCAAACTCGGCCGCTACAAAGTGCAGATTGCGGCCCTTAGTGAAACCCGCCTAGCAGAGGAAGGCCAACTTACTGAGCAGTCCGCAGGCTACACCTTCTTCTGGATCGGGCGAGGATAGAACGAACGACGCGAAGCAGGAGTTGGCTTCATCATCAAGTCCAACCTGGTCAACAAGCTGGCTGCTTGCCCCAAGGGGATTAATGACTGCCTGATGACTGCCCGCCTCCCACTCCCGAAAAAGAAATTTGCCACACTGATCAGCGCCTATGTCCCCACCATGACCAACCCTGACGAGATAAAGGAAAAATTCCACGAGGATCTGGGAGACACCATCGCAGCCGTGCCCCGGACAGACAAGCTCATCATCCACGGTGACTTCAATGCCCGAGTTGGCAGAGACTACACGTCGTGGGAGGGAGTGCGAGGGAAGCATGGCATCGGCAAGTGCAACAGCATCAGCCTCCTCCTGCTGGGGACCTGCGCCGTCCATGATCTTCTCATCACCAACACGGTTTTCTGCCTGCCCATGTGTAACAAGACATCATGGATGCACCCATACTCCAAACATTGGCACCTTCTTGACTACGCCATCATCAGGCGAAGGGACAGACAAGACGTGAGAGTCACGAAGACCATGTGTGGTGCGGAATGCTGGACTGACCAAGGCCTGCTGATCTCCAAGATGACCCTCCATATCCACCCACCCTGGAGGCCCCAAGGCATCAAAGTCCCAATGCGTCTGAATGTCACCAGGCTCAAAAACCACCGTGTGAAGCAAAAGCTGAGTGACAAGCTTAGAAACAAACTACCACCCAACGCAAACCCCGACACGGATGTGGTGGCAGAGTGGGCCAGTCTCCGTGACGCTGTGTACACTGCTGTCTCTGACGTCATTGGACCCACCGTCTGCAAGCACCAGGACTGGTTTGATGAAAACATCTCTCTTGTTCAGTCCCTACTGGAAGAGAAGCAAAAACTCCACCGTACACTCCTCAACGACCCATCGTCTGCCTCCAAGAAGGAGGCTTTCAACGCTGCTAAGAGGACAGTCCAGTCAGAACTCTGTCACATGCAGGATGATTGGTACAGCTGGCAAGCGGACATCATCCAGAGATATGCAGACATCAAGGACATGAAGAACTTCTACACCACCCTCACGGACCCACTACCACGTCCAGTTCACCCCCTCTCCTCAGCGCAGATGGTAACATACTGATCTCTGACAAAGAGAAGATCCTTGAGCGTTGGGCAGAACACTTTGACAGTGTCCTTAACCATCCCTCAAACATAAAGAAGCCATCGATCGTCTCCCGCAAGTCCCAATCGACGGGTCACTGGCTGACTCACCAACAGAGGCTGAAGTCGCAAAAGCAATCAAGCGTCTCTCCAGCGGCAAAGCACCTGATGCTGACTCCATTCCTGCAGAGGTCTCTGCTGCTGGCGGCCCAAAGCTGGTCGAGAGCCTCACCAGCCTCTTCACTACCATGAGGACCCAGGAAAAGCTGCCACAGGAGTTCAAAGATGCCTCCACCATCCACTTCTACAAACACAAAGGGCCCAGGAACTCCTGTGACAATCACCGCTGAGTGACTGGGAAGATTCTAGCTCGCATCCTGCTCAACTGCCTCAATGCACACCTTGAGCACGACGTGCTACCTGAGAGCTAGTGCGGATTTCGCGCAGGCCGAGGCATGGCCGGCATGATCTTCGCAGCCCGCCAACTACAAGAGAAGTGCTGGGAGCAGAATGTTGGTCTCTTTAACAAATTCGTGGATCTCACTAAAGCCTTTGACACTGTCTGCCGTGAGGGGTTGTGGAAGATCATGGCCAAGTTTGGATGCCCCGCCAAGTTTATCGCAATGGTCCGGCAGTTCCATGATGGCATGACGGCTAGAGTGCAGGATGGCGGTGAGTACTCAGAGCCCTTTCCAGTCACCAACAGACTGAAACAGGGCTGCGTACTGGCTCCAACCCTCTTCAGCATGGTGTTCTCAGCAATGCTGTCGGACGCCTTCCGTAACGGAGACATCGGTGTCAGCTTCCGATACCGTACTGACGGCAGCCTCTTCACCCCCGAAGACTACAGGCCAAGACAAAAGTATGTGAGGACACAGCCCGCGACTTTCTGTTTGCCGCCAGGTCTGGGAGCGCCAGGGCCTCAGGCTCGAAACCACACTGAAAGTCCACAGGGCAGTTGTTCTCCTGTCCCTGCTCTATGCATGCGAGACTTGGACTGTCTACAGCCGGCACGCCAAACAACTCAATGCCTTCCACATGAGATGTCTGAGGACCTGTTTCGCATCAGGTGGCAGGACAAAGTGTTAGACACTGAAGTCCTCCAGCGTGCTGAGTCTGAGAGCATCCAAGCCATTCTGCTGTGCTCTTAGCTCCGGTGGGCAGGCCAAGTTCAAAGAATGGACGACAGGCGACTCCCAAAAAGCTGCTCTGTGGTGAACTTACAGCAGGACAGCGCTCACTCGGCTGGCTAAAAAAGCAATACGAAGACTCTCTGAAAGAATCTCTCAAGCACTGTGACATTCCCTACTCCACATGGGAAGCGAGTGCTGAAGACCGTCCTGCATGACGCTCACTTGTGAGAGCGGGAGTTCTGGCCTTCGAGGATAACCGCATCCGTGAGAAAGTTCAGATTCACCAGAGAGAAAAGAAAGGAGAGGAGTTCAAATCCTCAACCTGGTCCAGCCCCTAGCATCCCCTGCCCGCATTGTAACAGACACTTCCGTGTAAAGATTGGGCTGTTCAGCCATCTCCGCACCCACCCTACCCCCCAGTGATTCAAAGTCATGGTCTTCTTTGCCAGCGAACGATGAATATCAGACGCTTGTAAGCAATAGTAGAATGAGAGTTTGATAAGCTCCATTTAGTTAACTACATTTTACAAGTAAAATTAACACAAAATTCCATCGAATGAGGTGCACATGTCCAGTTCGTTTAGACCAAGTTTTTATTCGTTTTCACTGAAATTTGGCAAGAATGTTGCCTGATAATGTGGCCAAAAAACCATGTGAAGGAATTTTTATTTTTGCCTCCTTCAAAAGTTATGAGTATTTAAGCAAAGCTAATGCATGCTAATGAAAAGTCATCAAAATTCCCAGACACGGTTTGTTAAGAAAACGTGGCGGTGTAGCTCGCTTTCTCCCGTTAAATTCTGACCAGAAACGAACACTATTTGTGAAACTACATGCTTTTGGAAACTGATCGCTATTTAAGGAAAGGATTTTATTTCTTGCCTTAAATCAACCAATAATCGGAATCTACAATTCCTAAGCTTTGAGAAACACGTGACTGTGAAGCAGCGAAAAAGCTAGGTTGTCATTTGGGGTATACTGATACTTTAAACATGTCAGTAAATCAGATGGAGTATATACCTTGTCTTGACTGATGTTTGCATTTGCAGTTTAAACCATGAAATGTTGCAGGTAAAGTCAATTGGTTTGCTTCCTTTACGGAATAAAGCATCAGTGTGTGACCCTGTCATGGACGTTGTTTTCAGCATCGCTGTGAATAGTACAAAGAAGTAAAGGCAATTAATTCAACAGCAACAAACCAAGTCCAAGCAGGCTTAAGTACAAAGTGCCCACACTTACTATGAATGTTTGAAAATTACCCTTCATTTTTTTCATTCCAACATAAAAGGGCAATTCCACATTAGTGGTGTCAGAATCCAAATTTTTCAAGAGGTTGCACGTGAAATTATTTTACTGACAAACAAAAGGAAAGAAGTAAATCTTTTAACTTGCTGTAACAAACTTGGAAAATATAATGGACTTCAAACACTTGATTCAGAAAAAGTCCCTGTGGTTGTTAGATAATTTGGGTTTATCAACTGGGTTGATAATGTACATTGGCTACTGTAAAGAGATTCCAAAAATGACATTTTGAGCATTAGTACTTTTGTCAAATTCACTCAGACAAAGGGCTAACACTCGAAACGTCAGCCTTCGAATCTCATCACGGTGGCCAATTCACATTATCAACCCAGTTGAGAAAACCAAATTATACTGTTATACTCCCCACCGACACCACATCACAGTTTCTTTAGAAGCTTACCCCTTCTATCCACTGTGGTTGTTGTGTTTTTTTTAGAAGCAAAATGTAGAGTTCTTCCCACTACCTGAGATAACCCTGGCCTGTCACCCGCAACAAAACGTAGACGCATGTTTCCAGAAACATGCTTGTTTCCTTAACATTTTTAGTATTGCCATACAGGAAATAGTGTTTCCAGCAGCACTAGTGTTTGCTTTCAAGATGCACATTGGGAATCCAAACATGCGAGCAGCTGCAAAAATTTTGCGAGCATGAGCAAGTGATTATTCATCTAATTTTTGTGAGCAATTGGAGCAAAGCCCAAATTTCATTTCACTGTGCATCCTTAAAGGGTAATGGTTTTTCAAGAGTTTTGGTTCCAAATAGAGTATTGTGTTTGGTCATTTTGGACTTAAAGAGGGTATGGTTTTTGCACTCTAATTTATATTGTGTATTATTTATACATGTAATACATGTAAGACTGTTAACAAACACCCTTCAAAAGCCTTAACAATGATCAGTTTCAACTGAGAAACAAATTACAGGGAAGGTCTGAGACAAGGTATTGATTTAAGGTTTAGGTCTTGATCATAAAGGGTATTGAATATTTTAGTCTGGTCAGAAATAGGGTAGGGAAAATGGTAGAGTTTGGTAAAGCTCTGGAGAGCAGGCCACACATGGCCTTTTATTTGGTGTTTGGAAACAAGTGCACCTCATTAAAATAGGCTCAACCTCGGTTCCACATCCACTTAACTTCAGCAATATTTGTGTCATGTCAATATTCCATGAGTTCTTGCTGCAAGATACTGGAAGATGCAAGTTGCAGTAGGGAACAAGATTGAATCTTTCATCATGAGCTGTCATGGATAAGGTTCACATACTCATCCGACTAAATGACTGAGAAGATACAAGCCATGTTTCACAAAGTTTATTGGTTTAATTTTGCAATATTAAGAGTGAATCTTCTGAAGATGTTCTCAAAGGAAATTTATAGCTCATATATTTGCATTTCATAGTGTCACACAAGTAGATCAGACAAAAATACTGTTACTAGACTACATCTGGAGAGGCACTTAGAAAATTCTCTGATACAACACTGTTCCTTACATGTTTACCCTAGCACTCCACTATATGTTACAAACTGGCAGCCGGTATGGATCGTCTGCCATTTTGGATAATCTTAGTGACCATGTAATATCGGCTCTTCGGCCCTCCCTCGTAACGTGCCGTTATACATGTAACTGATTGCTTGGCTGGGGATGACGTTGAAGACAGTGAGAACTAGGAAGTTTCAAGGCTGAGTGCTGCAAGATTTGCAGTTTCATTCCCTCTGAGAAGCGTGTTAGTAATTTTATGCCAGCTACTTGTTCAACTCTTACTGATGTTTTTAAAAATCTGACCACCGGCAGGCCATAGGGTAGGCCAGAGGGTTACGCTAGTTATTAATTCGAGCTCAAATTTATTAACAGCGATATTAACGTCTCGTGTAGTTCTTTCAAAAATATTACCAGTAGTACTGCAGTTTATGTCAAGCTCTAGGAGCGAGAATACTCTTTTGGCTATATAATAGTTTTTAACTTGGAGAATATTAATTTTCCAAGTTGTAGTGGTGGGCCAATTTCACTCCTTCACTCCTTCACTCCATCACTTCCTGTTAGACATTTGGAATCCGGGGGGAGCTCTCAGTATAAAAAAGCATTGAATGCCCGTGGGATGCTCTATGAGAGTTTTATGTCAATGTTGCCTGAGCTTCATTATACACCTAAAAGATGCCAGTTGAAACGGAATAGGTTCGATTGCCAGCTATTGTTCAAGAGAAGCTAGATCCTGTTGGCACATCCAGACTCGACTCGCGTAATCGAGAGATCAGCTGAAATCAAGCATGAAAACAGAAATTGAGCGTATCTTTTAATTATTATTACTTCGACTGCTCTCTAAACGATACTTTGACAGCTAAAATGGTGATGTTTCATCGTCAAATCCTCAAGTGAGACCAGAATCCTTGATTTGTACCCG
>Ga0126343_10001135_pt1 | contig 11952 bp, 12 predicted proteins | sample Cyp2metagenome_FD_92531 | JGI IMG/M metagenome (GOLD analysis project Ga0126343, IMG submission 92531) | Coral microbial communities from Lord Howe Island, Old Settlement Bay, Australia - Cyphastrea 2 metagenome | ecosystem: Host-associated > Invertebrates > Cnidaria > Coral ... | reverse complement strand
TTGGCAATTTCAAGTATAGGGAAATGGTTTCTCACTTCGGCTGCTTCAAGTAAAGTTTGCCAGGAGTCATAGCTTTGAGGACTGACTAAATGGTCATCATCTTCATTAGATACTGTCTTGTAGGGGATGATACACTGGTCTTTCGAAGGTTCCTTGCCCTTGCTCTCCATTCTATAGAAAGGAATTTTTTTCTTATCGACTTGTGTACATATATGTTACTTATTACTGTCATCAGCAACAGTGCGTTTCACAGCAAACATATAATTTAAATTTGCCTTTGATTCAAACTAAATGATAATTCTGTATTCTATGCACACTCAAAAGCTGGCACAGCAAAAGAGCTCTGTTCTTCCACGATTCAAAACCAAAAAAAACAATTTTAAGTATGTTCTAAAACTGACAAGGAATAATTCTGGAGAAACCTGCCGTCTATCTTAATAAGAATATCTAATTTGTATATAAGGAATCCAAGTAGTATTTTCGACAAAATAACTACTTTTCAAAGACCCAAGTCATGACTATCGATCTCTTTTTATGTATAGGCTTACTATTAAGAGAGCAGACTACAGCCGGTGGCACAAAGGTTCAAGAACCAACATTCAACTACTTTTGTTTACAAATCAATGAGTTAAGAAAGTACTCGGAAAGCAGAGTCTTATTCTCACCAACCTTTACTTGAGAAGGTCGCTGCTACTCCATAAATATCTCCTACATTTTCGACAATATATTTCCAAAATTCAATCCAGGAGTTTCTAAGGCAATCTACAGGGAACTGGGGCGGGGTTAATTTCTAAACCCAGTCCCCAAGATTGCATAAAAATTACAAAAATTGTTTTGTTCTCATACCTTTGCTTAGCTAGTCTGAGTAGCTCAATATTGAGACGAAATTGATTCAATCGAAATCATTAACATTGCCCAGTACCATCAGGATAAGTATTTATGTTAATTAGGTGCCTATCATAGACCAACAAGTTAATTTTATAAAGAGGGCTTAATTATTAAGAAGCTACCACCGGAGCAGTGCTATCACATATTTTTCAACTCTATGGACATCTACCTTACCAAAAATTAACAATGAGAATTATTCCCCTCAGATGGTACCGGTAACCCAAATTTTGGGTCCTGGCTCATGGACTAACAGGCGGCAACAACACACGTGAATGAGTTTAATGAATCACACAGTGAACACGAGAGTATCGAGGGAATGATAACGTCCTGTTCAACGAACATAAATGAAGTTTCAGTACAAGTAAAATATAAAAATAAACGGTACAGATCTCGCTACGATATTCATGTTAATTTGTGTCAACAGAACTTAAGACGAAGAAGGAGTAGAGCAGTGTCAAGAATTCCCACAATTCAAATGAAGCGTCTCCTGCAAAACAGTAAACAAGTTGTAATTAAAATGCAAACACATGTCCGAAAAGTTGTTCCACAGTCATGAAAGCTTCGTGTATACTTATGGAAAAAAGCATTGCTTATCATAAGTTAAATAATCAATTTTGTGGAATCTGTGATCATCAACATAGATCAGGTAGAAAGCAGAGATCGAACCTCAGTAAAAAAGATTGCTGTCCAAATCAACAAAGGCTGTTGCTGTTGCTTTTTGTAAAAACAAGAACCCAAAACAAGAAAACAAAAAGACACAAAAAGTCAGTTGCCTGTGTTTATACTGATGAACATGGTTCGAAGAAATTGTGATGTACTTGAAAACGCGAGAGCAGTCACAGACTTCTAGCTTTGTCGTTCTTTATTTGTCCATCGGCGCATTCATCGCTTCTTAAAAGCGGAATCCTCAGCTTATAGTAGCTTGAATACCAAGCAACCGCGCACCGCAGCAGTTGAGCTCGAATCAACTTGGCAAACGATGAGAAAACAAAATAAAGCAAAGCCAAGCAAAATAAGGTACAGCTTAAAATTTCGTGACCAAACTAATAGCCCTAAAATCACGTGACCTCCGAAAACAAAGAAAATACATTAAAATAATTACTATTGGCGCGAAAAGACACGACAGAGCGGCACCACAAACGGGCTGAGATTACGTAGTTCGTTTGTTTAATCTAACGAGGTGTCTTTTAACTCAACAATTTGTCCATTATGTCACTCGAGAGTCAGTATTCATTCATCGTCGTTAGCGCCCTCTAGTAGGCATATCTTGGTAACAGGGCGGTGGAAAACAGCGCCTGCTGTCTTGACTCGGCAGGCCGTACTCCTCCAGCTTCTCCAGTGTACACTTCCACCTCTCTGCCCATAGGCTATTTGCTACGGATCATCTTATCTTCTGCTAGAAGTACTAGATCACCGATTCGCGCATTTCGTTTTGACTTGACCCATTTTGGTTTTCTTTGAAGAGTTGGCAAGTATCAGGCTCGTATCCATTTTTTCCAGTAGTGATCAGCGAGGAATTGCACCTTCCTCCACCGCTTTCTGGAGAACAAATCTTCATTCACAAATACTCCGGGTGGAGGCTGAGTAGCTCTCTGCAGGAGGAAATGGTTAGGGGTCAGCGCTGAGCAGTCATCAGGATCATCTGAAACAGCAGTGATAGGACGGTTATTAACTATGGACTCCACTTCAACTAACATTGTACTCAACTCGACATCAGTGTCGTCTGAGAATCGGACCAAAATGTAATCTTGCTTATCTCATACGTCAGCTCATCCATAAGCACTCGTATGTCTTTACAGATAATGTAGCTGCTTGTAACTCAAGCCTAGGAATGGAAATCAGCCTCACTGGTGAACTCCTTGACCTTCCAACCAAAAACGAACATCTTACAGTTCCACTGGCGTAAACAAATCTAAGATAGGCACACATGCTATAGCCATCTTCAGAAGCATCTAAGAACAAATGAAGAGATATGTCACTCAGTGTGCCATGGACAAGATGGCATCTCGGTACTTGAACTTGAGACAATGCAGACAGCTCGCACTTCCACTTATTCCAGTAGTTCTTCAGGTATTTCATAATCCTATTCCAGATTCAGCTTCCACGGCTTCTGCAAAATCTTCTTAGCCTCTAGGATTACTGGGCAAACAAATCCCATAGGATCATACAGTGAACTAACTGCTGACGGAATTCCACGCTTTGTAGACGGTTGATGAGGAATATGAACTTTAAACAGGAAGGCATCATTCTCTACATCCCACTGAACTCTCAACGTTCTTTCTACTGGAGGGTTCTCGAGATCCAAATCCAGCGTCGGTCTCGCCCCCTCTCCATCGGGTATCTCAGACAGCACCTCTCGGCTGTTACTCATCCATTTCCTCAGCCTAAAACCAGCTTCACTGAGTAAACACGTTACTTCATTTGCTAACGAACTTGCTTCATTTACTGTCCCAACAGCCTTGACAAAGTCATCAACGTAAAAGTCTTTGGTGACGGCATTCACAGCTTCATTACTGAATTTTCCTTTACTATCCTCTGCAGCTCGCTTCAGGCAGACGTTTGCACAGCTAGGTGAGTCCTTGGCGTCGAAGATGTGACTAGTTATCTGGAATTCTGAAGGTCTTTCAAGGTCGTCATGTTCCCACCACAGGAACCTCATTGCGTCAGATTCCTCTGGGTGCACCTTAACTTGGTTAAACATGCCTCTATGTCAGCTACAAGTGCCATGGGATATTGTCTAAGCCACAATAGAACACCCAGCAAGCTATTGGCTAGATCACGACTCTGGTGCAATTGGTTATTGGGTGACACTCCGTTATGCACAGCAGCTGGATCAAAGATAACACGAATTTTGTCCTTCTTTCGAGGATGAAACACTCCATAGTGTGGTAAGTACTGCGTCCTTCCGCTTCGTCGTGCCGCCTCTTCTTCAGTCAACCTTTTGGTGTAGGTTCTCCATAAACTCCCTGTACTTTCTATGGAATGTCTCTTCACGTTGTAGCTTTCTCTTTAAAGACTGCAATTTTGCTTTTGCCATTTGCTTGTTTTTTGGCAGCCAAGGGGTGGTACTTTTCCACAAGATGCCAATTTCACAATGACCATCTACCATCCGCACTGAATTTTCCATCCCTTTCAGAGCCTCTTGGTCTTCAACTGGCAGAGCTTTCTTGGAGCTCCTGTTCATGTCGATGTCATCAAGTCTCAGGAATTGTCTCATCTGCTGATGTTACAGCTCATCACCATATTTCACAAAATTTACACTCACTTCTTGAGGGGACGAGCTATTAGCCACTTTCACTGGTCCAAGCACAGCCCAACCCAGTACCCCAACCCAGGGTATAATTGTCTATAATTGTTATCTTCCATTGCTGAATCATAATTAGGAATTTTCATCTTTATACCTAATTATGAAATTTTATGACCTGGATTGCCTCTCTTAGCAGACTGATTCAAATTGTATATTAAGATCTTGTAATTTTATTAGTAATTCAGAAAAATCGTCTAATACAGAAAAGAAGTCTTATATACATTTTGTTCTCGTTTTTTATTACAAATTGTGTTAAAGGATCAATCTCTTGTCTACATTCTACTAATTTTTCAAGAATCTATAAACAATCAGATCTTATTTTTATAGTCTTTTATCCGATTTACATGTAATTGATAAATAAGATTATCATGTTCGTCATTAAAATCATTTTCTAAATATTTAACTGTTTTTTCAGCCATTTATAATAAATGAAAATATATTTTTTCAAATTTTCATATTCAAAAATCAGTGTATTATACGTTGTAATACATTTTTAAAACTTTAAAGTCTCTAGATATATGAGTCTATCAAAATCGAAAGAATTAGCTGACAAAAAGACAAAGAGAGGAAAGATGGTCAATAAACTATATGATCTAACTACCGCTGAAAGGATAAAATCAAAGACTAGTGATGCTGCAATAACAAAATCCTTAAGGCTTGATGAAATAATAGAGGGGTTATCACAACAGAAGGGACAACGGAAACCGAGAATACATCCTTTAAAAAAGAGAAGATGGCCGAGAGGGCATTTATTATGCTCCTGAAGTAGATCCTTCTGGAGACATGGATGTTGAAGGATTATTAAATCTAGAAGATTATGTAGGCCCCCAAGCAGAAAAACAAATAGTCCCTAAACCGCCTAAATATCCTAAATGTGAAATGGATCCTAGTTTTAGCAAATAGACCCTGGGATGTCTCCACCACCTGTATATGATGATTTGAGTATTGCAATGGGATCTGATGAGCCTCTAGCTATAGAAGCACCCTCAGATGAAGATGAAGAAGAATTGGAGGGCGAAGAATATGAGGGAGAAGAAGATGAAGGAGAAGCCAATAAGATTCTAGATCATTTAAAACTTCCTAATTATCATGAACTGAGATTAGCACAACCAGAGATATTAACCCCAGGTATGATAACCAAAAAATAGCCTTTAGTAAAAATAATGGCGCTAATTTTACTGTTATTGATTTTGCGAAGGGAGTCTGGGATTATAAAGATATTGATAAGTGTATTAAGAAAAGACGAAAACCCATGATAGTGATGGTAATGATGTCTATCCAATTACTTTAACTTTTGACGAACCTACATTTAAAGTTGTTATTACTTTAGATAATAACTATAGACTAGACTCAACTAAGTCTAATTTCAATAGACTAATAGGTTTTAATAAAGTAATCCTAGAAGATGAAAGGAATATTAGTACAACAATACCAAATATATCAGAAGACACTAATGTTTTAAATATTCATTGTAATTTAATCAGTGAATCTCTGGTTGAAGGGAAAGAAACAGATATTATTTTTAGTTTTGGAACAGGAAGTTTACAATCATCATATAATTTTGTACTAGAACCCAGGCGTATGATTTTTAATCCAGTTAAGATGGGTCAAGACGGCCTGTCTATTTAAATCATGCTGACACTGCATTTTCAATATGATAAAACATATACCAGATGGAGAGTATATGAAAGAGTAAGGACTTAGCAGTCCTTAAACCTGGTTAGGGAAGGAGCTCCTAGATGAAAATCTCCCATAGGAAATATATGTCAAGAGAGTATAAAAAGATTTATCACCCTAACTTAGGTAGATATGTCTACGCACACTGAGGTAATGGCTTAATTGTTTATAATGTTATGAAACCACTTGCGAAAATGGCGAGTACAGTTTTTAAAGACGTAGTTTGGAAAAAATGCACTTAAAGTAGGAGTACCCATACTGGTGAAAAAGTAGGAAAAATGACAGCGGAAAAAGCTATAGAGAAATCTGGAGATCTTATAAGAAAGCGTCTTCAGGGAACTAAGCCTAAGAGCTGCGCCCCTAAAGGAAAAATAAAGGAAAAAAGAAAAGAGTACAAGGTGATGTTAACACAATAATTAATAATCTAATTGCAAGGACTTAAACTACGGCTCCGCCCCCAGGTCCTAGAAAATTATTTTTAAAATATATAATGGCTTTCCGTTCACCAGACAACGTTCAAAGATTTGAACTAATTAGATTTCAACTACAAGATAATATAAGAGCCTCAGCTAATGGAAGAGAACATCTAAAAAAAAAATACAAACTCAATATTAATGATGGGGGGAATTTTTATGATTGGTTTAATTCATTTTTTGAAGTTGGATTTAAATTAGATCTTAACGCTGATGCAGGAGCAGTAGGTAACACAAGGACAACAATAATAAACGGATACGATACGGATAATCTTCCTTTAGTCACATTTGTAAAAAATAAATCAGAATATTCTGATGATTATGCCCGTAGTGTTGCTAAAAATAGAGTGTGTGCACGTGACGTCATCAAATTCTCAAATCCAAAACTAAAGAGCCAGTAAAGGTTTTATCCTCATCAGGCATAAGAGGTACAAAATTATCCCTGTTTGCCACTTCCCAGCTCAATAGCATTCTTTGTTTGGAAACTATCGCCTTTTGAATTTCGAAGTTATGGCGGTGCGTGACATAACGCGAAGATCGCATTTGTCGAAAAATATACACTTACCTCGTGATTTCTAGCCATTTTAGGAGTTAAAGTATTAGGAAACGTGCTTTTGTAAAGGTTCTGATAATCAGTCGACTAGATAGCCAAAGTAAGTTCCGGACGTTTACACTATTTACTGGCCGCCATGTCGGAGGACTAAAGAGGTCCTCCAACATGGCGATTCCATGCTAGGTTCTGTAATGTTGTGCGGAACATTTCGACGAATATCTCAACTTTGGGACAACGCACACACCTTAAACTTGGAGAACTGTAATCTTTATTTATCGTCTACAATACCACAATTTTTTTTACTTTATCCCATCCATGGTTTTTGATTTTATTTTCTATTGCGTGACAACGCACACACTCTATAGTCTTTGGTATCTTGATACTGCTGATTCAAGTGTAGCAGCAGCTAACCCTAATTTTGAAGCAAGACATTTATTAACAGCTAACAGCGCTTATGTTAATGTAAATATTCCTTTAAACAGGTATTCTTTTTTCGAACAATTAGAAGGTCGTCTATTACCTCCAATGGAACTAACCATTGAATTAGAACTTACACCTGATGATGAAGTATTATATGGAGCGGCTGATACATTTAGATTAGTATTAGATCGTTTTTAGCCTTGGGTTCCTAGACTTAAACCAAAACATGCTTTAATGACTAAATTCGTCTCTGAATCCAAAAAACCAAGCAAATGGACTAATCTACGTGAATTGTATGAGACTTCAGATGTTACACGAACTAGCGGTGATTTTAGAATCTCACCTAGTATTGATAAAGTACAACATGTCTTCATCCATGCTCAGAGAGAAAAGACAAATATTATGACAGAAAATCCTTATATTGCGAACAGCAGCATTGTAACCTGTCGTCTTGAATATGGAAATGGAGTCTTCTATCCTGAATATCCTTATGAGAGTGAAAGCAAAAGTAGAATATTTTCAGATTTAATGAATTACTCATGGCAAAAGAATGATTATAACAAAGGTACTCAATTAAGCATTGCTAATTTTTCTAGTATTTATCCTATTATCTATTTTGATTTGACTTATAAAGAAGAAAAACCAACAAGAGATCCTATAAAACTGACCTTGAAAAATACTGTTAATGTAGCTGCTACAGCATATTTTAGATTACACGCTATTGCTTTTTATGAAGAAGATGTTGTTATTGATAAAGTAGGAGATAAGCTTTTCATAGTATAAGAGAGTTCCTCTCTTATGATCTACGATTGTCTCCTTCGCTTCGCTCAGTCGACAAAAATTTAATAAGATTGTTTCGCTCGCTCGGTTCGGTACTCGTGGGGTATGGGAAATAAAATCTCCCACCTAGAATTAATATGAAATAAAAAAATTCAAATAATATAGAACGGCTCAATTACAACAAATTGGAGTTAAACTTACTCAAGGACAAAAACAAAAATTAGCCAAGGCTTATCGAAATAATGAAGGAGTATTTATCCGTTTAGCTAAACATGCCTTAAGTGGTAGTAATGTTCTAATGGTTCCTTCAAATACAGGGAGAAAACTAGCAAAAAATAGAAATGCAGATAAAGGAATGCAGATTACCATACCAAAGAGTAACATTAGAAAACAATTTGGTAGTGGAATTTTTAATGCTGTTTTACAAGCATTAAAGGCTGTAGCACCTACCATTGGTAAAACATTAAGCTTATCAGCTTTAGCTAGAGCAGCTAGTTAAGGTGCTAGTCAAATAATTAAAAAATAACCGGAGGTCAAGTCTTTAAAATTCCGAATGAAAATCTCTTTATGCTTGCAGCCCATCAACTTATGCAAGATATGAACTTTAGAGTTACGCAAAAACAAGTAGGAAATGGTATTGGCACCATTTTAGCTAGTATTGGTATTCCGCTCGTTGTTGATGCTATTAAAGGTCTAACAGGAGGAGGTCTAACAGGTGGTGCTGCTCCAAGAATGTGTAGCTCCAGAGGAGGTGCATCAATGCGAATAGGAGCCCCTCCACCTTTTAATTGGACTTGGGAAGGAAGAAATAAAACAAAAAAAAAAGGACAGGGTCTATTACTAGGAAAAATCAGTCCATTCAAAAACATTCCATTAGTGGGAGCAAAATTATAAAAAGTCCAGTTTTCATGGTGTACCCATGAATAATTTTGATCCTTTAGAATGGATCACATTGAGTAAGTACTTTTGTACGTGATAATGTCATTAATAATTTTGATAGCTTTGGTATGCAGGGCCGTAGCCAGAAAAAACTTATGACTGAGGCAATCTGTCCATGGTTGAGTTCTCTTCCTAGGTATTAAGAGTGTTTATAGTGACAAAAGTGAAAGAAATTACCGGGGGAAGTGCCTCGGTTGGCCTGTTACTAGCTACGGCGGTGGGTATGCCTCCTTTTCAAGAGATAGTTAATCATGCTAAAAAGAAAAACTTAACTTTGCATCACCAAAATCAGCAAATTCAAAACTTTATAGTACAACATGCAGTTATTTCTGTTTGTATTTTTGAAATGAAATGAATAAGGGAAAAAAATATTTTGATCTTTTACAGGCCGTCTTTTCTTTCGATACATTGGAGAATGAAGCATTTATTGAAAAATATTTTAGAAACATGTAAATATATGACGGAAAATAATACATTTGATTTTAATCATATTTTCCCAGAATTAATGATAAAACAAGAATTTGAATTAAAAAGCTATTATCTGAACTGTCATCAAAACTGTTTTCTTTACAAAAAAAGCATGTCCACTATGAGAGAATGTCCACTATGAGCGAGCGAAATTGAAAATACGTGGCACATGATGAAAAATCGAATTTCTTCATATTTCGTCCATAGTTAGCCTATGGTATGGTAAGAAACGTGGGGGTAGTTTTTCTTTCAAATATTTATTCAAAATCCGTAAAATAACCATTTTCCGTCACTATCCCGAAAGCAGTGAGAATTCGCCTTTTCAAGCCTCTTCACTCGACCTTAAAAATGTATTTGTTTACACTTCGTATCGCTAAAAAACCGCAATACAAGCCTAGAATCGTGTTTACCTTGGATTAATAAGTAATGTGAACTGAAATATAAACTTCTAGCTTGACCTTTGAGGTCACCGGAGGTAATTAAAAACGAGCAAAATTTCACCGACCTCAGTAAACTTCCTAAAATGGCGAGAGTTTTCAAGAGCGAATAAACCGTCCCCGGTGAAACAGTAAATCAACAAAATCATATATCTCTAGAAAGTAGAAAGAACAGGCTCTAAAATGATATGAGAATTATTGCCGGCAAGTTTATAATCGTTGAGCATTGGCGCTTTCAGAAACGGCATTATGACAACACTCGAGCTGTCAAAAAGGTAAACACCTCACCAAAGGTAATCTATAGGCTGGTATTTGACACGGGAGTCTGAAATGTGGTCTATTCAAGCCCTGCGAATAGTATTTCATGAAAACGATGTACCTGAAGAAGTCCTTGAGATGAGGTGCTCATGGTTTCTTGGTGTTTTGGAGGGATTATCTTGCCTAAAATCCAATTTTAGGAAACACGCGAAGTTCAACTTCATTCTCTCTTGGAAACTTAACCATATTTTCACTGTGATTAGACCAAAACTTGACAGTTTGTGATGTAAACTTAACTTCTACAGTACCCCAAAATACTTCGCGTTTTTAGCGCTAGCTTTCTGGTTCGTAATGTCACCATCGCTAGACTCTACAAAGAAATCTTTTCAAACCGAGACTCTATCCGTAAGGCCAGGGAAGCTTTTTTAATTCAAAAAGGCAGAACAATTGATCCTGATGGTCTGAACATCCGTGAAGAAACATATTAATCATTTCCTGTTTTTACGTTTCGGGGAGCAGGGATGGCGCAGTGGTGAGAGCGCTAACCTCCCACCAATGTGGCCCGGGTTCGATTCCGGCTCGGTGTCATATGTGGGTTGAGTTTGTTGTTGGTTCTCGTCCTTGCTCCGAGGGTTTTTCTCCGGGTTCTGCGGTCTTCCTCCCTCCCCAAAAGCTAACACTCCAAATTCCAATTCGACCAGGATAGAGGACCCGCATGAAAACCAGCTAAGGCTGATGTGGCTTCCTCTCTAAATAATATGGTAATTTAATTGTGTTATTTCATTTTACGTATTTCCGGTATTACAAATTTATGCTACATATAAACACGTACCAATGTAAAAATCCCATTGTACCTGAAGAAGGCTGGTTTGGCCAGCCGGAATATAGTACACCTTCAAAAAATCAACCTACGTTAGGTTGGTTTCTGCTTTTGTATATTCTACAAAAAAGGTCGTTTTTCTTCCATGTGTAATAATAAATATAAAAATTGAAACTCTCGTGCTGGCCTTTTTCCTGCAAACTTTGCTTTTTTCAGTGGAAATCAGAGGAAGAGGACCAATATCAACTCAAACTGGGGTTATTGCGCGATAATTGTACAACACGTGATGTAAAGTAGCCAATGAGATCGCGCGAAAATTAATGGGCGGGTTATAATTGACAATAGTGACTATCCTGAATCTCCTAAGTTCTTTTGTAAAGAAAACAAAAAAGTAATCGATAAATTCAAAGATGAAGCAGCAAGCAAACCGATTGTCGAATTTACAAAATGTATTCTTACACAAAAGAAAAATATAAAAGAGTTAAATTAGATATCACTAAAGTAGATGATATTTTTGAATATGAAATGGTTAAAGCGAAAGAGAATGAAACGTTTATTACAAAATATGATGAAGAGAACAGTAGGGCAGCCTAAGGAGTAAGAAAAATGTCATTAAATGTAAGATTACTCATTTAGATTATAAATATGTCCTTTTTAACAATAGGATGATGCATCATCAGATGAAACCTATCCGATAAGAATATCATCAGATTTCAAGTTATCAGTTAAATAAGTGTCATTGTGTCCTTTTGATGATAAAAGCTACATACATAGTGATGGAATAAGTAGTTATGCTTACTGGCATAAATCTATAATATATAGATTTAGGCGAGCCTAAAAGCGTAGCTTCAGTTATTTACTTGGATGTTGTAAATAATTATACAGTAATCCAACATGTGAGGCAAGTTTTGGACGATTTTGTAGTTTCGGCT
>Ga0126343_10001134_pt1 | contig 11957 bp, 2 predicted proteins | sample Cyp2metagenome_FD_92531 | JGI IMG/M metagenome (GOLD analysis project Ga0126343, IMG submission 92531) | Coral microbial communities from Lord Howe Island, Old Settlement Bay, Australia - Cyphastrea 2 metagenome | ecosystem: Host-associated > Invertebrates > Cnidaria > Coral ... | reverse complement strand
ACTCACGTTCAAACCTGACCGATTGGACCTCAGAGGGTTGGATCCGGGACAAGTGACGTCAAAGGCTCACCAGCTTAAAATTTCAGTGTATGAACGCAGCTTATTATATATGCAAAGCGCGAGTTTGAAAGTGTGAAAGCCCAAAACTCCTGTGCTGCATATTAATTCTGTAGCGCACACACGCATTGCATTCTTAAACTAGTGAGCCTTTGACGTCATGTTCTTCTCGATCCAGCTCTCTCAAGAACTTAAAGTTAGTAATGGCGGACCATAAAATAGGAAAGTTCCAGTTAAAATAAACAGGTGAATTTTTTAAATCGAGGCTTAAAACTTGGGTCACTTAGTGTTTAGTTAACATAGTTTTGATATCCAAAGAAAAATCATAATTATTTATTTTTTGTCACAGGAGCACTTTAAATCTGCTTATAAAGGTGCATATTTTCAGACATTGACTTTCTTCTTTCTTCCACATTGATTCTCACATTCTACACCTACATGTATGAGCCAATTCTGAAATGTCTTTGTACATTTGCGTCAAAACAAGTCTTCATGCAAAACTGTTCATATGGAAATATGCTCCAAATGTGTACAAATGTGTAGTTACAGAAAATATTCATGCCCACCCCACGGATTGGTTAATGGAAATGCCAAGGGGGAGTTGGGTTTCAAAAGCCCAAGTTTTTAAAGAAAAGTATGGCACTAAAATGGAATTTCCAGAGGGGGTGGGGGTTTCAAGCTAAGGACCCTTCCCTGGGAGGCTCCCTGGGAGGGGTATGGATAGTTTTTGGGACCACACATATCTGAATGCCCAGCAACATTTACATCAGCTTCTTACATTGATAATTTATAAGTTATTGCCTATATAACAAACACTATATGCCAGTGACTTTCGAAACATTTGTCACATAATTTATATCATAAATTTATCACTCACTTCCAATTTTTCCCAAATTCCCCCTTGGCTCAAGAGACCAATTCCATTTTATGTCCATCCAGACCCCTTAAGTTGCACCCCTTAAAAGAGAGTTAATTGCCAACATCATGCTTCCCCCATCCCTTGCCCCCCACTGGCAGAAATAAACTGATTTTCCTCTACCAGCTAAAAAAGGGATCTTTCTACCAGCCCCACTCAGACCCTTTTGGAAGGGGGGAGGGGGAGTTGGGGGGCATGTAACTAAGAAGGCCAATTACGTAATAACAAGACTTGGGTGGCCAGTCTACTTCTAGATCATATTGCTCCATTACTGTGCATTAATCCTTAATAATTCTAAGCTCTCAGGTAGTTTCCAAGTATTCCTGGTGATCCCTTACCTTTTCCGCTGCTCAAACTACGGCCGACATTTTTCACGGGCTGGTGAGTTCTCAGATGTCCTCCGATACGTTTTAGACGAACAGAATGTCTTATAAAGCTCATGAACGTTTAGATTATGTAGCCCACCTTGGAAAATCTTCACGATATAGACATAAGGGCACAAAAACTGCTATTACCCCTTGATCGATAAAATTCTTCTTGCCTCTTCGATGGGGTACTGCGGGCTCCAAAACTTTACTCGTCCCCAGGCCCAAACGCCGAGTATTTCTGGCCTGGGCTGGGGAGGGAGGAGTGGAGCAGCGCAGAGCGGGCGTGAACGAGGGGCGGGGGTTAGGGGGAGGGGGTTGGGGACTGTCAGTTTTTAACCAGCTTAATTAGCGTCATCAACTTTCGAGATATCTATTTCCTTAAGTTAAAATGTTTATTTGTAAATTTATAAAAGAGTGTTGCATTTTTTTAAGCAGCCTTTTTGCACACTCTTTCGCAGGTTATAGCTTGAGATTACTCTTAACAAACCTCAATGGCAATTTTAGACAATATGTTAGCATCATTAATGTTCCAGTGAGCAGCAAATTACAAAACAGTAATTTGTGTCGACGGTAAAAGAAACAAAGGTTTGTCAAGTGTCTGTTGGAGTGAAATTCTGGCTACAAGTCCACGCACGGAGATATTCTTGAAAACGGATCGCGTTTTATAACTTAGGCTTCAGCCCTGTAACTGATTTATTACAAGGTCATCATCAAAGTGTCGCATACAGCAGCACTTGTTTCATGGTCAGTCTAGGCAGAGGTTTTTATTAACACCCTCGTTTTCCGTTGACGCAGTTATTTGCGGCATTGTAAGGAAAGTTGATGCCTTTCATGAAGAAATCCGTCAGACTTTTAGTGCAGTCACAGCATGCGTTAAATGGCGATACAAGCACGTAAAGGATGGCAGCTATAAAGCCGATAGGAAGGGCGAGAAGCAATAGGATTATCAACCAGATGATACTCCATAACAGGCTACATAAAGCGTCCACAATTTTGGCCATCTGTTGTTTTGACCAAAAGGCTCTGTGGAGTTAAAAATTGAATCAGAAATATAATCAGATATTATATAACGTATATGGATCACTGAGAAAGCTTGATCGGTCAAGATGGCTTGGATGTCAGTCAATTGCTTATTTGCACGTTTATACAAAATGTGGCGTGATTATTGAATCAGAAATAAAATCAGATATTATATAATATGTATGGATCATTGAGAGAGCAATGGCTTGGATGTCAGTCAATTTCTAATTTGCACGTTTATACAAAATGTAGCGTGTTTATTGACCAAGGTAGAGTAGGAGGATGGAAGACAATATTCAGCTGTCTTAACCGAACAACTTGGACAATAAATGTTTTATTATACCGAAAGAGAACACTATTTACTTGCGAGACACAGCGGGTAATTCCGAGCGCGCAAGAGTATGTGTTCATCACGTGATTCTATCAGACATAGCACGTGAGTCACTTCCAAGAAGTGCTGTCTGTGTTAGAAATTTGCGATGAGACTGGGACGATAAAACGGTTTCACGTTACACCTGTAGATTGTCATTAACGGCTACATGCTTAAAAATTTAATGTTAAAAACTTGTTCCATTCGACAGATAAGTCATTCTTGCCAGGCACCGATCTTTTCCACTCTATCATGTGCGCGAAGAAAGAGGACTGTTAACAAATACTTGAACGCAAGTTACCATGAACGCAAAAAGCACCGAAGTTACCACCAGTTTTTGTAGTGTTTACCTGTTTACAGTACATGAAATTTGAATGCAAATAAAACGGTCGAAACGATATTATTTTTGAAAAGACAAGGTGCTACCCATATTTAGATAATTCTTAACAATCTGGGGAAAAATGTACTTACACTCAATTTGTAGTTACCCCCCGCGTTTGGATCCTCTTAAACAAAAACTAATCTATGCAGGATCAAAGAGACAGATCATTTTGAATTTTTAACTAACATCTCTTTGCCATGCCAATGAAAATCACCAAAACTTTGACAGATACCTGTTGACGTGTTTTAGTCCTGTTTTGATCATGTGTTGTATAACAATGGACCTCATTTACATAGACCTATGAGGAATTAGAAGAACACATGGTAAACAAACGAGAGGGGGAAGTTGTTTACAAGCTCATCATGTAGAGCTTTTGCCACCCAAACCTTTTGCAGTTTTTGAAAATCCGGTTTCTTTTTGAAAATTAAACCGATAGAAAGAGCGTCTGCGTGTCACAAGCTTATCCATGTCTGTAGTCAATTCGTGTCTGGGTGGTGTCTTCTGTGCAAAGTAGTATGTTAGTGAGGAATTAAATGTAAACAAGGAAGTCAGCAAAGTTCCGTATTGAAAGATTAAGGGGACTTACCGGAACGCTTCTACTAAATATCTCCAGATGTGAGGCTCTCTTTCTTTTCGAAGACTGAGGGCTACAAAAACTCCGTTAATGTAGTTTTGCTTTCATCGCATCAGGAATTAAGCCCGACGACGACAGCCAAGTTTTGGACGACACCAAGTCAAAATTGAATTTATATTTTATCAGCGAACGTCGCAACTGTACTGTGTCTAGATCTGCTCAGTATGCCAATGGCTCTAAAAACATGCTCAGGGTAAATATGCAATGACAGCGTTCAATTCCAAATGGAGATACTAAAAGTTAGCCCTGGTCGCTAGCGTTCCTGAGACTACCGTTTCGTAGAGAACGGCAAAAAAATGTACAAACATTTATAGCGCAAGTGCACAGCCATTGTTTTGCTCATTAAAACTTTTTTTCCGGAGACGCTCTCGTTGCCGTCGTCGTGGTTTGGTTAAGCTCCCTATTGACGCTCCCCCAGTTTCTCTTATTAATCGCCCACACACGAAAAGCAAGGTTTCTCAACTATGTTCAATGTGTATTAGTTTTAAACAACTTTAACAACGTCTTCTTTACCTTACAGAGAGTCTGAATATGCCATATCGCAGTATCTATACATGGCCTTGATCACTCTATTCAATAAATTTAGATTACATGTAAAATATTTTCCCAAGTTTTCAGTGTCTATTCAGCTTCAAATAGAACATTTATATGTCAGTATGCATCTAACTAGCGACACAGTTCGAACATTAAACCAACCTTAGCCTTTATATACATATGAATCAAAGATAACTTGTACAATTGAAAAGCATCTTTTTACGAGCACAATAGACCAATTGCGATATATTAAAATTCAGCCTAGAACAATATACCTCAGTACAAGGCTCTGGGGATTAACTAGAGAGTTTGTGGGGTTTATTTCATTAAGCCCTGTCTATTGTTTCAGGCTGAATTTTATTACATCGAAATTGGCCCATTATTGGCTCATACGGGTATTTCCTCGAATGAGCCTCGATTGCAGGTTAGTTCCAGTTCACTACCGAGAATACGAAAATGGCCGATTGAGACACTGTTCGCGGGCTGCGCTCTTTACTGAATAGCTAACTGCCCCCACTGATGTTAAACAATCATCATATATACAATATTTTCAAGTAATGTTCTTAGCTATCCTATCATAGCGTGCGTAACATCAACGATATTTAGTATATTTCGTTGTTTTAGTTCTTCAGTTTGTACCATTTGCAAAAAAATTTCAAAATTCTCCTTGTCAATCTAAAGGTAAGGTAACTTTATTCTACTGAAGCCGCAAATGTAGGCAGTAGTTGCCTAATCTCCCGAGCCGGGGGCTCATGACAAAAACCCTCTACTATTTACACATGATAACATTACTACCTACAATCTTTATCTATAAGAAGTGTTATTTTTCTCCTCACCCCATATCCTCCCTATGACTTCTTTTCAATTTCAATTAGGAACGTTTTACTTCATAATACTTTTAAAGGATGGGGTACTTGTTTTAGAAAAGACACTTAATCGAAAAATATGATAACTTTCATTATCAACCCGTGCTGACAGTTCTTTTTCCTCCGGAAAGAAAAAAACAAAGAATTCGCAGCGCGGTGACTGTGACGGAAGCAGTACATTTTGGCGGGAAAATGTAATTGGATAAAATCCCTTACTATTATGGAAAATCTCGTTATTAAAATCTTCCCTCAGATGCTGTATTAATACAGTTTCCTTTGCTGTTTGACGTTTTGCGTCATGCGCAGTAAGCTACCTTCTTAGGCATGTTGTCACAGAAAACTTTTCGGGGCAGATTTCGCATTTGACGCTACAGCACCAAACAAACTTACACTTACATTTAACTTGTTTGAAATATTCAACTGTTTGGTGCCTCATTTTACAAGAATTACACAAAGATCTGCACTTGGTGGTCGACGCTTCGTCATTCCGACATGTCCTTCCCGCCATTCCTGGAGACCCCACACTATCGTTCCTGAGGCAGTAGTCTGGGGACGAGTCGAGGTAGACCAGCTTTCTCTCCTTGGTAGATACAGCTCTTGGTTGCTTTTTAACTCTCTCTTGAAGCATGTTGTTTAAAAATGATACTCGCGCAGCTTTAGAGTAGATCTCCTTGAGCTTGGATCCCACCAGGGTAAAAGGCGCCAGCCGCTTCCAGCAGGTTTTCAAATTACAACTCCCGGTGACGCCATGGCATTTGCACTCTCTGTTTAGGCTTGCGCGGACAACCTGTTTATAATAAATAAGTTTCCTCAGTACGAAGAAAGTATGTCACATTTTTTAATGGAATCCAGAACAATTCTCAAGTTTTCCACTGAACGGGAAAAAACCTATCTTAATTTATTCAATTTTTTTCGCTCGTAATTACAGTTCTGAGGGTATGACATATAAACAAGAGTTAATCAACCTCTGTTTACTTGTTTTGGGCTTGGGAAAGGGGGATCTAGTTACTTTTTAATGATTAAACTGAGATCCAGTCACGTTATTTTCAGACAATTTGGCCACGTAACAAATTACCAAGAAACGAAAAACATCAGACATAACGAAGCAAGGATGTTTAAGGACTGAGCAAATTTACTCGGATTACTATTGATTAAGATGCGCAAATTGTATTAAATATATATAAGTGGTGACGTCGCTTTTTAAAGCGTTCATGCATCCTTGTCCTCAGATCCAAAGATACCGTCCAACTACATTTTAGAACGAGTACCACTTCGAAGGAAAATGGAATTCATGTTATTTCTGCTATCTCACCTTTCTTCCCACATCATTGTTGTGTAAGTTAAAAGCCGTTCGGGCGTCATTGCCATTCTCCAGTCTGTCAATAAAGCGCTTGGTCTCTCTTTCTCCATATCGTATGTTATCACTGCACCCGCCCCATTGCCAATCGTCCTTGCTTTTGCGCTGTTTCCTGACCTCGGCGCACCGACATCCGGGAATGTTGCCCCGTCGGCACTGATGCGTGATCTCGTGTGTAATGGCGGCAGCGCTAATTGCGTGGATGAAAGCTGTTTCACGCGTTGCTACAACAAAACAACGCCATAGCAAGTTAGACTTCGGAGGAATTGACTCAAAATGACGAAAATTAGTTGTTGTAAACTTTTTTGACGCTTTTCAGTGACCACGGGTTGTTTGTTGGTTTTGACGATAGTTGTGAAATACAATTGTGCTAAGCAATCAAAATGATCTTATTACAGCAGCTCATTAGAATACACTTAGATACGTCTCAGCTAATTGGCGCTATGTGTATATCTTTAGCGAATCCAAGCCTTCTCAGAAATACAGCGAAGAGGAGAAAAGATGAAATAAAAAAACACTCTAAAATTTCCTGTCTTTTTTAGTCTTTCAGCGCAATTGAGAAAGTTCAGTTTTTCCTGATTAGTCATTGACTATCTTTGATGCAATTGTCTTGCAAACGATTTATATAAGTGAACATAAAACAATTCAACAAGCCAGTCTGTTAGTTCTCATTCCAATCTTTTTAACACTTCTAGAGAACTTGTGTCACGAATGCAACTGTAACGAGTAAGTTGAAATTGTCATAGAAATTTTTTATTTTTTTTTTTGTGTGTGTGTGTGTAAGGGATCTCGCGCCTTGCATCGCAGTATGGGACATTAAAGAATTGTCGAAGAACAAAGACCTTACCGTATGGAAGCGTTGTTTTAATAAAAATGGGTAACTCCTTTATAACATGTTTGTTGTCCAACGTGCAGTTCCAGATCTCATTTTTGAACTGATTTCGACACTCCTTAAGTCCAAGATGGCCACCTTCCTTCACGATACCCAACAACAATGGATACGACTGCCAAAAAACAAGTCATATAAAGAAACGATCACATTAGTTAATTATCGAATTTGCTGATAACAGGTTTCAGTTTCAAGATGAACTAGAAGCCTAGAAAACCTTAATCTGCAGTTCTAAGTGGTGTGGCACAACACTCGCAACTTGGTTTGATTAAAGCATGCAATGAAACAATGAGTCTCACTTCAACTGATGTATATAAACTTATAAAGTAAACAACTGTTCGTTAACACCCTCGAGAGGGTAATACCGCTAGATTGAAGCCTTTTACAAAGGAATCAACTCAGTGACTGTTAAAAATGCCGACGAGTGGATTATGCGATAAAACATTACTCATACACTGAAAATCTTGGTTAACAGCCGGAATAAAAGTGTTTTATATAATTAAAATACCTCTTGTCCAAGAATATCGTCTGAACCGCGATCGGATCTGTTGAAAAATAACCAGTTAAGAACTGAGATAACAATTTATTTGTGTATCAATCAATTCAGTCTTGACAACAATTCAAGGCGCATGTAGTTCACTTTTACAGCGCTTCAAAAAAAAAAAAACATTTCCCATTCAGGTTGATAATGCTACAAACATCTAAAAAATCCACTTAGGTACAGAATAGCGGTAACAATTAAACTAATGGCTGTAACTTTAATAGAAAACACCCTCAAGCCTTTCGAGAGTCTGGCTTAATGTCCACTCGAATTTGGTGGTGGCTTTCACACGAATCGTAATCAAAAGGTATTCCCGAAGGTTGTAAAGTTGACACCGGCGCGGACTCGGGGAGTGAAACAAAATTCTCTTTGAACCAAGTTAGCTTGTGGCAAGACCAAGTTAACAATTTCTTTAATCTTGTCTGTCCATCTTGAAATCGTCGAGTGCGACGAACCATTTGCAATCGATATTTTCAGTAAAACATTGATGATAAAAAAAATCCTTTCACCTTAAAGCCTTCACAGGCTTTCGTAAGGAAGGTAAATCAATTCTTTCAACGTTTCACTTTGCGGACGATTCTCTTGAGCTAAAAGGACATTTTTTCCGCGGTTGTCCGCGTCAATCACGCTTGAAAAATCGCTTTAATTAATCTTCAAATCAGAATTTGCAACTTACCTGGTTCTACAGGATCCTTCATTCAGCAAAACTGCAAGAATAAACGAAAATATCGTTGACAATTTCATAGTCGGTGCTGACAAGAACTCGGAACAACCTGTGTGAGTTAAGATCAATAGAATGCCGAAGCTCCTGTGTTCTTTTAGAATATCGGCTGGTAAAAACAAATAAACTCATTAACAATGCACTCAAACAAAGGCAAGGATTTCTATTATGCAAAATTTCTCGAGTGGGTGGAGGCGCGACTTCGTCGGCATGGCCATAAGAGTCACAGGCTTTTTTTTACACATCTCAAAGAAACAATAGTGTTGTGATCTCATTATAATTCATTAAATCTTTGATAATCTTCCGACAATTCAAACGTCATTTTCCAAATGCTTGATGCGTTTAAAAACATGTGATGCTTCAACATTGAAGAGAATTTTACACGTGTTTTTAAAATTCAATTAAAATGATCAATAACATACCGCCGAACTTGCTTGCTAACATAAAACCTACACAGAAATATTATGTTAATCGTTATTGCGGCCTTAAACTGCTTTTAAGAAAGGAAACTGAACATTTATAAGATCTATTGTCAACCCGTAGCAAGATGAAGCTCTGAGATCTACCAGCCGCACGTAGCGATTCAAAATAGTCAGTACTAGTTATACGCGAAAAATTTTAAAACAGAGCGAAAATTTCTGATCCCGTTGTAAAATGTTTAAATTTGTTTATAGAATGTAGCAAAGGCAATATCTTCGACATCTTTTATCTGTTTTCTGTTTTTTGTTGGATTCAGTAAAGTTAAAAAGGATAACCTAAACAATGTATGTAGCATTCCACATCCTTGTGGATCAGTCAAGACAATTTTTAAATTTCTCTTGACTGATCCAATATCAAATATCAATGTTTCTCGTACCTTTTCTGTCTAAACGCCCGGTTTGAAATTGGGAATCTTTAGTGCTTGGTGTATGAAAGCGAACCAAGTCTTTCTTTGAAAAAAAAGCGTCACCCGGGCCTGAATATGCATCATTAACATAACGGGCTGGTTGCAGTAGCTGGAAAAACATCTTTCTCGATTCTCAAACTGAGGTTTGCACGACTGATCCTTTTAGTGATACTAAAGTTCTCCGCACGAATTTAACGGATTTTAGGTTAAGATAAATTATACCTTGATTCCTTTATTTCTTTGTTATAAAACAACTGTTACTGGGCGAAGTGAATTTAATTTAATTGCTCGCCCTCAGCTACCTTTAAGACTCACATTTTTCGAACAAATAATCGAACAATGGAAACGGAAGGAAGCGCCGTTCCTTCACTTCCAAAGAATATGGGTCAATATAGCGTCACTCCTACAATTTCCAGAAGCCCAACCCCGGATGCTATGAAGTGATGCTCAATCAAAAATGTTAATTGTTATGGTAAACCAGCTCAGTTCTGGGTGCCAGAGTTTTTTCTTGCGCGATTTCCGGTGTCTGTCATGTTAGGTTTTCCATTATGCCAAACCGACCGGTCATAGATCAGCGGGAATACCAGAGGAAAATGGAACGGCATTTTCCGATAAAGGTGATTCCTCAGAAATTAAATTTTCCGATTAATTTTTTTTAAAATTTTCCCTGAAAGTTCTCTACTAAGCACTGTTTCGAAAAAACAATAAAAATGATAGGTCACCATTCTCGCTTAAGAGATATGATGGGCCAATCTTACCCCATTTTTGCCTGTGCTAGTGCTTATCATGCGCATTATTTATCGGTTTACGTTACATTTTGCGGTAGCTCGAAACATACTTTATTAAAGTAACACTTGGGAAAGAACTTGATAAGTAGAAAGTGTCGAGCATATAGAACAATATCATATAAAATTTGGGGACAAATCACACCATTTAAAACGACGTGGACGTAAAGCGTTCGTAGAGTTGAGGGAAATCTCTTACGTTTTGTACGAGCACGCGCTCATGTGTGCGCGCAAATGACGCAAACAGCGTACGCAGTAGGGATGCGCAATGCAATACTGAAGAATCACCTTAAACCGGGCCAGCCAATAGGAATGACCCTTGCAATGACCCTTGCCACTTTTTAATCCTCTTCAGAATTCCCTAATCAGGACAAAGAACCTCTTTGTCAAAAATGGAACGGCGAATTTCTGTCGGAAAATTGGACCGCCTCCAGAAATGATCCCGAATATTCCGGCCGGAAGAACCCGAAACGGACTTTTCCATTTGAATTCCGACCGAAATTTCCTGAATCTTTGCATAATGGAAAGCATCCGTTCTAGACTCGAAAAAAAACTTCCCTTTGAAGACGTACGTTTATAGAGATCTGTGTAACGTAGACTTCTGATTGGTTGCTATTTGCGTGGGAAATGTCAAAAGCGAGTAACGACGAACAGATCAGAAATAAAGACAGCGTCCACATAACGCTGGAGAAATGTGAAAACGCAGATTTATTTCGACAGTTATAATTAGGCCTACCGTCTACACTGATCCGTCAGGAAAAAGGAGCTTGAATTTTCGAAATCACTCTTCAACTCGAAGGAATTTGAAATCACTTTGAAAAGGGAGCTTTTATAAAAAGACGACAAGATAACCATGTGATCTCCCTGTACACTCATCTTACGGGCTTTCCTCAAGCGGAGTAGGACTGGGCGCGAGAACAGTGAAGTCTGACTCCACTGAAGGCATCAAGACTGACTTGAATTGACATTCCAACAGTAACCGACTCTCAAAACCAGACAGGTACGCTAATTCACTCACTAAATTATTTATTTCAAGCAAATTGCCAGGTTTTGAGTGAGTAGATAAATTGTTACATTTAACGCGACTGAATTAGCTACAAACAAATATATGATAACTTAATATAAGTTAATGATATTAAGACCTGAAAAGTTAAATAATGGTTACCTTAGTATATGTCGGATGAGTATAGTCCGGGGGAGGGGGGGGAGGGGGACTGTCGAATGAAAAGGTCGGGGAGCTCGTGGTCTCCCCTAGGGGGATTTTGATAGTCACTTAGGGTGCTCATGATGATACACCGCTACTTTGAGCTCTTTTATAATGCACCCGAAGAAACAATTAGACTCCGTTCCTGTACACCGGCTGGTAATGGAGTCTATAAGTGGTACCTTTTAGGGGTCAAGTAGAGCTCGAGACAAACCCAGATAGGTCTCCTTTAGGGTTTAACTGATTATTTTTTTCCGACAAGCAGCTCCGACCTTCTCCCATCAACATAGCATCAACGTAACATGAACATGACGGTAACATGCCCCACCCCACCCCACCCCACCCCACCGCTTCTCCATCGGAGAACCCCAGGCCCCTCGGGTATATATATATATATTATATAATCCCAATGAACACTTAGTTTGTT
>Ga0126343_10001133_pt1 | contig 11962 bp, 6 predicted proteins | sample Cyp2metagenome_FD_92531 | JGI IMG/M metagenome (GOLD analysis project Ga0126343, IMG submission 92531) | Coral microbial communities from Lord Howe Island, Old Settlement Bay, Australia - Cyphastrea 2 metagenome | ecosystem: Host-associated > Invertebrates > Cnidaria > Coral ... | reverse complement strand
TAAAACCAAGTGCCCCCTGCACACATGGTACTTAAACAATAATAACTACTCTACAACAAAGTGGCCCTTGCTCACATGGTACTTAACAATAACAATTATTAATCTACAACCAAGTGGCCCTTGCTCCCATAGTACTTAGACAATAATAACTACCTACTCTAAAACCAAGCGGCCCCTGCTCACATGGTACTTTACTGTAAAAACAATAACTAATCTACAACCAAGTGGCCCCTGCCCTCATGGTACTTAAAAACAATAATAACTACATGGTACATAATAACAATAACAATTATTAATCTAGAACCACTTAGCCCTTGCTCACAAGGTACAGTAGTAAATAATGACAGACAGTTAATCTTAACAGGCTCAAAATTAAAAAAAAGCGTGTCCAATCTCTCACCGAACAATAAACCAATATGGCGGCACAACGTAGAGGGCGAACAGAGCAAATTTCCCGCCACTATATCGCTCTACGGCGCATGCTCTGAAGACATTTTAGTGCAGAGGAGCCTTGGGTACTAGAGTGAATCCGGATACCATCGGATACGTGTGAAGGGCGAATTTGATTTGAATACGCCACCTGAGCTGTGGACGGGGAAATTTTCGAATGCGGAAAGAAAAAGTTGCGAACTCAAAAATATCCGGATACGTGTGGACGGGGCCTTAAAAGCGTAGTTCTCGTAGACGACGATTCTTGTCGGGTGAGCATAAACAGTAAAACACGGTAAAAAATCATGCTTTTACGATCGCCTGTTGAGAAAACAGCCATCGAATCTCTCCTATGAGCTAAACTAATTAAGGCTGTGTCTTGCTCGTGTTTGGCAATTAACAATTTCGCGATATTTGCAAAGAATATCCGGGAGTGATTTCCTACTTGCGTGCCAAAGATCTGCATTGTAATCATTGCTGTTCCTTGGAGGCGTCCCTTCGGAGATAGCCGAAATTTTGATTGACGTGTTAGCCTTCTTATCCAATGGGAATAGCCAGTACGCCAGCGTACTGGACTAACAGAAAATGCCGGCCATCCTTACAGGCGGTTTCTCAGTTGTCTCTCACCCAGCTCCTCGCGACTGTAGGGTTTGGTATCGTGGTTTTCCCGCTTAAAAACCGCCAAGCTACGCTGGCTAATTGGCTCGAGCCCTTGAGAGCGGTACGCTCAGTCCGTACAAAAAAACGGGGTGTGTTTGCACGCTTGAGTAGGTTTATTTCTTTTTTCCCCTAGCTTTATTTCCAGACAGCCCAGCCACTTAGAAAGACTGACATTTGGTGTGTGTAGGTGGCTGTGCTCTCTCTATCTGCAAACATTAAACGTGAAATCAGTTTAGAGTATATGTTGTTGCGATAATTACTCGCAGTAATTTCACGATTTACCTTATGGCATTAGGTATGGATCCAAAGTCTGAAACAACTGGGAGTGATACTACACCGGTGGATGGTGAGTGATGGTATTTGGCTGTGACGTATATTGAATACCCTTGTCAACAACTACTCTGCGAAAACGTCAGCGTTTGTTGTTTGGTTGATTACATTTAAACTTTATCACTGTCGAGTGCAAACGCTTCTGCTGGTTCCCTGCCCCTATTATTCAATGTTTAATCCTTCTTGGAGAAGCATCGTTTGTCCAGTATGTTAGGAAGCTCAACATTCAGATGAAGAAGGAGGAAAAGAAAAGGAAGAAAACTGGTGTCCGTGTCAACACTTTTGAGAATTTTTTCTTTTATCTTGCCAGTTCATTGCAGCTTTCTTGGTGTAATCACTTCCTGGACCAAATATGCTCCTACAGTCGCTATTTTCATCTTTCCAGCTGACTGAAACAAGTGAACAATTTTCTGAAAATATAATAAAATAAATTATGATTCCTCCAAATTAAAATCACTGAAATACGCTGCTTAATGAGTGTATTAAATCAACAAACACTCACGAAGCCTTTAGGTGCAACAGGAAATGAAGCGCAAAGATGATAGCTCAAGCCATTTTGATTTTTGATGTTCTGAGTTTATTTACATATCATGTTAATACTTACAGTCCCCGCCAAATGGAGGAAGGCTCGGGTGGCCAAATGGGTGGACGAAGTTTGCGATGAGTTTGAAATTGACCTGGAAGACGTCAAAGAATTGAAGCTACTGAATGGAGCTGGTCTCTCCTGTCTTCCGAAGGAAGATTGGATTCGTAGATCACGCCAAGGAGACTTTATGTTCATGAAATGGAATGATTTGGTCGAAAGACCCTCTGGGCTGAACGAGCAAACAAGGCCTTCTACTTCAGACATGGATCCATTACATGCAAAATCAAAAGGTAATTAAAACATGTTAGTCACAGAAATCAATCTGTGAAGGCTTACAAGCTCGATAATCGTTAAGGGCCCATGCACAGTTTTTCTCGGGTTCAGTTTTGTTTTTAAGGACTTAAACTTAATCTATTTTATGTTTTTCCGACGTTTAATTTCTACAACATTGAATATTCCAGAACTATCTTGGTTGTTCTTGAAGTGAATGACGCTGCCCACTAGATAAGTGTCAACCGGAGAGTGATTTTATCCGGTGGATAGCGTTAGGCAACCGGAAATTTGCTCTCCCAAGCTTACAAAAGTAACAAACTTTACTCTTCCCTCATTAAGCAGATGCAACTGAACTTAACAGTTCCATAGGCGGAGCGACGGATGTCAGAGAGGAAAGTACTATGGTTCCTGTCGAAATTGCGCAAAGCAAGTAAGAAATAGTTTTTAGCAATTTGACTTGCTCGTGACTCTTTTCTTTCATAAATAAAAAGGGGGTATACGCATTTTACGACCCAAAAAGCTATCGGCAAATTAATGACGCACAACTTAACTTACTAAAAACTTGTGGGGCGTTTTTTTTCTTTTTAGCACTGTTTACTGAAAAAGTTTTGGCGATATAAACTATATTTTGCCCAGTAGACTTCTTCAGTTGTTTACTCAAGTAGATATATACGCAAAACCCTCCACAGCCACCCCAGAGAACAGTCTCGCGCAAATTCCTCCAGAATCACCTCAGGGAACAGTCACACACCGTGTGTACCATAACTGTTCCAATAGTATCGACTAAGCATAGTTATTAGTTCTTCTGGCTTATCCTCTCAACCATTTTAGAGATCTGTCTTAAAATGATGTTGTTAGAGTAAACAGCAAGAACTTTCAACTGTAAGCACTAGGACTCCCCGTACTCCTCTGTGCAATGTCTTTAAGGAACGTCAACGGAACGTTTTATTCTGGTGTTGAGTGCATGGCTTTTGGTGTTTTATTTGTCTCTTATACACGATTTCTGATATCTCCCCCATTACGTGTCACTGCATTTTCATACTTCACGCCATTTCCATCACGTCAGGTATTGTTCCCTCTGTCTTGTACATGACCAATTCTAATATACAGTAACTTGTTATTACCCTTTACACCTTGAGAGCATAACTGACAGTGTCATTCCTGAAGGCATTTGCTTTTGCATTTTGAGAACGCTACATTTGTAGAACCATTCCATTAACTGAGTAAAAAGAGGTCGAGGAAGTTCCGATCCTGCTTATACATCGTCCTGTTTGCAATCTAGACTACGGTTTACATTACATCTATAACCTTGTTTGAGGTGACCATTCCTTATGATATTACATGAAGTATAAGATAAGAACTCATCCTTGATGGGGCTCTCGCACAGTCATATGTTTAGGTCATCCGTATCTGAATTATTCATCCTCTGAATAGTCCAATCAAATTGAAAACATTTGGCGAACACTCCGCTTATCTTGAGACTAATAATTTTGGGCTGATAGTATTCAGTTAAGGTGTGAGGTGTTTTGTTTCTGCATTAAGACGAACGCAATCTTCGCCAATCTATTTACCTGTATATGCTGTACATGTTGAACACCCAGTTAAATAACATATGTTTTTTTCACTGCATTGTGAACTCGCATTATCCGACAGATTTGATTTTGATAGTTATGACAAGAAGTCGTCTAAACGGTAAGCTAAATTATTTATTAATTCTAATTACCTTTGTCTTTGACCTCAGATCTGACGAAGGAAAAAAAATAGGACCCTTTGGGGAAAAAGCGACATTTGATGATTTTGGGCAAGTTCTCTCCATTGATCAAATAGCCAGCCAAAAACCCAGCATGGGTGATGTGATCACAGTCACTGGCCTTTGTTCATCAAGACCGAACAACAGAGGAGGTGCTGGATCGGTGTTACTGAGGAACGATCCTCCGACAGGCAGTGCCCAGGGGTTTCTACAACTGAAAGTTGACATCCGAGCAAACCCAACTTCAAATGTTCTGACAAAGTACAAAGTGGGGAATGTGCTTGGCCTTCAATTTGGAGACGACCTTGCCATTAGAGGGCGAGTAGAGAAACTTGACCATGGATTTACAAGTAAAAGAGAAGGGTATACTATTCTTCCCTTTAAAGTTGTCGTCGATTCTGATTATCATGCTGCCGTCAAGAAGAAAGTCGAAGAAATAAAACCGCAGTTGTCTACTCCTTGGTCGAAGGCCAATCTACCTTTCCCTGCGGAGTTAGATTCGCATCCCCTTTGGCAAGGTGACAAACTTTTGAAGGATAAAGATGTCGTATGGCTCCCTCCTGAGACTAGCCAACAGAAAATTAAAGAATTGCCGTTGCAGCAAGGAATTGTAGAACAACTGACATAGTGGTGGGTGTCAAGCCGGATGGTAACCTTATTGGTGCAAAAATGCCTCTGGCAGAAGTCGGTAGGAGGAGGGAAGAGTTATGTACAGCAATCAATTCCATACTCCCAAGTTGTGACCGTGCAGTTCGATATTGTGAAAACGCAAGTGACGCTGCGCTTATGGTTGGAGACGGTAAATCATCGTTTGTCGCTTTTATGTGGCTGCAGGACCCTAAAGAAGATTACAGTGAAGAATTCGAGGTCGAAAGCATTAAAATTTTAATCCATGTCCACGTCACTAAAGGAGATAAACCTGTGTATTTTGCGCAGGAAGATGATACACATGCATACGTTCGTGTTGGAACAAGGACAAAGAAACTAACGGATTTCGACGATTTACTCAGTCGGCTAGAATCGTTAGCTTGGCGGAACATGTCAGAATTAAACATCCAGCAAGAAATAGATAAGGCCTCAGTTTTGCAGAAGAGCACAGAGAAGTATGAACTTTTCAAAAACCTTCGCTTGGAAAGTGACCAAAGAGAATTTAAGGCCATCTACGGAGATCCTAAAGATATCATATTGAAAGATTTTGTTAATAGATACACAGCAGCATTTTTGAGCACTGAAGGTGGTGACATTTACTTTGGAGTGGAGGAAGATGAGTCAACGAACTTTGGACACGTCCTCGGGGTTCTACTGTCGAGTGAGGAAAGAAAAGAATTATTAAAAGAAAGTGCAAAAATAGTGTGCAAGTTCTGGCCTTCCGTTCATAGCAGCCAGTACTTTATTAGATTTGTGGACCTCGAATGTCAAGGTGGTCTTACCAAACACGTCCTAAAGTATCCAAAGACGTCTCAAAAGGGACAAGGGCAACACATTCTCCTGTTTACTGGCGAGCAAAAAGCTGCGAAAGTGCAGAGTCTTGCAAAACAAATTGCAAGCAAGTTAAAGCCTGGAAGTGGAAAATTGTCACTGTTAAGAGTTGAACCGTCTCGCTACTGCTTAATTGCCGAACACCCAAAGATGATCAATACCGAGCAGCTATTGGCGGACCTAGAGAAGGACCACAACTTCACGTCGAAGGTAAAGCTGGAAGAAATCGAAGAGACAGAACTTAGCAAGGTTCTAAGAGACCTTTGTGTAGTTCACTTAAATGTCAAGAAGTCTCCATTCCCGATTCATTTGTGTCAACCTCCGCGTTCTTTGTGTTTTGATTCCAGTGGAGGTCTTCAGCCAATGCAGCCTTCAGAACTCTTGGCACGTTTTAAAACAAGCAAAAGCGAATTTGATATTGAGAAGTTTCTCCGTTCTGTTGATAACTTTGATAGAGGATTTAACTCATACATTTTAATGGCTTCCCCGTTCACCTTTTTAAACGAACAGGACATATATGGCTTGGTGATTCCAGAATGGCTTTTAGTCCTTGATTTTGACCAGCATCCGCACGACAATGGACATCTCTTCGACGTCTTCCAGAAGCAACATGATCTTCACCAAGCAGAAAGGAATCTTTTCCTGAAGACTCCCCTTGACCGTAAATTAGACATCAACCCAGACAATGGTACTAGTTGGTGCGCAGTTAGGGGATACCAAGAGCTAGCTCATACCCTTTCTGAGGAAAGCCATGGAGAATGGAACATATCACATGGGCAAAGGGTTAAAACCCATCTCAGTGATGAGCTTATTGTGCAAGTAAATCCGAACCAACTAGTTGTTGTCTGTCTTTTTGACGATAATCACGAAGATCTTCTACCATCTATGCATTTACTCCTGGAACACGTGTTCTCTATATGGAGTAGGACAAGTATAATATTTGTTTGCCCAAATAGAAGATCCGAGACGCTGATGATGAATAACCTTATAGAACCTCTTCATAAGAATTACGGAAACAGAATAAGGAAGGACAATGTGTTTGTCGTGTCACCGCAACATCTTGCCCGGCATCTGGCAGTAAAACTACCAGCACCTTACTGTCCAGAGAATGCGTTTCAATTACCAAAGAAGCTGCATCTCTATGATGGTGACCGTACAATTCCCGAAACTCTTCCACAGAATATCAGACAAGCAGTGCATGGCCATTTGCAGATCATGTACCTAAAATCTGGCAAGGAAGCACCTCCCGAGGACATAGAGAAAGCAAGGGTGGATTTTTACTCGGGCTCTGAGATAAGTTCCGTTGGGCTTGCTCATGGAATAGGCATCCATCGTCAGAAGATTAAGGATCTTAAGCGCGAGCTCAAAGTGATGCTTAACGACAAGAAGTCACATGTCTGCATGATTGTTCTAAAAGCCGAAAGAGGGTCTGGCGCAAGCACCTTGTGCTTACAGTTCCTCTATGAAAATCATGAAAAATTCCCTTGTGCTAAATTAATTGAGTTTCACGAAAGTCTGGTCACGAACATTGAAAAAATTAACCAACAGACAAAACTGCCCCTACTACTCTTTGTGGACAGCGAAATGGCTAGTCTGCAAGACTTTACCGACTTTAAAAATGAAGCGGAAAGAAGAAATATCCACGTGGTCTTCATTGTTGTTGAATCAGAGGTTTTCTACAGTACCAAAAACACAACCGATAAACAAGGCCGTGGCAGAAAGAAAGGTTCAAAGTTGACTGCAACGCCATATTCAGCTGGCTCATCCCCTTACCAAATTATTGAACTAAGCCGAGAACTTGAGAAAAGTGAAATTCCTCATTTGGTTGACCAGCTTCGCCAAATAAAAAGCATACCTGAAGACAAGGGAGAACAGCTGAAAAATCTGCAGGAGAAAGCTGAAACTGAAAGCAGCCTTCGAAAGTTTGCCTATTTCAGTTTGACAATATTCGGTAAGAAATACACTGGTCTCGCAGATTACGTGTCTTACCGATTGAGCAAGACCAACGAAATTGAAGCAGAGATTCTAGAATTTCTTTCCTTGACGCATGTTTTCACAGATCATCGTTTTCCAGTGAATGCATTGGCCAGCATGCTCCAGACAAAAGTTGTTATTTTGGAAAGTGTGTTCACAAGTAATGACGTAACAGAGCTCTTGAGCCCACCAATTCAAGGAAAAGGGGAAAGAAGAATATCGTTTGGTGAGGTTGCAGAGGAAATTCTAAAGCAAAGAGCAGCAAAGAATAACATGGTATTTGAGGTCTTTTTAAGTGACCTTGCCCTAAGAATAGCACAGAAGGTTCTCGCACCAAGAGAACCGAGCAAAATGCTAGAGAGAATCACCAGGCGTCTTTTTGTTACCAGTGAGTATGAAAGCAAGAAATTTTCTTCATTGGTGCGCACATTAAAGGACTATAGCAAAGATGTTGCACGAGATACAATGAACGGCCTCGTTACGATTTTTCAAGAGGGTACGTCGATGTGGGCACACCTGTTAGCTCACTTGGCAAAATTCCATATGATAGAATATCATGCTTTTGACGAAGCCTCCACTTGTATCGAGAAAGCACTGAAAGAGCAGCCTGACGATGTTCTTTTGCATCACATACGAGGTGACATCATACGTCTCCACATTCAGAATTTGAAAGAAAAAGAGAATCTTGACGTCAAAGAAGTACTCAAACACGCGATAGTCAGCAGTTCATGCTTTCAAAAGGTGCGGGAGAAACGTCCTCTAGTAGAATACGGCTACACATCAGATGCTCTTGTGCGGCGCATTGTTATGCAAGCTGTTGTGAAGACCCTGGGTGCAGAGGCAGTTTTTACAGATTATTTGACAAAATTTCTGGAAGAGATGAGAAGTCCCAACAATAGAGATCCTCTTCATGAGGAGGAGAAGTTTATCCTCGCCCTTATCCCTGACGCCTTCGACTTTCTTCGTGATGTAGCTGTCAGTGAGCATACCGATCAGCTAAAGAAGTCCTTATTGAAAGAAATGGGACATCTAGATGCAGTAAAAGGATTTTGCGATGAGCTAAAGAGTCAAATGAAAGAATCAAGTGACTCTGGTTGGATAGATGAGGTGGTTAGGCGCACAACAAATTTAGTGAACATTTTGGAAATGGAAACTGGGAACTTGACAACTGAGCAGATAGATGAATGGATGGAAAACTTAGAGATACACACCAAGGTTAGGCATGATGAGCACTGGATGAAGTTGTGGATACGCTATATTAGAGCTTCCTCTAAAGTACCTTCTCTGGTTGGCGTGCAGAAAGAGATTGAAGCATGGATGGGAACGACTAAAGGCTTATCGCTCTATGCAAACTTTTACAAGTAAGACATGCATATACCAAATATTAAGACAAACCCGGCCAAAAATTGAATGTATGGAAATTGAGTTGAACTCTAACAAGATCTAATAGATGCTAGTCTTATTGCTTGTATATAGAATCATCGACCTACGCTTCTTTCGGTTATCAATTTTCCAGGTATTATCCAGCATGCGGAAGTAATGCTATGTATTATTGGCTTTTTATGTCCAGTGTTTAGAGATGTTTTATATTTTGTTTCAGCTATGTGGTAGCAGTTCTCATAGCCTTAAAAGATCCAACAGACAAAGAGAAAATGGAAAAAGCATGTAAAGCAATTGAGGAAATGAAGCGTAAACGTTACGTAAGAAAGCCTGGCACAGCATCTCCAGTACACTCTCTTCCGCTGGAGTGGCTTAATCCTAAAGAGGGTCGACATATCAACTCAATTGACTCGCTACTACACCACGACGATCTAGTCAAGGAGTACTTGAACTGTAACTCCAATACGCCGCGTACCCAGACTCGAGTTGGTCGCGAAATAATTGAACGAGCTCTCTTCGAAAGAGATATAAAAACATTTCAAGGGGAAGTTGACGGTATTGAGGCAGATTGGAAAGGCAAGATTTACTTGAAAAGGTATATTCCAGTTCATTTTATACCATCCAATGTCATACCGAGTATGCCTTCAACTGGTGATACAGTGAAGTTTGCCCTGTCATTTGGACTGAATGGTCCCCAAGCTTGGGCTGTTGTATGCCAACCGGGCATGGTCAAGGCACGTAAAGCAGAAAATATTCGGCCAGTAAAAGAGTTGGATACAGAGGATCAAAGTTCAGGTGAAAGCTGTGACGAGGAGGACATGGAAATCCATGTGGATAAACCACTATGTCGGAAAAATATACCAAAGAGCTCAACACAACGAGGTCAATTTGACTGGGGAGTGCATGTTGGCGAACAGCTTCAAGGAATTGTGTCCTTCACTAGTACGAAAGGATATGGAAAAATCCAGAGCCCTACAATACCAGGAAAGTTGTTTTTCCACGCCTCGCAGATCGTTCCTCCGGTGTCATCACTTAAAGATCTTCCAGACAATACTGTTGTGTCTTTTACTGTTGACAAAACGGATAGTCGTGGAGTACGGGCCACGAACGTCAGAGTTATAGAGGTATTGGGTATTGCTTTGCAGCTCTTATTAAAAAGGAAATGATTCAGTAAAACAGGTTTTTTTTCCTTACCTCATTCTTTGCAGAATCTTGATGACTACTTTCCTGACATAAGAAACTACTTAAGGGACGTACAAGACGAGGAAGATAATTGCGTGGCACCACCTAAAAACAAGTAAGCGAGATTATTGCCAGAAGTAATAATAAAAACCCAATGAGGCATCCAGTAATAACCTGAGTGACCTCTATTCAGCACTGATCAATGTGACTGCGAGTCTAATTTAAAGTTGTGGGTTCGGAACGAATTTCATTTCGGTTGAAGACGTAAACGACTCTCCCTGGCTATTCCTTCTCAAACGTACGTAACCCGGCCCTGGCGTAATTTAGGGTGCGTAATTTAGGGTCCGGATCGTCCCAGTCGTCTCCAAAATATGTTCAGTTTCCATATGATCGGGACGATCATATGGAAACGCTACCCAGATCGCAAACGACCCGGTCGACTGAGACGACCTCGATCGCTTGGATAGAATTGAGTTCTATCCGGACGATCGGAACGATCGTGTAAATTTTGAAGCGAATCGGGTCGTTTGCGATCGTCTGGGTAGCGTTACCATATGATCGTCTCGATGGTCTAAACATTTTTTGAGACGACTGGGACGATCCGGACGATTCGGACGAACACATGGAAACCAGGCTTTAAGGAAGGCAAGCACGCTCGGTTGCTTTGTTTTCATGATACTTTCATAGACACTGGTGTGTAGCAGAAAGCTCTTGAGACGTACTCTTTACCCGCATAATATTTACGTCCGAATAATATTTACTCGACAGTTCTTTTTAGATTTGTGATGCTGTTTGCAGTTAAAGATAAAAAATTTTAAGTAAGCAATCGTTGAAGAAAACTATAATCGATAAAATTCTCACATTCACTGCTTTTTCCGTTGTCACCTGAAAAGACTAACCCGTCTTTCTTTCGTGGTATGATAAATATTTGGTATCCAACCATGCATGTCAGATTAATCAGTGGATCAAAATGTCACTTCGACACACAATGTCTGATGCATTAATGAGTGGTTCCCCATGAACATAAACACATGAAATCCGACCAACTTCGGTCAGAGTTTGCTGGGAAGAGGGACAAAAGATTGTCACTCTACTTAGAAGCTTTGCAACTTCTCATGCTCCAAAGTCACAGTCAATTTATTCGCTTTTTGCGATTCGCCTTCTTCCTGCGGCAACGAAGCCTGTGGTATTGGCAAAATATATTGGATTTGCACTATTTAGACGGCGATTTCAGATCTTCAGCTCCTCCGACTGTTGCACTTGATCAGATGCCGGACAAATTCGTCCTTGGTTAGAAACACATGATGTAATAAATAACGCCTATACACATTTTATACTACAGTTTTTCTTTATCATTGTTGTTCTCGAAAAGCGTGACTTTTACGTTCCTTTATGCTCACATAAAAAAAGGATAATATTTATATTGAATCATAAACGACGCCTCGGTTTAATGCGGCATTACTCTGGCTTGGTTACTAGTTATAAAAAAACAATAAAACTAGCGTATCTAAAAGATGGTAATGCTGCGGCACATTCTGTTGATAGTGACAAATTTCAAAGCAGTGATTCATCTATCTGCGCGTTGCAAGACTTGACATTAACCTTTATTCTTAATGCACTGTCAAACACAGGCGGCCCAAGCTCAAATAGCGAGGAGTTATTCTTTTTCATACGGTGTTTATGCGAACGTTCAGCCCGAGAAACGTGACATCCACTATATTACATAACCACCGAGTTGGGTTACGCGAAACGTGACCTTCGCACTGCACCATACCGGTATGGTGGAGTTGTGTTACAGCATAAATGAAATAAGCGTGCTTTACGATTTTCGTGTGTTTAAATTACTCTACAAGTTTTAGTAACGACGATTTCTCTTCATTTAACACATTCGACAACGGGAGGAGAGACTGCTAAGAAAT
>Ga0126343_10001132_pt1 | contig 11965 bp, 6 predicted proteins | sample Cyp2metagenome_FD_92531 | JGI IMG/M metagenome (GOLD analysis project Ga0126343, IMG submission 92531) | Coral microbial communities from Lord Howe Island, Old Settlement Bay, Australia - Cyphastrea 2 metagenome | ecosystem: Host-associated > Invertebrates > Cnidaria > Coral ... | reverse complement strand
AGGGAGACTCCTAAATGGTCAGCAGCCTGAGAGGTGGAGTAACGATGAATCACAGTAGAACTTGCTCAATTTGAGTAGGTTTGAGCAACTATAGATAGGTTTTTGTTAACTGCAAGAAACCCCAGTCTGAAAACCATGGAGGATTAAAACAGTCCCTGTGCTCTGCCAGGTCAAACAGGTAGACTGTATCGCTGTGTTGCGACGCGATCTCCCGAGGGGAGCGCACACTCATATGCCGGCGCAACACAGATCGAACCGGCCCCGTTTTATGAAAAACTCCCGCTAATCCTTTGTTGAAGTAAGGCATTCATGGCTGAACAACCCTCAAATACATGCCAGCCTGTGCAGAGCGTGACTCCTGAGCACAGGAAGAAAACTGCTATTTTCACCGATCCTGGCAGGAGGCGAGCAACGCCGGCCATTGCGCCGGACTCATGCCTTGCGCTTGCAGGAACCTCCCATGATGAATGATTGGCTGCTGTTTAGCTCGCTGGCCTTTCCGGCCTTTTTCCGCACAGCATTTTTCGGCACGATCCTCTGGCTCGTCTTAATATACGTTTATCGTCGTTTTTCAATTGACCGCTGGTTCTGGCATACCGGCCTGGTTGAGCTGTCGCTGCTGGTGATTAGTTATGCCCTTACCAGTCGGATTCTGAGTCTATGACAATCAATACTTTTTACCAAACCTGGCTGCGCCCTGTCCTCCTGACCGCCGTGGTCGTTGCCGTTGGCGCGTACTGTTTCCACGACCTCTGGCAGAAATACCTGGTCGCTCCCTGGACCCGGGATGGACGACTGCGTGCTGAGATTGCAGAAATAGCCCCGCAAGTATCCGGCAATATTGTCCGTATCGCTGTACCCGACAATGGCTTCGTAAAAAAGGGCGATGTCATTCTGGAGATTGACCCGAGTAACTACCGTATTACCCTGGCGCAGCGTGAGTCGGAGCTGGCCGGTGCAAAGTTCAAACAGCAACAACTGGCGAGTACCGCCCATCGTCTTGATGGGATGCCGACACACATGGTCAGCGCAGAGCAGGTCACCAATGCCAATCTGGCCCTGAAAGCACAGCAGCAGGTGGTCAAGGCGGCGCAGGCGGCGCTCAGCCAGGCACAGCTGAACCTGGAACGAACCCAGGTCAAGGCACCTTTTGATGGCTTTGTGACCAATATGGACTTGCGTGTCGGCAGCTGGCTGACTGCCGGGCAACCGGTTCTGGCCTTTATCAACAAGGATCATTTTTTTGTGGTCGGCTACTTTCAGGAAAATCGTTTGCAGGGCGTATGCCCCGGTGCTGTGGCTACCATCAATTTTCTCGGGGAGGATGCCAGTTACCCTGGCAAGGTGATCAGCGTTGGCCGGGGCATTGCCGACAGCAATCAGAATACCAGCAGTCAATTGCTGGCCAATGTTGACCAGACATTCCCCTGGATTCGCCTGGCCCAGCGGATACCGGTGCGGGTCGGGTTTGATCACCTGCCTCCCGAGCAGGAGCTGATTGCCGGGCGCACGGCATCGGTTACTATCCATGATAACGGAACTTGCCCATGACCCTTCCGGTTCGTTATCTCTCGGGCCTGACGGTGTTTTTCCGGGTACTGTTGGCCGGATGGATTACTCTCGCGGTCAGCTTTTATTTTGATATTCCCCGACCGAACTGGGCGCTGATAAGCATTGTGTTTATTGGCTTCAAGGTAGAGTTGGGCAATATCTACGTTAAATCTCTTGCTCGTCTTGTCGGCACTGTGGTCGGTGGTATTGCCGGTATCCTGATCATTATTTTTGCCGGTCAATCCCCCCTGCTGGTGATTATTCTGCTTAGCTTGGTGGTGTGGCTGTGCACCACCTTCACCAGTCGCTATCAGGCCATGGCCGGTTCGGCCAGTTTTCTGGCCTGCATCACCTGCCTGGTGGTGGTGTTGTTTAATCTGAACACCAACAGTCAGGCCACTATCTTGTATTTTGCCGTCTACCGGGTTGTTGCCATCAGCCTTGGAGTGGTGGCTATGCTGATCAGTAGTCTGGTTATCTGGCCAACCAGCAGTCAGGATTGGTTGACCCGCTCCGTTGTCAATCTGCGCAGCCAGATTGCCCGCCTGGCGGAGCTGGCCCGGCACCCGGAGCAGTACCCGTACCCAATGTTTCTTGGCCTGCACACCCAGCTGAGCCGGATGGTAATTGACTGTGATCAGCAACGCTATTACACGCTCTTTCTGGATAACCGCATAGGGCATTTGTCTGGTTATCTGCAGCGGATCATCCTCTCTGTGCTGGACCAGATGGCTACGTTGACCATGCTACGGCGTATCCTGGTCAGGAAAAAAATAGATGCCGAGGACTGCCTGGCAATTGAGCAGGCGATTGAGCAGGAGTGTCAGGAGTTGGACTCAGAAATGGCGCGTTTGATCCATCTGCTCAATCACCCTGAGCAGATCAGGAAGCAAGACGCAGAGCCTGGCCAGAACTCGCTCCTGAATCTTCAGAACTGGCGCAACACGCTGTACGGCAGCCTGGCAACCGTGGTGCCGCTGGTGATTGGCTTTTATTTCTGGGTTATGACTGGCACACCGCTCGGCCCGCTTGTGGCGCTGGGGTGTATCATGGTCCCCTCAATGCGGGTGATGGCCGGAGCCCCGCGCATCCCGTTTTCCGGGGCACTGAAGGCCATCCTGCTCTCCATAGCCATTGTTTTTGTGACCCAGTATGTTCTGTTGGTTCACTTTGACAGTTTCTGGCTGCTTTATCTTCTGTCCATTCCGGTACTGGCTGTCACTGTGTGGTCTATTCACTACAAGGTGAGCCTGATTGGGTTTTTCTGCGCCATTCTGATCCCAATCATGATGCCCATCGCCAATGAGCAGTCGTTTCAGCCTCTGGCTCTCTTTAATAATGCCCTTGCGCTGTTTGTCGGCTTTTTTATTGGCTATCTCTGTGTTGAGGTGATTGGCTCTCCGCCCAGAGCGACATTGTGCAAGGATTATCTGCAAACCCTTACTACCTTGTTGCAGCGCACCATGAACCGGGGAGACGCCGGCATAACGCCGGTGCTGTTTCGTCGCCAGATACTGCCCCTGAGCTTTGCCATGCTGCCGCTGTTTCCTCAGCAACAGGAGCAAGTTCTGAACTGGCTGGATACCCTGGCGTCAATGGGCAGTATGCGCCTGAAACTGCACGGACTGAGCAGCAGCTCGCAAGCCTGTGACCAAACCAAAGCCACCTATGGCCAGGCACTCGAACAGATGGCTTACCTTGTCAACCATTTGCATCTTCCGACAGCGGCCATGGCGCCGGCAGACGAAGAACGCCAGCAACAGATGGACAGCCTGTTTGACCGAGCCCTGACGCTGTATCGTCAGGACCCGCACCAGTACACTCTCGATCTGCTGGTTCTGTGCGCCTGCATGCGTCGTCATCATGAAATGTCGTTTACTGATCAGCGGGTGTAGCAGTGATTGTTGGTTGCTGCCAGTTAGCTCGGCTTGACCCGCCCCTAAGGAGTAGTCCCGAGATAACTTCCGCATTTATGGAATCTGAACTCCGTTCGGACTGAGCCTGTCGAAGTCCGGTGACAGCACCCTTCGACTTTGCTCAGGGTGAACGGAAATCTGGAAGTTATTTCGGGACAGATCCTAAAGGAAGCGGGTTTGCGCCTCAATTTCGATCAATCTCTGAGAAAGTGCTGTCTCTGGCCAAGGAGAGGCTGATTGTCAGCCAGCCCGAGCACATAACCAACCTGAGTTACCAGGGTAACTGCAAATCCTCTCCTTGGCGCTTCAAGAGTCACTTGATCCCGGCGGCTGGCTCCGGGGTTTTCCGCAAGTAGGTCAGAAACCTTCAGGGGCCTGCCGGAAGCCGCCCCACGTACCCTCTCCATTAATGCATCCCGTCCCCAGGAGGATCGAACGTATACGGTTATGGTTTGGGGAGGGTAAAGAGGGCCATCTCCCAGCAAGTAGGCTCCGCGTGTAAGCACTGGTATTTCCGTACCATTTGTCGGCTGTAAGGACACCACATGATCCGCTGGGGTTCCCGGAGCATCATCAAGAATGCTTTCCAGGCTAGTGCCACCTCTGTCAGCCGCCTTCTGTATTAGCCGCAATATTTTTGCTGACCCGGTATGTACAGTTACCCTGTCTCCCACGGTTGCACCACCGCAGGCAGAGTCGCGGCCAATAACTTCGCCAGAGCTTGCCACTATCAGAGTTTCAGCATAGGCAACGCTTACTGCTTCTGGCGGAGTAGTCTTAACGGTTCCTTTGCATGGGAAGTCCGGGTTGTCTGTGAGCACACACTCCAACAATATAGCTTTGTCAGGCTTAGCCGCAGAATCAATCGACCACTTAACGTAACGAGTGGCCGCTGCACTACTTGTTGTGTACAGGGTTAGGCTCTGTACCGGAATCATTGCACCAGGGGTTACAGCCCCACCGCCAGGGGGAGGGGCAGCGGCGCCGGCTAAATTTGGCGCTGAAGAAGCTCTTCTCACTGTTGGCAATGCACCAGAAGCCGATGGGCCAGAAAGTGGTGATCTACCTCCCGACCAAGTGCCAGCTCTTACCCTGGGAAGTGGCATGTCTACTGAGTCCTGTTCATGGATTGAATGTTATGTTTTTCTGGGCGTTCCTGCGCTTTGTCAACTACTCGCCCCTAAGGGGGATGAGCGTCCCGAAATAACTTCCGCATTTATGGAGCCTGAACCCCGTTCGGACTGAGCCTGTCGAAGTCCGGTGACAGCACCCTTCGACTTTGCTCAGGGTGAACGGAAAACGGGAAATTATTCAGGACAAATCTTTACAACTGGCTCCTAAATTTTGGTGTTGCTGTACGTCTCGCCCAGTGTAACCGTCAAAGTCATCTTCCCTTTGGGGAGGTGAGTGTTTATGCACTCTTGACAAGGCTGCGCCGCTCGAAAGTAGCGTAATACTACGCAAAAACAAATTGTGGATTGTACAAACGACAGTGCCACCGGATGGCAAAAAAATTAGTCTCGGTCTGAACCGCAACTCAAGGAAGTGGATTTGCGCCTCAATGTCGATAGATAGGTGTGCAATGATCAATAACAGTCTTCAACTATTTTTCAGAACGGATTTAATCATTTTCAAAATGGTTTTTGACGCTTTTGAATTAAGACTCAATGAATAACTTACAATTAGTTGGGAATTTTAAGCAATTACGCCGTTTATTTGTAAACGCTTCCCTTAATACCAACGTCACGGACGAACCAATCAGCAGGTAGCTATGAATCAATCCAGTACTGTGCATGACGGCTGGGATATTCCCGAGGAACAATCAGCCAGTCGCGATGACCTTCTTGAATGTCTTGCCCTGCTAACCCGTTATTATGGCAACCCATACTCACGGGAATCGTTGAAATCGGGGATGCCCCTGGAGAATGGTCAGTTTACGGCGGAAGTTTTTATCAGGGCTTCTGAACGCGTTGGCCTGACCTGTAAAGTGCACAAGCGCGCCATAGCAGAAATTTCCTCGCTGGTGGTGCCGGCAGTGTTACTGCTCAACAAACGCAAAGCCTGTATTTTGACCGAAATTGATCACAGCGCCGGTACGGTGAAAGTCGTGGTGCCAGAGGCCGGCGAAGGCACCAAGACCCTCAGCATTGATGAGCTGGCGCAAATGTACAGCGGTTATGTCATCTATGTTCGGGAAAAACACCGCTACGATCGCAGAACACCACAAAAACTGAATGTTAAATCCAGGCACTGGTTCTGGGGCACTATTCTTGGCTCCTGGCGCATCTACCGCGATGTGCTGCTGGCATCGTTGCTGATCAACATTTTCGTCGTGGCCAGCCCGCTGTTTGTCATGAATGTTTATGACCGGGTTGTTCCCAACCAGGCGTTTGATACCCTGTGGGTGCTGGCGGTGGGGGCATTTATTGTTTTCAGTTTTGATTTTGTGCTGAAAATGGTGCGTAGCTACTTTATTGATCTGGCCGGTAAAAAATCAGACATTCTGCTCTCATCCACCATCATGGAAAAGGTGCTCGGCCTGAGCATGAAAGCCAAGCCGGTTTCGGTCGGCTCCTTTGCCAAAAACCTGCAAGACTTCGAGAGCATCCGTGACTTCATTACCTCATCCACCGTCACCGCCCTGGTGGATTTGCCCTTTACCTGCATCATTCTTTTCGTGATTTTCATGCTCGGCGGTCCGGTGGCCATTATCCCGCTGGTGGCCATGCTGATCATTGCCCTTTACAGCTTTTTCATTCAGGAACCTCTCAAGCAGTCCATCGATAAAACCCTCCGTTCCAGCCAGCAGAAAAACGCCACACTGATTGAAAGCCTCTCGGGCATGGAAGCGCTGAAAATCTCTCAGGCTGAGAGCGATATCCAGTACAAGTGGGAGAAGTCCGTCAGCCACATCGCCACCTGGGGTATTAAAACCAAACTGCTCACCACCTCTGCCACCAATTTCAGTGCCTACGTTCAGCAATTAGCCAATATCAGTATGGTGATCCTCGGGGTGTACCTGATTGCCGAAGGTGAGCTGAGCATGGGTGGGCTGATTGCCTCGGTGATGCTCTCCGGTCGCTGCCTGGCACCAATGGCTCAGATTGCCGGTCTGGCAACCCGTTACAATCAGTCAAAATCGGCACTCGATGGCCTTAATCAGGTCATGGATATGCCCTCAGAACGCCATGAGGACCGGGACTACGTCAACCGCCCTGACCTGCAGGGTGCCATTGAGTTTGACGGCGTTAACTTTGCCTACCCCAATCAGGAAATCCAGGCACTGAGAGAGGTCAGCCTGAAGATCAAAGCCGGGGAAAAAGTGGCCATTATCGGTCGCATTGGCTCGGGCAAGACCACCATCGAAAAACTGATCCTTGGTCTTTATGAGCCTGATGATGGCGCGGTTCGCATTGATGGCATCGATTTGCGTCAGATCAACCCCACTGACCTGCGCTCCAGCATCGGTTGCGTCAGTCAGGACATCACCCTGTTTTACGGCTCCATCCGGGACAACATCACCCTTGGTGCCAACCATGTGGACGATGACCAACTGCTCAGGGCAGCAGAGATCGCCGGTGTGAGCGAGTTTGCCAACAAGCATCCCAACGGTTTTGACATGATCGTTGGTGAGCGCGGGCAAAACCTCTCCGGTGGTCAGCGCCAGAGCATTGCCCTGGCCCGCGCCCTGCTGATGAACCCGCCCATTCTGGTGATGGATGAACCCTCAAGCTCCATGGACAACACCACCGAGCTACGCATGAAAGAGCAACTGAAAAGCCAGTGTCAGGACAAGACGTTAGTTTTGGTCACTCACAAAGCCTCAATGCTTGACCTGGTGGACCGATTAATTGTTGTTGACAGTGGCCGAATTGTTGCCGACGGCCCGAAAGACCAGGTACACGCAGCACTCAAGCAAGGAAAGCTGAAAATTGGCTAAGCCGACAGGGATATCAACAATTGAAGAGAGACGCCTGTGAACCACACCGATGAGCCAAAGCGACCAAAAAGGGAGTCGGATCAACCGGAGCTGGACCGGTCTGACCTGCAGTTCAATCTTGACCAGGGCCAAGCGCAATCGAACAGCGGTGAGCCTGAGGTGTTGCCGGAAGATATGGAATATATCTCCGACACCAACGTCGCCGTGTTGATCAAAACTCCCAGAGGTGGGCGTCTGCTGATTTACACCATGATCCTGGCGCTGTTCTCCGGCATTGTCTGGGCCAATTATGCCCGCCTTGATGAGATTACCCGGGGTATCGGAACGGTCATTCCGTCTTCTCGCCTGCAAGTGGTGCAAAACCTTGAGGGCGGCATTCTGGAAAAGATTTTTATCCGCGAAGGGGAGCAGGTCCAGTCCGGGCAGCCGCTGATGCAGCTTGATGATACCCGCTTCTCGTCCACTTTCCGCGAAAGCGCCATCGAGTACTACAGTGAGCTGGCCAAGGCCGCACGATTAACAGCGGAACTTTCTGGCAAGGCTCTGAGCTTTCCTGAGGAGCTCAATGATTACCCGGATTACGTCAAGCGTGAACGGGATATTTTCCGCCAGCGTGCCGACCGCCTTGATGCCGAACTGAACGTCGCCAGTGAACAGGTCACCCAGGCTCGCCACGAGCTGAGCAACGCAAGGGATCAACTGAAATTCCTCACCACCAGTTTCCAGCTCGGTTACGACGAACTGGCGCTGACCATTCCCCTTGCCCGGCAGGGTGTTGTCTCCAGGGTAGAACTGCTGCAACTGAGACAGCGGGTAAACGATCTGGAATCGCAAAAACGCAAAACCGAGCTGAGTATCCCCAGGCTCAACGCCAGTTATCAGGAATCCCGCGCCCGCCGGGAAGAGATCATTCAGAAATACCGCGCTGATATTGCCCAGGAGCTGAAGGAGACTGAGGTGCACCTGGATCAGCTCGATGAGTCAAACATTGCTCTGGAAGATCAGGTTGAGCGCACACTGGTGCGCTCGCCCATGGACGGCATCGTGAAAAAGATCCACGTCACCACGCTCGGTGGTGTGGTGCAGCCGGGCATGAGCCTGCTGGAGATCGTCCCGCTTGAAGACAACCTGTTGATTGAAGCCCAGATTCAACCCAAAGACATTGGCTTTTTGCGCGAAGGTATGCGCGCCATTGTCAAACTGACCGCCTACGACTTTGCCATTTATGGCGGTCTTGAGGGCGAGGTGGAGCACATCAGTGCGGACACCATCAAGGACGAGAAAGGCGAAAGCTTCTACATCGTACACATCAGAACCAAAAGCAACTCCGTTGGTACAGAAGAAAAGCCTCTTTTGATTATTCCAGGCATGAGAACCGACGTGGACATCATCACCGGTGACAAAACGCTGATGGCTTATCTGCTCAAGCCAATTCTCAAAGCCAAACAAAATGCACTGACCGAACGTTGAGGTGATAACGAATATGGATGCAAATTCAGGGAATGTAATCGGTAGTGTCAACAGCATTGATGGGCGTGTCATAGCGGTTTCCGCCGACGGCACCATTCGGATTCTGGCCGAAGGCGACCCCATTTACGAAGGCGACCAGATTACCACGCAAAACGGTGCTCAGGCGCAGATTATGCTCAGTAACGGTAATCTTGTTCCCCTCAACAGTCAGTCAACGCAGGTATTCGATAATGCGTTTTTGTCCTCTGTAAACAGTGGCGAGCAAAGTGACGAAGGTGAGGGTGATGAAGGTGACGGTGGGGGCGACAGTCAGGACCCTGACGATAAAGCCATCGCGCCGAGAGAGGCTGACTCACCGGTAGATGACCTGAGCAGCCCGGAGGCAGGCCCTGACAGCAGCCCCCAGCCGCTCAGTGCACCCTCTTCTGGTGCTGTGCCAGTCATCCAACGGGATGACGCCAGCGATGATGACGATGGTGTCAGCGATGCACCGGCCGCAGTCAGCCATCAGGATGAGGCCGAAGATGACAGCATTGCAGTAGCTGATGACAGCCAGGATCAGGATGACAACAGCCGGGCCATCGCACCTGCAAACACCCCGGCAGTCATCAGCGGTACCGATACCGGCAATGTTGTCGAAGACAGCGGTAACCCCCTAAGCATCTCCGGTGCGTTATCAGTCACTGATCCCGATAATGGTGAAGCGCAGTTTGTCAGTGCCACCGTTAGTGGCAGTTACGGCAATCTGGCCATTAATGGCGATGGTAGCTGGCAGTACACCGCTGACAATGACCTGACGGATATTCAGGCCCTTGGGGTGGGCGATACCTTGTCGGACACCATCGCTGTGCAGTCGGTGGACGGTACCGCCCATGATATTACCCTAACCATTCAGGGCAGTAACGATGGCCCGATTCTTGATGTTCCCTTACAGAATCAGGGTACCAGCCAGGACAGCCCCTTTAACTACCAGATACCCGCCAACACCTTCACCGATATCGAAGGTGACGCTCTGACCTACAGCGCAACCCTGGCCGATGGCAGCGCACTGCCAGATTGGCTGAGTTTTGATGCCAATACCAGAACCTTCTCAGGAACACCTGGCAACAGCGATGTAGGCATCCTGTCCGTCACTGTTACCGCCAACGATGGTCAGGCCAGCACAGATGCCACTTTTGCCCTGGATGTGACCAATGTGAACGATCCGGCAGTGATCAGCGGTGTCGACACTGGCTCGGTGACAGAGGATGACAACGTCTCTCTGACCACCAGTGGCCAGTTGCAAGTCAATGATGCTGATGTGGGTGAATCTCAATTCTCTGCTGGTAGCTACAGTGGTCTCTACGGCTCCGTCATCCTTAGTACAGAGGGTAACTGGAGTTACAGTGCTGCCACTGCCCAGGCAGTCATTCAGGCTTTGGGTAATGGGGATACCCTGATTGATACCATCACCGTTCAGTCAGTCGATGGCACTGATCATGATCTGACCATAACGATCAACGGGACTAATGATGGTGCGGTAATCAGCGGTACTGATACTGGCATGGTCACCGAAGACGACAGCGCCATGCTGACCGTTTCCGGTGCCCTCTCAGTCACCGATGTGGACTCTGGTCAAGGTCAGTTTGCTGCTGCCACCGTCAGCGGTAACTACGGTAATCTGACCGTCAGCGCCGATGGCAGCTGGCAGTACAGTGCTGTTAGCAATCAGTCTGATATTCAGGCCCTTGGTGTGGGTGATTCCCTGGCGGAAATCATTACTGTCACGTCGGTGGATGGCACCAGTCATGATATTACCCTGACGATTGCGGGCAGTAACGATGGGCCAGTAGCTGGTGCGTTCCTGATGACCCAGAACACCAGTCAGGGAAATGCCTTCAGTTATCAAATACCCGTTAATGCCTTCAACGACCTGGACGGTGATGCTCTGTCTTACAGTGCATCTCTGGCCGATGGCAGCGCACTGCCGAGCTGGCTGAGTTTTAATGCCAATACCAGAATCTTCTCAGGGATGCCGGGCAACAGCGATGTGGGTTCTTTGCTGGTTACTGTCAGTGCCAGCGATGGTTTGGCCAGTGCCAGCTCTACCTTTGCCCTGAACGTGGGTAATGTCAACGACTCGGCGGTGATCAGTGGAGCTGATACCGGTTCGGTAACCGAGGACAGTGCCGCCTTTCTGACTGCCAGCGGTACTCTCAACATCAACGACCCTGACAGTGGTGAGTCTCAGTTCAGCGCAGGCAACTACAGCGGCCAGTACGGCTCAGTCGCCCTGAACCCGGCAGGTGTCTGGAGTTACACCGCCAGCAACAGCCAGCCGGCCATTCAAGCCTTGGGCGATGGCGATGCACTGGTTGATACCATTACTATTCAGTCCATAGATGGCACCAGTCACAACCTGACTATCACGATCAACGGCACTAACGATGGTGCCGTGATCAGTGGTACTGATGCCGGTATCGTTAGTGAAGATGACAGTGCCATGCTGACCGTTTCCGGTGTGCTCTCCGTCACTGATGTAGATGCCGGTCAGGATCAGTTTGCCAGCGGGACCATCAACGGTAACTACGGCTCCCTGAGCATCAGTACCAACGGCAGCTGGCAATACACTGCCAACAACAGCCAGCCGGACATCCAGGCGCTTGGGGCCGGTGATTCCCTGATAGAAACCATTACCGCCACCTCAGTGGATGGCACCAGCCAAGACATCACTGTAACCATTGCCGGCAGCAACGACGGTCCGACACTGGATATCCCCCTGCTGAACCAGAATGCCAGTCAGGGCAGTGCCTTCAGTTATCAGGTTCCGGCGAACGCCTTTAGTGATCTTGACGGTGATGCCTTGGGCTACAGCGCAACCTTGGCAAATGGCAATCCATTACCAGGCTGGCTTACCTTTGACAGTGCCAGCGGCACCTTCTCAGGGACGCCGGGCAACAGCGATGTGGGTTCTTTATCCGTCACAGTCAGTGCCAGCGATGGTCTGGCCAGTGCTGACTCTACCTTTGCCCTCAATGTGGGCAATGTTAACGATCCGGCGGTAATCGCAGGTACGGACACTGGTGCAGTGACTGAAGATGACGCAGCT
>Ga0126343_10001131_pt1 | contig 11968 bp, 9 predicted proteins | sample Cyp2metagenome_FD_92531 | JGI IMG/M metagenome (GOLD analysis project Ga0126343, IMG submission 92531) | Coral microbial communities from Lord Howe Island, Old Settlement Bay, Australia - Cyphastrea 2 metagenome | ecosystem: Host-associated > Invertebrates > Cnidaria > Coral ... | reverse complement strand
GTTTATTTAATTTGCGAAATTGTGCTATCGTAGTAGAAGATTTAGCTTCTGACGGTACTAACGTCAGTATCGCTTTCTCACTTTGCATCACTTACCTTTCACCCAATCAGCTAGCAGAAGAGTCTATTTCAGAGGACGTTACCGACGCTTGAGAAAAGGAGGGAGAATATGGTACGTGAAGATTCACAGAAAGAGATACAGACTCCGCAGAAGCGGGCAACAAGTGAAAATATACTACAACAAAAGATGGCGTCCATGTAAAAAACAACGCGGAAGGTGGTTCATCTGGTTTGGAAGAAAATGGAAACCTATTGTGAAGCGTAGAGGCCGCTGGTATTTAAGATATCGACGACGGCTGCAGCGACTCCGAGTCAAGGCGAACCAGTTGATGATCAAGTTCAGACGAGTCTGGGCGCGCATGATGATGATGAAGAGACGGCTGTACATGATGCTAGGGCGCAAGTGGAAGCGGGTTACTCGTCGCCGAAAATATCGCATAAGATATCACGGTCGTTTCCTGCGAGCAAGGAGAAGGCGAGGGGCGGTCCGCGTAAGATACCATGGCAAATGGACTCGAAAAAGGAAAATAAGAACGAGAAGACCGCGTCGAATGTGTAAGTGAACAGTTAAAGTTACATCACTTGAAGAGCTGAGTTGGTTGAGTTTCAAAAGCCGCCGTCCTGTGTTTGTGTAGTTTAGCTTTTGCATAGCCCTACAATCGTCTAAACGTATCGGTGAAACAGGCTTACAGAAATCGTAATTTAATTAGTTTGGCTTTTATGACTTCTAAAAAGGTCGTAACAGACTTGGGTATCTATTTTGCAGCGAGAAGGCGTAGGAGACGAATACGAAGAAGGAGAAGAAGACGAGCAAGAAGACGACGACGCAGGAGAAGACGACGAAGACGACGACGGCGACGGCGGCGACGTAGGAGAGGTGGAAAACGACGCTGGCGAGGAAGACGTCGAAGGCGACGGCGACGGCGAGGACGTACGTACTTACTACCACGAGCCTCAAACACCTCAAAATCTTTAACGAGAAACATTCATATTCTCCTTGCAATAACGAGATTTTGTCTTGATGTTACAACAAATTCTTACAACTGACATTAAAAGATATGTATCACCATTAGTAAGGCGAATAAGAGCTTTGAACGATTGGAACTTATGATTTAAGCAAAAAGTAGAATCTTCATAAGGTATAAATTGATCTCTAAAACTCCTATTTTGAGTGGTTAAGAAACTCAGAAAGCCAATAACGAGAAAAACCACACACAAACGCGTGTAATTGTGCAGACCTCTCAGGGAACTTTGCAATTTATTGATTGGCTAGTTTCGATCCTACATTTTGTACTTTTTTCAACAGTTTCCGTACTTTTTTCGAGCTTTCGGCTGTTAGACTACAGCCGTCGATAGATAAAAACTGAAAAAAGTGATAGAGTGACATTTATAGTTATGGCAAGTCACCGTCTGAGACTGTTAAAAGAATTAAAAAAAAATTAACATTTCTTACAACATTTTTTTAACAAAGACTCGGCTGTCGGGAATAAGTTAGTAATCAGAAATTTCTAGGAAAGCCACTGTCATAATCAAAGTACATTTGGAAAGTTGAGAGATCAGAATATCTTTCAGTTTCCACTTCCACAACGTATTTCTTTTTGTTCTTATCTACAGGATATGTAAGATTGAGAGTGGAAAGTCAAGGTTATGTTGATAAGAAGCGCGGACGTACTTTGCGTGGACGCTCGCGGGCCTACATCAGAGTCAACGGAAGAGATTATTCTCCGCATAGACGTGGGATTAACGTTGTCGTCATCACCCGCCGGACAGGTAAGGACTTATAAGCTATTCCTACCTTTCTGGTACGCTTCGAAAGGGATTATCGTCTGTCCTTGAATAGGCATGGTTGTAATTGTATCGTTTTCAAGCGCCGGACAGGTAAGGACTTATATAATTTGAAAGCTATTCCTACCTTTCTGGTACGCTTCGGAAGAGATTATCATCTGCCCTTGAGTAGGTATTGTTTTGCATCATTATCAAACGCCAGGTAGGTAAGGACTTGTAGTCTTTAAAGCTATTTCTACCTATTTGGTACACTTCGAAAGAGCTTATTCTCTGCACAAGCGTTGGTTTTGACGTTTGTGTTGTCGACCGTCGCACTGTACCAAGAGTAACATGTCCTCAATTGTATCTTTAATTTTAGATGTATGGTTTCACCCTTATATTGTGATTTTCGACTCTAGCCTCTTGAATTCGCAAGCTAATTTATCAATGGCTTAGATAATATCAATATTGACATAGAGTGTCATGTTTTTCTTTAAATCTTATTGTTAATGTTTTTACTGCAACAGGCCGTGTTGTACAAAGGAGGTCTTTTGACACACATGGCAACCGTTATCATGCAAAGAGGTTCAAGGGATTTATTTACAGCATTAGACGAGGGTAAGTTTATTTTCACTGCTCTTGGCTGTTTGTTTTCTGATGATAACATTTTTATTCCTACAGTGTCCCAACTTGATTGGATCTTTCATTACATTCATATTAAAATCACTGGCTATCCTTGAAATCTGATTCGTTCCCAGGAGGGCGATTTATTCACGAATCCTACTATTTTTTTTAATCGCGTCTTTTTCCTTGCCAATGGGAATGCAATGCTAAAACAAACAAACAATCAGATTTCAAGGCTTTTTAAAGTAACCATTCGCGTTGCAGGAAAATGAAAGACAAAAAAGCAATTTTTTTTACAAATTTGGCAGCTTTTGTTGCCAAAACTTTATTAAGTTTGAAAAATGGATGAATTTAATTACTTACAGTTTCTAAATGATGATGAACAGCTCCTCCAGGCTGAACTGAAAATCAACTTTTCCGAAATTCTTTTCCACCTTTCAGTACAGATGTTGATTATTATTTTGGAAAAATTTCTTTACCGTCTGCCGAAGAAGCTCCGTGCCGAGTACAGGAAAACAGAAAGAAACGAAGAAAACATAACAACAAATTCAACCTTACTTGATGAAATGCTATAGTCCCAGTTTTTTTCCCAATGCTAACATTTTCTGGCAATTGCAGGAGTATTGTGCTACTTGCAATCCAAGACGAGGCGTATCGGTATCTTAGATACTACAAATTTGTACTCAAAAAGCTGCACATCAATACACGAAGAGTAAAACTGGGTTTTAGAAGCAGTCTTGCCGTGATCGGATATGTTGGTCGTAGAAAACCATATTGGATCAGATACATGAGTCGCCCGCAGGGACGAGGTCCAAGTTACGCATCAGCCCGCATTCCACTTGGGAGAGGTAAGGGAATTACAAGTTTGGTTTAACATTTTTGTTAACTTCATTTTATGATCCGACTTATTTCTGCACATATTTATAGTTGTGGTATCCATTGAAGGGCAAACTGTGGTCTGACGGCCGAAAGCTCGAAAGTTTTAACTTTATAGAGCCAGTGACCGTTTTTATAAATTGTCAGTATGGTTGTCCTGGCTACGCTTCGTCTGTTTTGAAAGGCTTCGGATTAGTTGTCGCTAAACGAGTTTTCAAGCTAGATTTCTCGAGAGAAAATTAATAATTATGATAATTCGCCGTCTAGGACTGAATCTGTAAAGTGTATATCACTCAAAAGTGGGAGTCGATAGTATTTTACGTTTTCATGTCAAAGACACCGTCATTTGCCTTCACGAAAAACAGCTACCCGTCCACTGTTCTCAGGTTACACTTCTACGATAACTGCAAGAATTCTCGCGCGCTCATTGACTAATTGTTATTGTCAATAAGCGGACAGACACACGAATTTATAATTTATGGGAAGCGTCAACGAGTGAGAGCGGACAATTTGACAATTTGTAATCTTTTCAAACAAATTGATTTCAGTTTTTAATGCGTTTGTCCTGTTACTGACAGTGACTTTCGTCATACTATTGTCAAAGTAGTCTGCGGATCCACTCGACTATCGCCTCGTACATCCACAGCTACTTTGATTCATGATCAATAACAGGACAAACACATGGAATACTGACGTCAATTTGTCAATTTGATTGGTTAGCTTTCTTCTAGGTGTGCCCGGTTTAAGTAGACCCGAACCCAAACACCTAAAAGCCTCAGATGCCGTCGAAAATTCCGGTAAAAAAATTGAGCATTTGACCCGAAAAAAGTACCTAAAATTGCGGAACGGATAGTTTAAAAGTATTCTTTTAAAAGTTACGAGTGAAGGTTTTTGTTTGCCAGATTTGTTCACTTCTTTGCTTAGAGATCGTTTGCATGGTTACTGAACGAAGGGTATTATTATGAACATTCCTGACACAAATTCCTTTTGTCAATTTTTCGCCATTTTAAAGCAGGACTGTTGATTATAAACCTTTTTTTGTCTGACAAAAATCTATCTACAGGTCGACGACGGCGCCGATACGTCAAACTCGGTGGACGAAGAAGGCGCGTCAGAAGATACCGAATATGGACGACCAAAGTCAAAGGAAAAGTCTTCAGGATTCGCCGAATGAGAAGGCGTTTATATGCACGCTTCAAGAGGAAGTATGTAAGGGTGAAGAGAAAACGTAAAACATGGAAGATCCGTGTAAGACGTCGCTGGTGTAGTTTAAGGCGTCGAGGACGTTCTTGGAGATACCGATACAGGAATCGTTGGAGACGCCTTGGGCGCTTCAAGCTTAGGCTTCGTGTCGGTCGTCGTTACAAGAAAATCAAGCGAGTCCGCAAGAAATGGCGCTTGTTCAGCAAGAAAAGATGGAGGCCAATAATGTGTGGCATACGTCGTTTTGTAACTTACAAAAGGAAGAGAGTTTGGCTGAAGAGAAGACGTGGGAAATGGAAAGCTCGTTTACGAAATAAATGGAGGAACATCAAACTTCGTAAGTATCTTGAAAATGTAATAATAAGCTGTATATTAAGAGAACCTTATAGTATATCGCTTTTACCTTTAGTCTTGTAGAAACCAAAGAGAGCGGTAATCTACTTGCCGTTCTCCTTGCTGAGATATTTGTTTTAACCATACCCAAGTCCGGAAACAGCCAATCGGAAGCCGTGCCCTCTGGTCTACTGTCCTGATATCCTGCGATATCAAGTCACTAACCTGATATGCGACGATATCATGGTGATCTAGCGGAATTTGGGTTCGGTAAACAGCTAGTCGTACTTTTTTTGGTACCCTTCGCATATCAGTCCCGTTTGGTGTAGCCATGGCTATTTTGGCTCAACAACATCTCGAAAAATTACGAAGCATGGTTCGGCTAAACTCGCCAGATATGCAGTTGATATTTTGCTTCGCTTTTGTTTCAGGTCGTTACCGACGAAGAGGAAGAAGAGGAAGAAGAAAGTTCCCACGGCGTGAGTATTTATCTTTGAATACTTAAGAAATAAAGTAAAGAAAGTTCAGTTGAAGTTACGCCTAGTCCGATCACAATCTTTGGCTCTGTTTTTTGCAAAGCTAACTTTTTGTACCTTGTGTACTGACGAATTTTCGCAGTTGTGATGAGGGAAACGAGAATATTTGTGAAAAAGCCTCACTAAGGAAGCGCCAGTTCTTGCATGAAAGGTTTTCAGTCTAACGGTGGGAAAATGTATGAATATATAGCGAGCTTAATCACAATAATATTTATTGGCTCGGAAGAAAAATATATACCTGGAAGATGTTAATTAGATTAGAAGTTGATTAACAAGATCTATAGAACGTATTTAATAAAAACAAAGGAGCCTAAAGGCTAAAAGAACCGCCAGGTGGAGTATCGTAGACTAGAGTATTCATTGACTGCAACCGATCAATGAAACCTACAAACTATTCTATTTTGCGATCTGTTTTTAAGAATAGCACTCATCTCTTTTGCCGCAGGTCGACGACGCAAGCTCGTTTTCTTCAAAAGACGTAGACTTCGTATGAGACGTCTTCGTAAATGGTCCTTCAAGGTAGGAAAGCGTTCGTACAGAATACCCAAGCTGCGGCGAAGAATACTTGTGTACTTCAGACGCAAATGGGTCAGGATAAAGTTCAGAGGAAGACGACGATACCTTTTGTACAGGCGTACTTGGCGTCAGATACGTAAAATCGGCCGTTACTGGAAGGTCCGTATATCAAGACGGTTCATTACCATTCCACGGTTTTCACTGAAGGTTGTTTTTAATCGTCGTCGTGTAAGAATCGTACGTCGTCGTAGGAAGTGGCGGGTGTACGTTAGGAGGAAATGGAGGCCATTAGGATGCAGGATCCGGCGTTATGTCCGCTACAAAGGAAAGCGCCGCTGGTTAAAGAGAAGGAGGGGAAAATGGAGATTGAGGTACCGAAACAGATGGACGGGAATCACCAGACCGATCACAGGTAGGAATGATCCCCGGAGTTTCCCTCTTTTAGGCTGCTATATCATCATTGTATGCTTCAATCACTGCTTTCAATTTTTTTGGTAAGGATGGTTAGTTTCAGTATTGAACATTTGTTATATCATATATAAATATAAAGTGATACAAATTACAATTCCTTTGTCCGTCGGTTGTGTGCGCAAATTAAGCCGTTACAGAAGTCACATAGCTCCTTGCCCAGATCAAAACTACTCAATTGTTCCAGTATCGTTTTCTCAAGGTTAGAATTTTGTGAAAAGCTTGCATCCGTATACGTACACCTAAATCCTCTTTTTTCGTCTGCTGTTTAATCGTGAGGTCGCTAAGCAACAATGTTCCTACAATAGCTAGTAGATTACGAAAACTTCTTAAATACAGCTGTGTCTAGGAAGACTGGCCTACAACAAACTAAATGGGTTCGCGTCAATACTAAAAGAGATGGTGGGTAGTAGTTTCGCCGTTGCTTGTTTGGAACTCGAAACACGGTAACAATTTTATAACCTCTTATTTGAGAGTATTTTTTCTTGGATACTGCGTTAGCCGTCCGGCTTTTTCTTAAGTGTTTGTAATTGCCAGCTTGTAAGGTCTTGATGTACTGTATTGTTTTTTTTTCCCGTAGTTCGACGAAGAACGCGACGTCGACGTTATGGAAGACGTCGAGGTGAGTAAAACTTACATCCCTTGATATACGCGTAATCTCACGTACGTTTGTACTATGGGTTAATTATGTTATCTTGTATGAGCCTCATGTCGCGGATGTGAACATTAAATCAAGAAACTGCGTAGCGTCTTTTAAACTTACAAGTAAATATTAAAATGTTCATGAAGACGCTTAATGGCGGTATAAATTAACCGACGTTTCGGCATTACTGCCTTCTTCAGTGTGTTTCAGCTGCCACGTAAAATAACGAGATAGTTATTTACAGTCGTGTGCTGTTTTGAAACTGCACGTGCGAAAAAAAGGCGCGCGCGTGTGTAAGAAATGAGAAGTCGCGGAACCTGACGGAGTGTTGACCTTCTTAGAAAAAGTCAGAGGGAGAGAAATGAGAATAATCTAACGTAGTTTGCACTGTGGAGTCGGTAGGTTATCTGGTAAGAACCACATCTCGCGGAACTCGACGGAGTGTCGGTCTTCTTAGAAAAGGAGAGGGAGAGATAAGAGATGGGATATGTCAGCTTCCTTGGGTGTATCATCTTCTCGTTGAGACAATTCCACTCCTTAGTTTAATCTCAGCCTTTTAGATCACTTCTCTTTAGAAAACAACCCATTATGTAAAGAATGAAGAGAGATTTGCATGGTTATTATAGGAATTAGGTATGTCACATGAAGCGCCAGACTACTGAAGTTACCGTATACGTGTATCACAAGCAATAATAGCAGATTTGCACGAGACTTTGCCACCGTAAGATGATGAGTTATTTATGTCAGAAATATTTTAGAAAATGGGGGGTTACTTCGTTTTGGGGACAACATTCTCGGACGAACACCCAAAGTCTGAAAAAATCGGGCTTCGTTAGCGAATAAGGCCAATTAGATCTTTGAAGTGAAATGTTCTCGCCAAATGTTGAAGTGGACCTATTTACTGAACTTAGTCAACCGGCGAGGCTCCTTAAAGAACAAGTGTGCATTTGGCGACCTTAGTTTCACGTACCTTGCAGTCGCAAGATGGCAAGATTTAGTGTCCCGTAGACAGAAATCTTGAGATTTTTTAAAATTGCCACAAATTGATGTTTTGTTCGTTTTTGGACAATGTGAAGATGATTGTACATGAAAATGTTTCTGGGAAGAAAAGTAGGGTTAACCGAACGACCCGTAGAAATCGCAATCGCCATCTGCCCTATCATTGTTCATTTTATTACTTACCGCGCGCGCTCGATGCGTGACGTGCGTGTGAATTGCGTGCGCAGTAAGGATGCGCAGAAACAATTAGCACGAACACCCTTAAAAGCGCAATGCGGCGTTTTCTACGAGTTAAGTCTCGGTGGTTCATTTACGACAGGATTAAGAAGTGGTTAGGTAACTCTGTGTAGAAATTTTCGCGTTTATTGACAGCTATTTGGTTATAGGAAGGAGAATAACAAGAAGACGAAGACGGCGACGCAGACGTCGAAGACGACGACGCAGACAGCGTCGTATAAGGCGTAGACAGAGAAGGCGACGAAGAAGACGATACCGAAAAAGTATGCATATCGTGTCAATTGTAAATTGTAATTGTAATTTGTAATTTGTAAATTGTAAATTTGTTTACCCACGGAGCACAAGGGAGCTCAAAGAACTCGTTCAGAAGTGGCCGTGCATTCCAGGATCGAATTGGAATTGGAAATGTTGGTTGGTTGGTCTCGGAGCAGAGTAGAGAACCAACAACAAACTCAACCCATGTATGACGCCGGGTCTGGGAATCGAACCCGGAACAAATTGGTGGGAGGCGAGCGCTCTCACCGCTGCGCCAGCCCTGCTCCCCCGTGTATTCTAGATAGTCACATGGTGCGGTTAATAAAATAAGCACGTAAAGACTGGTTAGGACTCTTACTCGAACCTTGTCGTCCTCTTTTAGTCATGTATTGTACAGTTTTCCCTCATGAGAAATGCCTGGTCACTAAGCAATTGGTGGGCTTGGCGTTCAGTTCGTTTAGGTTTGTCCTCATTTTCTGCGACCGTGTTCGCACTTGAAGTATTTTTTTTGCCAAACTAGCTTCCTTTTAATTTATGTGAAACGGCAATCCCTAAGTTTTACTTTGTTCTCAAAGCTTGGCAGTAACGCTTGCTCGTTCGGAAAACTCTTATCCCACCAGTTCAAAATTGCTTTTGTCACTCCCTAGGATGGCGTGTACGTAGACTATTGTTCCGCGGTAAGCGCCGACCCGTGAGAGCATGGAGAAGACAATGGACACTGAATTACAAAGGACGCCGCTACCGCATTCGACGACGTGGGGGACGAGTGTACTTTAAGAGAGGATGGAGACCATTAAAACGAATTCGTGGCACTCTGTATTTGAAATACCTTCGGTCATGGCTTCGCATTAGACGATACGGCCGGACGTTCCGCGTTATCTATGGCGGCCGAAGGTGGCCTGTCTTCACTAGAACTTCCAAGTACCAGGTACGATTCCGTCGAAAATGGACAAGTGTGATACGCCGCGGTAAGAGGATGTATTTGCGACTCCGTAAAAGATTGATACCTGTCAGACGTCGACGTGTCTATTTCATGCGTTACGGAGGACGCAAACTTTTAGTAAAGAGAAGAGGAAGACGTTACAAGATTAGATTCCGACGAAAATGGCTGAGAAGTAAGCGTGTTCGATATGGAAGAAAACGTCGCCTGCGAGGTAAGGAGGCAACAACCGATTTCGTAGAGAGCAAAACGGTAATCTGTGGTACAGAAGTGAGTTGCACGGTCATGATTATATGGGAGATGTTTCAGTAAAGATTGAATATAACATTCCTTTTGTAGCTTATCGTAGCTCATAACAATGAAAAGGACAACGAGAGCAGATGACTTTTTTTATAGTTAGATTTGTATGAATCTAATATGTAGAGGTTTTACGTAGTTCTCGCTGCACTATTGTTGTAAACTACACTGTTTATTCAGCTTTTAACTGCTGTAAGTGTTAATAAACTATTTATTTATTATTTATTTATTCGTCATTTTCAGTGACTTTTTTTCTCGAGTTGTCAGTAAATTCGTAACAGTGCGAAAGTTATCATTGCAAAACAGCATTATCAGCTTGTGTTTTGATTTATTAACTTCGTATTTCCGTTCTCCATTATGACAACCCTGAAGTCGTAGTTTTGGTCCTTTTTCCTTGTTTCTCTCACATTTAATTTTGATATGCTTCAGTAAGTGATATGACTTTTCTGTCACACATTAACTCACGGAACCTTGTAGGGGCCCCTTCTCACAATTTTAACCTCGTTAATGTTAATGTTCTGTAGGTCGAAGGCGAAGAAGAAGACGCAGAAGGCGGCGTCGAAGACGAAGACGAAGACAACGAAGAAGGCGACGAAGGAGACGAGGACGAAGATGGCGTAAGTACACAGTGTAAAGCTTGGAATAAGCAACCCTCCCTCAAATTAGCGCCCCTCGGATAAGCGCTCCCTCCCCTCCCCCATTTTGTGGACGAGTAATGAGACAACAAAGGATGTATAGTTTTCGCCAGTATTAGATTTGTGCGTAGTTTCAGTCTGTGAACACATGAAGTGAACATGTTGACACGTTAGGTACTAACGTTTCCTCGAGTTAAACTGTAGGATTACCTTTTTATGTCAATAAACAGTTTATGTTGCTGTTTACGCGCAGATAATGTATTAAAAAAATGATCATGTCAGGCCACGATTTGGGAAAATTATTGAGTCCCTCCCCCCTCGAATAAGCGCCCCCTGCGTATAAGCACCCCTCCACCCGTGTTCTCCTAAATTTGAAATATGAAGCCCGGGCGCCAACTCAAGGATTTACGATATCCGTATTCTCCGTATTGCATGAACTGGAACCAGCCTGCAACTGCGGCTAATGTGGGGAGTCTTTTAAATGCAAATGTCTTGAATCTCTTTCAAATGATAACGTGTTCCCCCTCATGAGCCTCCAGTGTAAGCTAGTTCCACTCTGTTACCGAGAATACGAAATTTGGTCTATTTTTCTTCACAAGAGCTCTTTGTTTCCTACCGAAACTCGTCACTCAGCATCTGTAGGTCACCGAATTAAAGTCGTGCAAATGAAAGGGTCGTCAGGATTGTCTAATTTGCCCAACTGATGGGATAAATGGCGTTCAAATGACAGGAGATACTTGTTTTTTCTTTTGGTTTCTTTGTTTCCCATGGCCACCTTGCTTCATTTTTGTGTAGTCTGTTTTTCTACTTATGTAATCTTGTTTTTATTTGATCTCAGGTCGAAGGCGTGGCAGACGAGGTAAACGTAAGTAGATCATGTCCTCAACATAAAAAAAGCAATAATTAAAATCGGTGAACGTTGTAAAAACCCGCGCGTTAGAATCTAGTGGTTTAAGAGTAAGAGCCTGCTGGAAGAAATTTGCCATTTAATACTCAAAAATATAAGAACCTGTTTAGCCATGCAAGATCGATTAGATTCTCATAAGTGGGTTAGAGTTACATTAAGAGGAACATTTGAGCCACGGGTATGACTTCAAGAATGCAAATTTATATCGCAAGAAAGCACAATACTATTGGGAACTCTGTATATTCTAGGACCAAACCCAAGCTTTTGTACTTTTCTGGTAATCATCAACTATATATCCTTCATAGAAATCAAGGACCTAATTAAGAACCTACTTAACGTTAATTGCCGATAGATAGCCAAAAATACAAAATCCTGTTTTATCAGACTTCATAAAAATGTAGCTTCTTACACGCGGGATTTTACTGTAAGTTCTCCAGTGTTCTCTTACCAACAGTTATTGTATTCTCAGTTGGATGATGCTCGCAAGGATTTAAATTAATTGAAATAATAGTTCCTTTGAATGTCCTTAAACATAAGACCTCGTGATCAGATTGCCATTGCCGTTGAATTTGACTCAGGTTTTGTTAATTCGGCGCAAGTGTTTTACATGCCTGATGATTTAGAAACTTACTTTTCATTACTGAAATAAGACCGGCAATATATCCGGTGAAAGTTG
>Ga0126343_10001130_pt1 | contig 11968 bp, 7 predicted proteins | sample Cyp2metagenome_FD_92531 | JGI IMG/M metagenome (GOLD analysis project Ga0126343, IMG submission 92531) | Coral microbial communities from Lord Howe Island, Old Settlement Bay, Australia - Cyphastrea 2 metagenome | ecosystem: Host-associated > Invertebrates > Cnidaria > Coral ... | reverse complement strand
GTGTGTGTGTGTGTGTGAGCTTATTAATTATAAATTGTAAGATTAAGTAGCCCGCCTAGAATAGCTCTGCTAACTGCGGGCTACAAAGGCCTTTACACTAGTGTAAATAAAGTCGTTGTTGTTGTTGTTGTTGTTATCATTGTAATACATTTGGGCTCATGCTAGTTAATAAGAGTAATGTTTAACAGATGTTCTTTGTTATTTCAATGGCATACATTACGGGAGTTTTCAAACTGTTAAAATAAGTAATATTAAACAGTGCTCAAACTTAACAGTCCTCCACTTGTCCAAAAGGACTGTTTTTTTGCCACTAGTCCTCTTGATGAGTAAAGTTACCCTGATAAATAGTTGCTTTTGATTGGTATATAGTCAAAAAGGGCTAAAATTGTCAAAGCAAGCAAACAATTTCCAAAAAACAACAAAAAATGCAAGGCGTTCTCCTGGCAGGTAGTTGTCTGGGTTCTACTCTGAAATGATACGCATTGTGGGATTCAATATGATGGCTTTGCGGTGTTTCCAGAACTTGATGGCATCTATATTTTCACAGCTGAGAGGGTGGTTTTGCATTGCAACCAAACTTCTCAAAGAATTGAAAGGCCTTGCTGAAAGGATCCGTGAATCAAACCTAAGACAGCAATGTAGTTGATGAAAATGCTGCTACTGTATGCATGTTGCAACTCTTCAGTGTAACCAGGAAGACTATTGAAATACACTTATGTGGCTATATATCACTAAAAGGTTACCAATTATATCGTAACGTTGCGTTGAATTATTTGATCATAGTTTGGCATATATACATGTATAAAAAAATTATTTGCTTGCAGGCACAAATTAAATACGTGCAGGAAAAAATGTAGAGTGACCAGTAACTTTGCTTTGGAGATGATGAAATTTTAAGCCCACTAGTCCAGTGGAATACCAGAGCTAAAAGTTAAATTTGAGCACTGATAAATCGGATGTTAATGTTTTTAGGGGCGTTTTCCTGTGGAAAGTCACGTTTCTTTTTGATAGTTCTTGTGGTTCTTCTGATCGGTGAATTATACCTTGTATTAAATTAATATTCTCTTTTTGGTCAGATGTCTTGCCAACCAAGAAAAAACCAACCAATCAGCAGGGAGTAACACCTGTTCCACGTACAAGGACAACTGTCGTTGCAAAACAATCATCTCCAAAAATTGTTAATGAACCGAACAGGAAGAAAAATGAGATCAAGAAAGAGAATAGCTATGATGCTAGTGATAGTGACTCGGAACAAGGAAGTGTTGATCGGTTGAACACTGATGGTGACTTTGGCTATGAAACGGGCTCTCTTGACGACAGTGATGTGTCAACAGGAGAGCTTCTTAGCCCATCAGCTAAGGATGAAAATAAGACTATTTTAAGTCCTGACCAAAGTGAGACCACTGGTTATTCATACGCTGATGTTGAATTTAGACCACTGTTGGTCACAAATGACGGAGGTGTATCTACAAGAAACCCAGAGAAATCTCCTTCAGTAGAGGATATTTCACTTTCAGTCAGTGACAATGACATCAATGATGGCAGATCTTATACTTATGCTGGAGATGAGTTTCGTCCTTTGATTGTGACAGAGGGTGGAGGCATTGCTGCTCCTGTTGAAGGTATAAAGTCATCAAAAGATGCTGAGGATGGAAATGCTAATGAAACTAAGAAGTGTAGCGGTGGGGGTAGAAAAATGCTGATGGAATATGAAGAGGTTCATATTGTTGATGGTGGCTATGACCGGTCAAACATTCAATTAACATCTGCTAATCAAAGATATATAGCTGAAAATGATGATTTACATACTGTTGGACCCTTGAATGATGTCTATGCTGTTGTTCAGAAAAAGCCAAAGGAAGTAGATTTAAAAGAACGTAAAGACAATGTATTACAGAAACAAAGTACTCCAGTACAGAGACCGATAGTTGAGTTGGGTGACGTTGCACCAGCAATCCCTGGGGGACGTAAAGATTCAAACATGTATGAAGCTATAACCGGAGAGCTTCAAAATATGATCATGGCTTGTGATGAGGTAGAGCTGGATGAGAAACCAGCCAGGACTAATTCCAATGAAAGAAAGGCATCTTCAGGAGATAAAAAAGTGCCACCACCCATGCCAAAGCCTTATTCAGGACCAGGGTTGAATGCATCAAGGAAACTGTTGATACAAGAAGCACCAGGAAATTGTGACACAGGTGTGTGTTGTCAGTCGAAGCTCTAGGCTTGAAGCTGTTTAGGTAAAACAATTTATTGGTCTGTTGAAAATTGAGGCAATGAATTTCAGAGCATCATTATTTTAGCCTTCAATAATGGTCTATTACTGGGCAAACTTATGAGGATCAATTTAAAAGATTCCATCGCAACAGTGCAGCTCTACAATGACCTATATTTTGAATGTGATTTGTTGTTATTTGCACCTGATTGTTCAAAATCACGAAGCACTTTATTCCAGACATTGAATGGATCTCCACTATGTTATCATTACTTGAATTGAAGGTTCAGTTTCAGATTGTTGTTTAGCAGGAGAAGAATTGAGTTTACTCATGCTGAAGGTTTACCCAGCAAAAATGCACTGTTCATGCACTGACCAGCTTAAGGTGTAAAAGGGTTTTGCAGATCCGAGTTAATCTTTATTCCTTTTTTCCAGAAACCACAGAAGTCATTTCACAACCCGCAGTGTATGCCACAGTACAGAAAAAACCCAAAGAAAAACCAGAAAAGGAGAAATTATCTGGTGAAACAGACAGCAAAAGACCTGCTGGTAATTTCTATTCACATTTTTCTCCTTCTCAGGTTTTGATAGAGATGCACTTCTCTATTCAGTGCATGATGCTGTGGACTGTAAATGTGAAGGTCTGACCTTTACCTTCACATGTGACCTCATGTTAGCCTTTTTGTTGGTGTGTTTGACTGTCACATTTCCAAACACCAAGACCAGAGTTGAAAATATGATACACAGCGAAGTACTGTGGATGAACTTTGAGGTGTTTGGAAATGTGGTCAAATACTGTCTTAAGAGTTTGGTATATCTTCTCAATCAAAACTAAAACTGAGGAGAAAACGGAGAAATAAAGTCTAAAAATATATGCTAATTAACATCAGATACCCAAACCCCACCATGGTCATAATTTCCTCTGTTTGTACTTGATGAATTATTGATGAGTTTGAGAAGTATAACACACAATGTACATGTAGGTGCCATCAATGTATTGGGGAATCCTTATAACGTGCTGTGGGATAATGGTCACTTGTGTATCTACGCGAAGAAGGTTTGGATACCCTGGGTTAATAAGCATAGATTTTGATGATTTTACTTTGCCGTTTACTCCTTAGTTTTTGTTTTGATAGAGATGATATACACTGTATCAAACACTTAAGACAGTTTTTTATCGGCTATTCAAACACCTTGAATTTCATTAAAATGCTGTGTGGTTATTTTCAACTCTTTCCTTGGTGTTTTGATATCCTGTTGAAATCCTGCCTCTCGTATTTGAAAGCTTTTTGCCAATTTTTGTTTTTGCAGAATAATGCTAAGCTCTGTAAGCTGACTTATTTTCACATGAAAAGCATTGTTGTTAAAAAGTCAGCATTCTATGGGTATCTTTTGGAGAACTTTTGTGGGATGGAAAACAAAAGGAACCTTGTTGTTGAAGTAGTACAGGGTTCATTATTTATACAGTTATGCTATTGTCTTAGTGTTGCTTTGCTAGCGCAAGTGAATGAGGTGCCGAACGGGCCAGATTTGAGTTTGTTTTGACGTGACAACAGTTCGATACAAGGTCTGTTGACTTTTTTTTGTGGTCTTTTCGTCTACTTCTTTCAAACACAAAAACATCTATTTAGAAAAAATCCTGTGCTGTCGAAGCTGCTAAAAGTTACTGTTTAAGCTCGCATCATGTCAAAATCCACCTTCCAAGGATGCGCTCCAAAAGAGTTTTTACATATGTTATTTCTTGGAAATGAAGTGCAAATAAACAAAAACAGTTATGCAATGATGCTTTTCATGTCAAAACAAGTAAGTCTGCCCAAAATTAGCTCGATCCTGCAAAAAATGAAGGTCAGTCCCATTTTGCACGAAAGCCTTTATTCAGTGTATTACTTGAAATATGTTTGGAGCACTTGCCATCCAATTTCTCCTGGTTTGATTTCAGATTTATATACCATTAACAATTAAAATAATTGCATTTATTTGTTAACAGAGGTGCCGTCAAAAGAGAGCCCACCAACATATGCAGTGGTGCACAAGATTTCAAAGCCACAACAGAGTGGTTCAGTTGAATCGCTTGATCAGCTAAGAATACCAACAATGTCTGGTGATGATGACGATGATGAAGCAAGTGAAGAAGAATTACCCCCTCCTCTTCCTTCAAGGTTACCAAATCTTGAGGACACCATGAAAAGAACTGAACCCTCTGGAAATGTCTTTCAGTTTGATGAAGTGGAAAAACCAGAAGAAAAGTCAAAGAAAGGTGGTTTCAAAATGTTTAAAAAGAAGCATCAGCGTCAGCTGTCAGATGGAAATGTTGCTAAAATGAAAAATGATAGTGAAAAAGGTGACTTTCCCCCCAGTGCAGGGGATAAAAATAAATTTAACCATCGGCGTTCAAAATCGCAAGCAGATGTAATGAAAATAGTGGAAAACGGCAAGGGGTCTTTGATGCCAATACAAACCCAAGAACTGTACACAGAAATTACAATTCCAGCCAACAAAGCAAAGAGTTCTTCTGATGAAGTTCCACAAGTAAAGCCCTACTTGGAAGTTGACATAACAGAACCTCCACACACTCCTACAGATATAAAGAAAGAGAAGAAATCAGTAGAAGGGGACACAGAGGATCCAAATGTTCCATATGAATTGCCTGAGGGGTGGAGGGAAGTAACGGGTGATGGTGGTACATATTACTGGCATGTTGCATCTGGGACAACTCAGTGGACCCTCCCTCAGGTTGCAACAAGACCAAAGGTTTGAAATGCACATCATGCACTATTTTTATTTCTTTTCATTTAAGGTTCATATTTCACAAGTTGCACAAGAAACCTGTAATTAATGGAGCATTAATTACACTGGGTGAAACATGCCCCATTCATCATCAAACGTTTTACTCCTTGTTAGTTAATGTTAGTAATTATCAGCAGACTTTGAGTCAGTTATTCAGGAATGAAAAGAAAGCCATTCCTCTTACATTTTGTCACGAGAAATACATGCTTGTGTATTGCAACATATTTGAAAACTATTTTACTGACTACTAGTAGGGAGGTGAGGGAAACATACATGTAGTCTGGAAAAAGTTGCCATATACCGGTATGTACTAATAAGCCATTCAGCTGAATCAGGGTGATGAGATGGTTAGCTGACAGGTAGCCTGAATAGCAAGTGTTTCTGCACCAACATTCTGGCTGCATGAACATCACGGTGAGAACAAAAGAAAGGGATGAGGAGGGTGCAACAAGAGGTTCAACCAGAATATGCAAAAAGCGGGACTGAATGTGCAGGAATGCTTGTACTCAGGCGAGTTGGCATGGATCTGCAGAAAGCTGTCTTGGCTGTTTCTGGTGGGCAAGTACAGTGTATGTTATTTGTCCTGTAATTGTTATCAAATGTTAGTTTCTCAATGTTATTGGTGTTTTTCTAACAAGAAGCGGTCAACTGAAGAACCCAAACCTGTGGAAACTATGGAGAGACAGAAGGTAGAGTTTCCCTACGAAGCTCAAGTAAATACTGAAAAGTAACCTGTACATGACAGGAGTTGATGGAGTACAATGTTTAACACCGTCAACAAAACAGTGCATTACTATAATGATTACAGTTTTATGGCCTACAAGAAGCTTTCAATAGTTTTGAAGAGAGAACTTTTATCTCCTTTTTGAATAGTTGCATGATGTTTTTTTTGTGCATGATTTTTTTTTGTTTTCTAGTGTTACTGTTTTGCTGTTTTGACCATCATACATGTATGCAGCAGTTAAACAATACAAACATTAATAATAGCAATTCCTAGTGAAAATGTGGGCGGATAGAGTGGTTTTGGATAAGTATTTTAAAAACCAAATACAAATACATCGATGTAGTCAATCACAAAGGATAGAGACAAATACAGTGAACCAATCAAAAGTCGAAGTTATTATAATTATGCACCTGATGTAAAGTGCAAGAAAACAAACTGCAAGCGAGTTATCATTGGCTTTGGTTTTATTTTTGATTGGATGAAAAGCGGCACAAGTTTTTAAAGCCAATTGTGTACTGTAGTTGGTGCAAAACCAATAATTACGTGTGTTTTTTTCAGTAATAAAATGAAAATCGTCCATCTATAATTCTTTTGTGTATGGAGCATCAATAAGTCAAAAATTTAAAACCATTTTTTCACATTGTTTGTAGGTGCTGAGTTTCCCAGTGCATTCTATGGGTTGGGTTGAGCTTGAAGAGAGTGAAGTGGCACCACATAACATGAGTGAGACCATAGCTGATTGCATCTCCACACTGGCACAGAAAAGAAAGGATCTCTGGAACACTGCAGAAACATGGGGAGAGGTAAACACTGAACACAGCCAAATTGACAACACACAACCTACAGAGCTTTATGTTACGATAAGCTGATAATATTATACAAATCTATACTTGCTGAGTTTAATATATTATACTTGCCGAGTTTCATACATTTGCTTAAATGTTAGTTTGAGAATATTTTGGCAGTACATATGATGCCTGGCGTAAATGCTAATAAGCAGCATAACCTGTATACCTGCCATGGCAGTTAGAAGGATTGGAAACACATGAAAACTTGAGCAGACAATAAGCCAGAGAGTAATGTTGTTTGTCAAATTTCATTACTGAAAATGCTTCAAATGGTGTTTTGGAAAGCATCTACCAATACAATATTTATTGTATTCATTTCAATCTCTGTGACATTGATTAATTATTATCTTTAATAACTTTGTGATTCAATAATTTATGAATAGGGAAAGGACATAAGATTGTTGTTAGAAGGAGACACCCTTAAACTTGCAGAACCAAGAACCAAAGTCACATTGTTAGTCCAACCAGTTTCAAAAATGAGAGTGTGGGGAGTCGGCAAAGAAGATCAGAGGTAAGGCGGAAATTAGTGAAAGGACTGGTACAAAGACTGCACTAGGGTAGGGTCATTCAGTAATAAATTTAAAAAAGTAAATGTTTTACAATATATTATTTGGAGAGAAAACCATATCAGCATTAGCTGGTTTTCATGCTGGTCATTTATCCTGGGCTAAGTGGAATTTGGAGATGTTTTTTTTGTGTGGAGGAATGGAAATAAGCATCCCCAATATGACACCAGGCTGCAATTGAATCAAGGACGTTTTGGCAAACACTGTCATCACTGTGCCATCCTTGCTCACAATCTCTCAACATGCAAGGCTGTGCTCTTGAAAAAGATATAGGGAGCCCTTCAGGGACCCAACGTTGTAGGCAAGGGTGCCCAGAAGTTAAGCTTGGTGGCTGGAATAAACAAAAAAATCCAAAATTTATCAATTGTTAATTAGTATATGGTAACTGAACAACTGTCCAATAAAAATATCTCAAAATTACTTCTTGGTCCAATCACCATTTAAATCTTTGCACTGTTTAATTAAGACAAAATTGAGTCAATCCATGTATTTTGAATTGACTTTGTTTCTTGCTAAGAGTTGGTGCAATTTCCTCTCTCTTTCCATTTCCAGGGACTTTGCTTATGTTGCACGAGATCCTTCAACTGGTAAACACAAATGTCACATGTTTCGTTGCCATGGTAATATTTCTGGCCGTGCAATCACGAATGCATTGCATGATATGTGTAGTAAAATCTTGGAAGAAAAGAAGAAAGCACAGGAAAGCGGTAGGAAAACATCGATTCAAAAGCCATGGTCTGACATTATTAATACTCCACCACCACCATCAGCAAGAGGTATGAAAATAGACAATCAAAAGAAAAGTGTCATTTTTATTAGGCAATAATGTTGTGAGGTTATAGACATCTAAATCATGGTTGTTGTGAATGCCAAAATAAGTGAAAATTATGTATGTATATACTCTGTGGAAAGTCTTCAATAGTTTTATTTGCTTTAAGTTTATGAATAGTGTATTTTTCCCCATCAGATGTCATTTCTCTTTTTCTTTGGAGTTCATGCTATGCTTATGTAGTAGCCTGTAAAGTTGAATAGTGTGGTGTTCCAGAAAATATCCATACCCCCACCACAGAAGGAATTGGAAATTCTGAAAGGGTTTTGGTGGGGGGGGGGGGGGAGGATGGGGTCAAAGACCCAGGAAATTCCAGAGGGAAGGGGTGCTGAATGATCGATTTGGTTTGCAGATGCCCTTCGATTCAATATGGGTTCAAAAATCCTTTCCTACCTACTAAGTAGATCTTTCGCGTGAAAAGTAGTAGCTTGAATACTTGTATTAATTTTGAATCGCATAGTATTTGAAATAAATTTTCTTTCTTCAAAGAGCACTTTAGCTAACATTTTCTTGCCAAAACTATTTTTTTCCAGAGGGTATGGGGGTGTACATAAAACTTGTGGAAATTCTGGAGGGACGGGTGGGGGGGGGGGGTTGGAGTTAAAATGGAAATTCTGGAAAGGAAGGGGGGCGGGGGCTTGCGGGAAATTCCCTCTGTGGTGGGAGTATGGATAATTTCTGGAACTACACAATGCCTCATAAAAATGTGACGTAACATTTTCCTTATCCACATGATGGTTCAACATTGTTTTCCAGATAATGCTAGTTTTAATGAAAAACCTCATGTGGAACCAAAGAAGAGCTTTTCTGCTAAATATGTTGGGTGTATAGATGTACCCAAACCAACAGGTTTGACTGCCTTGTTTGTTGTTGTTGGTTTGTTTGTTTGTTTGTTGCACTGTTAATTTATTCAGACACTATTTTGTGCCTAATTAAGACAAAACTGGCACATGAAAGATGCACTGTTTCACACGACTGTTGTAAAGTAACAATACGGACGCCAATCAAGACATGATTGGAACTCATGACTTCCCAGATATCAGTCAGATGCTTATTATAAGGTTCATAAAAAGGGACGCAGTGATGTCCATAGCACATGTAGTGCTAGGATCATCAATGGGATGTGGTTCAAAAAAAATATTAAACTCCAAGCTGTTTGAAGATGAAATAATGATTTTAAAAGTGAACTTGTTGCTATGTGTTGATTTTTTTGTCAGGTGTTGAGATCTTGAACAAAGCAATCAACAAACTAACAAGTAAAGGCCCCAGTACATGGAGAACAATCCTCATTGAAATCAGCATCTCAAACATTAGGATAACAGACTGTACGGTAAGAGAGAACCTGCTGAAGGGAACTGTCATCTATATGCTACATGGTTGTCTATATAATCATATGGTTAGTGGATTAAGAACTTAGTCATCAGCCAACTTCTCTGCTTGATCTTGTTCTGGAAGCTATCTTGCTTAGTTCTAGCTTGACTTTTGTATTCATTTTCCTTCTTAATTGGCATGAAAATGCAAAGAACATATGAATGGAATTATCATGTTCAGTACATTTTTCCCTTCCTTTTCATTGGTCGAGCATACCAGTCAATACCTATTAATGCCTAGATGTTGTTGCTACAATTAATAGTATTCTGCACATGATAAATATTATTGTAACTGTGCTCTGGTGTGAAGAATGATATATTGCTTCTCTGAGCTGTAAAAGAGTGATTTTAAATATTGAAACAAACTTGCTGATTGAATTATAATGCAATAGATGATTATACAGTTGTTTGTTCAGTGACCTGACAGTGACACTCATTGGCCAGGTCACAGAGGACACAACTTTAAAATGACCTATTATAGCACTACATACATACATACATCGCTTTTATTTACCCTCCGATTTTCAGAGTAGCTTATGCAGCTAATATCTCCGAGCATTTAACCATCATAATTATGAGAGATAGACCATCACACTGGGAACATCGTCCCCTGCTCTTTCCGACAAGTGGGTGGGCTCTTTAACATCCCCTGCTAACCATGTAACACTGAAGATGCAGGAGACGGGGCCTATGATTTATAGTCCTTATCTGAGAAGACTTGAACGTTAACCATTTGGTTTTAATCGCAAAATATTGTGATATGTTAGTGCTGAGCAGATCAATTTTTTGTCTCAGCCTTGGTCAGCTTCTAGGAATAATTGATCTGCTTGTCGCCACAATATTTTCTTCAACCTTGTTCCATAATTTTCAATTATTTGTGTGTCACTGAACTTGTTTCTTGTCCTCCTTTAGACTCAAGAGTTAATTTCAGAAGACAGAGTCAGATTCATGTCATTTTTTGGAGTTGGAAAGGATGAAAGGTACATGTACTTAAAACAGTCATTGGTTAAATAAGAGCTAGTAGAAAAAAATTAAATAAGTAAAAATACTCCCAAAGTATATGAAAGGAAATAACGTGTAAAAAGCCGCACAAAAATAATGCATATGCTCACTATATTTGTAGAGAAATTATAGAAAATTATTCTTATACCATGATGGCTAAGCCAATGAAAACATTTTAGTTACATTATCCAATGATCCAGTTTTTAGTAATAGAGTTTTATAGCCCATGTAAAGCAATATAATGTGGCTGAATTGGTAATACAATGATAGGATGTTAAGCCTATAACAGTGAAGAGATGGTCCTATGTTTTTTCATATTGCACGCTATTTTATTTTGCCGAAAGACCATTTTACAGTTGTCTGCCCAGTGACCTGGTCTTTGAATGGAAGCAAGGCTGAAGGTGACCTTGTTTTGATGAAGGTGTCACTGCTTCAAGTTGTTCTAATGTAAACTAGTTTAAATTTAAATGGGAAACGTAGAGAGGTTTTTAGCTTCCAGTCTCATTGCATTCATAGGCCAGGTAACTGAGCATTCAGCTGTAAAATGGCCTATTTGCGTTTACATTGCATTATTTGTTGGGCATTGTGTTTCATACATGTATGAACAGTTCTCAAATTGATCAGGTTTTTTTCTTATATAGACTGTGTGGTTACATTGTAAGCACTGCTCCTGAAGTGTATGTGTGCCATGTGTTCCAGTGTGCTCCTAATGCCGCACCTCTGACAAAGGCATTAGCTGAAGCATGCCAGGTAAGATTACCCTATGTGTTTTTGATCCACTGGCTAGTGTGATAGCTAGAGGAAAGATGAACTGACTTTCAGCTTATTTTGACAACCTGGAATAATTATTATTCTTAAAGTAAAGATTTGTTGGTTAGTTGCTGGACTACTGAGTCACTCCTCTCTTTTCTTTCCTCCTTCCCTTCTATTCTTCCTTTGTTGTGCCAAAATTTTGACATCTCCATTCTCTCACATTAAGAACTTTCACGAGAGAATTTTCTATTATTGTTTTTTTTTTCTGAAACTTTTACCACTGTAAGATGATGAGTTACATATGTCTGAAATGTAAAGAAATCAGCCGTCACCAGGCATATTCTTTGGAAAGAATATGCCTGGAAGAACACGCCAAATCTGAAAAAGGCCGGTGTCTGTAAGCCCCAAAATATTGCAATTAGATCTTTGAAGTGAACAGTACTGTTTTTTTTGCCAAATATTGTTTAATTAACTCTTCCCCTACACAGATGTTCACAGGAAATATTTTTTTTTAACCCAGTGCTCATCAAAATTTTTTGCTGAACATATATAAATTTATATTTGTTTGATTTGTCGATGAAATGACCTTTGCAAGATATTTTTTTCCTTCAGGGTCAACAAGAATCTCAGATGACAGTTAAGCTGAACAGAAGATTTGAAAAAAATACCCTAGTGAACTTTCTAGTTAGCATAAGAACAACTTGATTTACACTTGCTCAAAGTCACTTTGATTCAAAATATTGGTCATTGTTGAATGAAAGCCAAGCAAAAGTTGACCTGCCAATTTTTTTTTTTTTTGGGGGGGGGGGGGAATGTTTTTTTATTTAAAATTTTTAAATTGGGGTTTTTATTTTCTTTAAAAATTTTTTTTGGG
>Ga0126343_10001129_pt1 | contig 11969 bp, 6 predicted proteins | sample Cyp2metagenome_FD_92531 | JGI IMG/M metagenome (GOLD analysis project Ga0126343, IMG submission 92531) | Coral microbial communities from Lord Howe Island, Old Settlement Bay, Australia - Cyphastrea 2 metagenome | ecosystem: Host-associated > Invertebrates > Cnidaria > Coral ... | reverse complement strand
TTTTCTTTACCTCGTGTGGTTCCCTGATTCCCTTTACTAGGGCTAACGCTCAGTGGGTTATTCATGGGTTCAAGTAGCACTTTAATTTACACTTCAGAGTTAATTCTCTGTTTCATCATTTGTTTCGACAATGGTTGTCTCACAAAAGTGTAAAAGCGTACGCGACAATGCCGATTGGTATTATGGGTAGACAGAGTTTGGCGTTGATTGTTAGTGGTCAACGGTGTTTACCAACAAGAAAAGAGAAAGCATAAATACATTGGTTTGTACTGCTTCCCCCTATGTCGCTGAAACATCTTAAGCCTCAATCAAGGCTCAGGACCCCCACTACCCATAATACTTTTCGGTACTGTCGCGTACGGTTTCGTTGGACAACCTTTCTCGAAACAACTGTATGTGCAGGCTGTACATGCCATCAGTCCATATTGCAACTGTCCATATTGCATTGGTTTTTGTTCAGCAACAAGCAATACGCAGATGAAAAGTCGCCACCAACGAAGGCTGCTCTTCAGCAGATGATTTAATAAACCATCTACATTGGTTTAGTGTGGAAGGAATGTGGTTCTCAATACCCAGATCTTCCTACGCCAACATCCCATGGATGGAGTCAAGAAGGTGAGCGACAGCACGCTATCCCAACCACCCTTCCCCTGCACCCAAGGCTGTCCTGGAGCTTGTGAAGTGCAGTTGTAGAGGAAGTTGCACCACTTTGAGCTGTTCGTGAAGAAAGCACAGCTTGAAATGTACGGACTTGTTGTGGTTCCTTCATCTCAGGAAACATTGAGATTCTTGGGAAACATTGAGATTCTCGGGAAACAAAATTTCCTGTTCCCCTCGGGACCTGAGTCATTAAGCGATTTGTTATGTAGCAAAGCAAATGGGTCAAACCAGTGGAAAAAGTAATCATGTTATTGACAAACGACGAGCAACAGCGGTCAACATTTGGCAGGTAACAGTGAACTGTTTCCCGTTTGACGTCACAGTTTTCGCAATGTTGCCGCTCATGGCATTTGACGGGAAACAGTTTGATTGTTAGATGTCATGTGACCATGAACTAGCCAATGAATGGGCACACTGAAGCGGGAAAAACGCCAGCTATATAACAATGGCTAATGGTACTCGCACATACAATAGTATCCAAGTGATATGATACCTCTAAATCTTCAGTGGTCAACATGAATGTATGACGTCACAGTCTGCTCGCATAATTGAAATTTTTGCGTTTTACTCAAAGTTTGATTTATATTAAGATCAGTAGATATTTTAGTCCTGGATAGACAAAATAAACCACACAAGCATTCCCTGTATGCAACAGAGCTTATTGGTTTTTTTAAATATGTCATGTCAGTTTATGACTTTATAACTATTTAGAATTAATCAAAACAAGGTGTTCAAAACTGGAATAACCATTCTGACCCCATTGTTTTAAGGTAGAGATATGATTTACAATCAGACTTAGCTGAACTTTTCCGTTTTACTAATTTAAGCTTCTTTCATATTCAAAAAATGGCTAATTCATGACGTCATGACTCATTTGCATAAAAAATGCAACCTTGAAAAAATTGGTGACAAAGTTTTAGCGATTCAGCATGCTCCAAACTATAGATTTCAGCAAAGAAACTAAAATGATCATGAAATTCCCACGGGAGTGACATATGGCCCCGGACTAATAGCCTGGGGGGGCATATGAATGCAGCATTCACTGGTTGTAATCATGTAAAGTACTGGTTGTCATCACGCAAGTTCCCTCTTGTGGACAAGAATTATTATGGAAACCAGTGTAGGCTTTGTGAGTGTAATTGCACAAATTACAGATGCAATGTCTTTGCACTACAGGCAAATTCAGCCATAAACACAGGGCTAATAGGTCTTATGCGTGATTACGTAACGTGCTCAAAATTCACCACCAAGCCTCGTTCGCGAGACAATTTCTCAAACTTTTTTTTCCTTCGTGATGTTTTCACGTGGGTATTCTTTTCATCATTGCTGCTTTGGGAATTAGTTTATGATAAAATCTAAAATTTGCATTCTCAAACCGGGGCTTGGTGGTGATTTTAGCCAGTATGATGTCATCATGCATAAGGGATATTACTCCAAATGTTACATGTAGCTACTTAAAAGAAAGAAAATTCTCCACTTTCTGTTAAACCTAAATGGCCGCATGTTAAGCAGCTACCGGCCTGTTTAAAGTAGCCTGATTGAGTTCTCAAAGTCCACAAATTGTTGTCAGTAAAATACTGTAAATAAAATCCTTATTAACTGGCCATCTCTCTTTCGCAGTAGTGGACAACGAATCAACCTGATGAGGGTTCCCTATAGTCCTTTTACCCCTATTACACAGCCAACCAAAATTCAATACATGAACAGAAAGTGCCCACTGACAGAAACTGTCAGTAAGTCATGTGATACAGTACATTCCAGTGAGCTTCACCCCCACCTAAAGAACATACCAAAGGTAGTAACCAGTTAGCCTTAGATCAGCCTGCAGGGATTACCAGCTTACTGATTGCTCACTTGCCAGTTGGCCTAAATAACACCCCTTTGAGCCTAACTAGCATCCCATTCAGTCTAAATTACACTCTGGTTTGCCTAAGTAAGCTTAGTTACATGTAGCTTGTGGTTAGCCTTTATTGGGGGTATGGAGGGTTCTCATTAAGTGCCGGCTGCCAGCTGGCAGCTAAAAAAAGCAGCTGCTACTTTGATTTCCGAGCAGAACACTTCTCATGAAATTTGTGAAATAGTATGTGGCTATGTAAGTTCTAAAACGTAACTTGGGGAAAACACAGGTCTTTTGGAGCATGATTGAACCTTGTCTGTCTTTGTCTCAGGACAGTCAAGGCTAAACCAAGAGAGGGGGTCAGGATGTGGTGTATATTTGTCTATCCTAATGTATAATGGTATGACACCTGCTTGGGGAATACCAAAAACAAATTTGTTCATACAACCTCGAACTGATAAGTAAGAGAAGTTTTTCAGACAGTGAAGCTCAGTTATGGAACAACTTACCTATAGACCTAAGACAAGCATCTCCACTGCCTGCTTTCAAATCTAAATTATGCCGCCACAGTTTAAAGTAATATTTTAATAATATTATTTTAAGCCAATTTCTAGACACTGCCTCCATGAAAAGCACCTTTTTTCTTTTAATTTTTATTGTAATTAGGCAGATAGGTACAGCTGTAAATAGCACAGTAACTTTGTTGAGCGATGGAAAGACCATTTATAAACAAAGTTACCTTATTTTATCTTAGTAACACTTGTCCAAAATTGCATGTTGGTATTTAAAAACTCAAGGTTTTTACAGAGCCTAATGCTACATGTAAGCAGCTAATTAACCAATAATACTGGGGCCACCTCTAATTTCACCAAAGGTGATTTGATTATATTTTGATGATCACAAAGCAATGTAAATTCCCTTTGGTCGCATCATTAATGGAACCCTGAGAATGAAACATGGCATATATCATGAAAAGTAAATGGCAGAACCTATTGTAAGCACACAGTGCTTGGCCAGGCTTAGCATGTGATGGATTTACCTATTGGTTTGGTGAGGGTGTGCATGTAGTTAACAAGTTACTTTTTACAAAAACGATCTGGACTATGATTGCTCCTATAGGTAGTATAATATTGTATCCCTCGTACGAAATGGTACAAAATCAACACTTTAACCCCGAGGCCAGGGAGGGGGATACTCCCAGAAAAGTTGGGCACGAGAGTACAACCCGGACAGTATAGTTGCAGCCTGATCATAAGCTACATGTATGAAGGGCTTTTGCTGATAGTCTTATTGATAATGATGAAAAAGTAGCTTTTTCTGAGAAACATACCCAATTCAAGACAGAGGGATTAGGGTTTGGAAAAATGGGAGGGGGGTTCATGTGGCCAACTTCCCAAAACCCTTTTTATGACCAAAATCCGCAATATTCCCTACCCCATTTATCACCTGACCATAAATATCACTAAAACAGCTGAAATACCATACCCTCTGGGCCTGCACATACCTTAATAGCCCATATAAGGGAATACACCTCCCTGCCCCTGCTACCTCCCCGACCTTGCCAAAGTCTTGGTTTCCAGAAGAGACAAACCTGGCTAACAGCCAGTGAACTGAAGTGGCGGCATGATCTGTCGAGCAGACGTCAGTTCTTCACGGTATATCGACTGCGTGACCGGCTGCATAGCTTGAAAGCTAAAGATATCGGCCTTGAAGGTCAACTACTGAGGTCACTACGTATATTAAAACTGCTTTAGCTTTACAAAGCTTAATCTTACTGTATTTTGTTTGTTCAACAATCCTGTAGTCGCAGAAAACTGGCATTATGTTGAAAATTAGTTTCCACAATCGCTGATATTAGAGGTGTAAACCCTTTAAAGATGTTTTGATGTTTATACCTGTTACAAGCGTATTGACCAATATCGCACTTCGTTCACTTTTATACACATTCTTTCGGAAATTCGAAACCGAAAGCGCAAAACTAACTGCCGAGTGTTAATTATGAATTTAAGTTAAATTATAATATTAGCAAATCATGAAATCGTGCTGGTTGAAGTAAATTACTGCTGCAAGTACAGCCAAGTCTATTATTTCCTCAATAGAGTCATGGGTTATTAATATCGCATGTGCATTGCGAGGTTATAACTTACCACGTTACGCGGCAACCTTTTGTCAGCTGGCCTGTGACTTTCTGCTTTCCACTCCAAAGCGAGAACAACAAAGACGAATAATCTAAAGGCAGTCACTCGATGTCGTTTTGCGATTAACATTGCAGCTAACTTGATGACGATGGCGGCTTTCTCACGACGGAAGCTTGTTCATCTATTCAAGCGAGACAATCTGACAGCATCATGGTGCTAACCTCCACCGGGCTAATATAAAAAGTTGTGGGCGGTACAGGAACAACTAACAACCGAATAACGTCACCAGCGAGTTATTTACATAACAATAAAATGAATGTTTACAGGTTCCCTGAATTCCTCTTTCTCAGAATTACAGAGGTACTTAACGCGAAAAAAATGACTTACTTAAACTTAAGCTTTTAAGTCTTCCAAACGTTTCCAAAAAAGCAAAGGACGTTAAATGGTTCAGTTAAAGTTTATAAATAAGTAGAATAAGGTTAATTTTCACTCAAAGTGGCATAAAAAGAAAAAAAGATAAGTAATCATAATAAGCGCAATCTAGAATAAAGTAATTAATAAGGTTCGTCATGATTTTTCCGGTTTTAAAGTGATAGAAGCATAGATCACAAGATGCCCACAACGGAGGCGTGCTTATCTCGTCAATATTTCAATCCAATTTTGCCGTAGGCCTTGGAAAAATAAAACATCAAAAAAGTATATTAGGTAATAAACTTATGATATACTACAGCACCTGTCAAAAAGCTTGAAAAGATTAACATTTCAATGTGCAAAAACATCAGAACCTCTCATCACCACTTTGAGAAGCTGGAGACGGGGATAGGAACAAAAAAAGTGCTCTGGGTACGAACGCTGGAAAGGGAGCATTTTCAAGAGAATACACTTTTTGCAGAGATCGCGCCCTCGTTGACTAATTTTCAGTGTCAATAAGCGAACAGGGACATGATTTTATAATTTATGCAATGAGCGAGAGCGGACAATTTGACAATTTGTCACGTATTGTAAAAAATATAATGACGTCAGTTTTTCATCCGTCTGTCCCATCACTGACAGAGAATTTCGTAATAACATTGTCAAATAGTCGCTGACGATGTTAACACGAAATTTCTTTTAAGTAACAGGACAGACGGATGAAAAACTCTGATGTCAATTTGTAAATCGAAAAACGCGCAATGATATGAGACATCACCAAAAGTCCTGGGGTGCAAATAAACTCCACTTTCTAGTAGAACCTCTTTGAAACGGGTTGATTGGCTGGCTTCTATTAGACCAATCATCGCGGATAACACCACCTGGTTGGAAACTGATTCACTTAGAACCATTCGATTAGAGTACTGACAAAAAGAACAAGTAAGATTCTAACCGGAAGTATAACAGAACAGATCAAAACAACCTTTTATTTAACCACGAAGGTATGAACATTTTACAGTTAGCGTTGCCAAGAACAGCTAGACCAGGAGCTAGACGTTCCTGAAAACCAGTTTCAATTGTATTTTGCGTTGCGCGCGCTCAGTGGACTACTTGTTGTAAACTGTACTCGATCTACATCTCAAGTGAATACATCGCGAGACAAACTATAGTGTTTTCTAAACAATAAATACCGTAATAAGTGGTTGATGCGTTATTTTGTACTGTGCTAATACATCCATCATCCGTGGATCCGACACACACTATGGCGAACATGCAATATCTAGGCTGCTAAGAATTTTCGAGTGGAAGAGGTAGCTCAGTAGGGGACGACAGACGTTAATTTTTATAAAATCGAGTGAAGAGTAGACGAGGTATAAGATCATTGTATGGAAGAAAACCTGTAGCCTACCACAGAAGCAGTTCTTTTCAGATCCGGGTTTCAGATTTCGGCTAGACTAGTCTGTTTTGGCGTCCATCAATCCTTCAATTATTGGCACGCTCATGAAAAGTAAACTTGCTTCGCCAGGGAATTTTCTTTTTCACACCAGAGTGGTCGTCCTCGTACATTTGATCCTCGCTTTTAGCTGTTAATTTTAGTTAGAATGAGCGGAATGTCAAGCAACTTTTACGCTTCCTTCGTGCTCTCCAAACTTCCGCGTGCATCATAACAGGATGATGCACGATTCGTGTCCGTTAAATCTTCATTTAATCCTCAATTTCCCTTATTTACTTCAAACTGACTGATCTATGATTCTTTTTTATCACCATTTTTTTTTAAAATTCCACAAGACGTTTCAGTGAAAACCTAAGACATTGCAAGAAAATTCAAAGAGATAGCGGCTAGAGAATTGAAACGTATCAAAGACGCAGCATTCAGGTATATCGCCCCCTTATGGGAGGTTGGTCGTGTCTGTCAGCTAACAAAGGCCAATTACGACATACATTTATAGTAAAGTTGGACAAACAAACTATCAACTTTAATAACAGAGTGATTTCCGATTGAGTGTGGAAAGAAATTAGGCAGATACTTGAGTTTTGTTTTGGTGTTGGTTTGATTACGGTTTGGCTGAGTAGTCTACTTGGTAGGTAATTGGTTTGGTTTTGGTTTCACTGCATACAACTGAAAACACCTCTAACTGGTAAATATAAAATAAGACGTAACCAAGCCACACTTTCCACACTGGCGGTTCGGACATTCAAGTCAAGATAAGAGTTATTTTAGCAAATTCTTGTTGTCATTCCCTCATAAAGGGATACACTGAAGAAGTTCTTTTCCTTTCTCAGACGCCATCATGGAGCATGTCAATGTCTGCATCTTGACTACAGGCTTGGTCCTGCCCTGTTTCTTTCTCCTCTACATTTGCTTGATGTTCGCTCTCCTGTCGCTGGTAAAAGAGCACATATGCTGCCTTGGACTACAAAATACCAATACAGTAAAAATGTTTCAGCAAGAATGGAACCAGCAAGAAAGCGTCACTTGCTACTCTGGCCAGAGGAAAATTGATGAAATTCAACGTAAAGTATTGAAACACATTTAGACGTTTAAGCATTGACTGAAACTAAACTTACGATAATGTGTCCCTCATCTACTCTGGACACAGAGCTATCATCAAATGAGTACCACTGGCCATCTTTGCAGTTCTTGGCATAAGCTGTGTCTAAAAATAGACAGGCACAGTCAAAATCGGTATACCTTGAACACTGAAAAACTACCGTGTCCAACGTCAGCCTGACTTCAAAACAAACTTCATTTTGCTGTGGTAGTTAATTTACTGTTATTAAATTGCAGTTGATGACAACATACCGAAAATGTTTACCTTATTGTCCATTACGCAGCCCAACAGTTTCTTTTGAGATTACATGTATTAACTTTGCTCAAACACTGCAAACCATTCAGTCTAATGTTAATAATTTGGTGATAAAATGATGCATAAGTAAACTTACAATGCCCGCCACCCATGCCTCCATAGTGATTCTGTAGAGAAATCAATATTAAAATATCTGTTAAAATAACGTATTCAAAACCATAAACATAGCAGTCCCACTGATAAGTCAAGCATGAACAAGTCACATATTTTATTTACACCCCTAATTCTATAATGAATTAGGGAATTAAAAATGCGTGGAATAAATAAAATTGCTCAAGCCGGAGAGGGTTATTGGACTCAATGCACTACACTTCTTTTCACATTAATCAGTGGCGTGATATCAACAGGGCAACAAGCAGTTTTGAGAACCTGACTTCCACTATCGACCCAAGAACCATTTGCTTGAAAGAAACCTATATTTTTGAGATATTTATCTAATCCATGAAGTCAACTCATACTTACTGATACTGCAATCAACTTGTAAATTGGACGAGGTTGATCGTTATTAATCACATACTCAGACATATCAAGGCTCCTAAAATCAAGTTGAAATCAACGTTATTTAGACATACATGATGCTGTGCGTCACTTCAGAAAACAAGTGTCTTGTCTTCTGTGTGCATGCATGTGAACCCAACAAATGTAACTAGTCTCACGTGATCTTCTGTTGACGTCAGCGGGACCTCTGGCCTGCTTGTGAAGAGGGTTCAGAGCCACCTTATATTTTCAAACATTTAAGGTGGCTCTGAACCACCTTCGCAGAATTTTTTTAAAAATGGGGGTCACCGAGCTCGTTTTTGAGTTATAAGTGCTCAAAGCTAAAATTAAGGGTGTTTCTAGCAGGTCATATTGTTGCTATGGTAAGCTATTGTGCTACAAAATTAACAGCAACTTATTCCCCGATGATTGTATAGTTTGTTGATACCATGATGTTGGTGTCAACAAGTATAGAGTCTTGAAAAGTACTGGAAACTGTTTCCAGCCACCTTAATGACTGGTCCCGTGGGGAACAGTGAATTTTGTTTTTGATTCTCGGGAAACAAAATTCACTGTTGACCTAGGGACCAGTCATTAAGTGTTCGTTGTCTTCACTGTATTATCCACTGTCTGTTGCCAGCCTGACCAAACAGATGTGGTTGAATGCACTTCGGTATGATGTCTGATTCTCAAAGGAAAAAAGGTAAGAATACAAAGCGCACGTGATTGCAAGCTGATTACTTGACAGTAAGGCGAGCGGAGAACCAATCACAATCGAGAGATTTGCTTTCTTGCAATAGCTGCATTGGCTAATTTTCACTGTCAAGACGCAGGCAGAACATGAATATATAATTTATGCCATGCATCAACGAGTGAGAGCGGCCAATTTGGCAACTTGTTATCGTGAAAAAACAAATTAACGTCAGTTTTTCATTCGTCTGCCATGTTGTCGACAATGAATTTCGTCATGAAATTGTCAAAGTAGTCTGCGGATCCACAGCTACTTTGAAAATGTTATGACGAGATTCGTGATCAATAACAGCGCAGACGCATGAAAAACTGAGGTCAATTTGTTTTTAAAATAGATACGATTAGTACATAAGTTAACGTTTGCAGACTTGTACAGTACAACCCAACATCTACATGGTAAAATACACGCACCTCAAAGGAAAGTTAACCACTGTGTCCAGCTTGTCTCGCCAGAAACTTTAGGAAAACAATAACAAAACCATGTCAGAGTCCTAGAAAATATACCAAGCTATAACAAAAACACTAGCCTTCTGGATTTGAAGCAATCTCAATTAAACACTAGGAAAGAAAGCCACATTCCAATTCAAGATCCTGAGGCAAGCTTCGCAAACTTTTCGGGCCCGCAAAGCCATTTTTAGTTAATATGTAGAGAGGTGTTTACGCCTGAAACTTTACGTATGAATGGAACATCTATTCACATTAAGAATATATGAATAAAACAGCTCTGCAGTCATAAGGTTTGAGATTTTGCAATGCGTTTCTGGGTGTGGAAACTTTTCGGGACCTTCGAGTAACGGGCCCCTGGTGACAGTTCGGTCAGTGCCACACACCTGTTGTAAGAGAATCGCTTTAGATGAACGACCAGGATTCTGGGAAGAGACCAAAGGTCAAACTTCTTAGAGGCCTGTTGATGTTTCTTACAGGATGGGCAATACCTGAAAAGAAACAACAATTACATTGAAATGGACATCAATACTAAAGAAAAAGGTTGACATCATTAGATCTATAGTCTATAGATCTGCCAGGATACCTTTCAAAACATGTTAGGCTTGCTAAGTGCAAGAAGTTTCTCTCTGCATTTCTATGCTAGTTTTGATTTTACATTTCGCTTTAAGCGTAACTGCAACATTTCATCTATAACACTAGAATGTTATTACTTGAACGACGTTAATAGCAAAAGCCTAAATTCCCTGAAAGCAAAATCAGTCTAAAAATACAGTAAGAAACTTCTGTAAATGAGTCACGGTTGAATCAAGAGTCTGCTTTAGAAATTAACTCGGGGTGTTTTCGTTATACGAGAGGATTTTTGTACAGCACTCCCATCCCAGTGAGGCCACTGTGTCAATAGCGTAGTGGGAGCCTACATGGTATGCTTGGCGACCACTAAGGATGTCTAAATGAGTCAGGTTCGATAATGATGTTGTTCTAATCAATCTGTAGTCTGGCACTCCTAGAGTTCTTGTTAATATTCGGCTCTTTTGTTTTTAGGCCTAAAGGCATTGCTTGTGTTGAAAACCTATTGTTTGGTTTGGCGAATCATGAAGACCTTTGTAGACGGTGCGTGGTCGCCCTCCAGTTTCAGTTTTTTAAAATTTTCTTTATGAAAGACAGATCTTGTTGCAACTCTTCTAGTCTTGCACTCTGTTCAGCTTCTTGTCACTTGTGCACACTAACAGGAAAATAATGCCCCCTCCACTGTGTTGGCAAATATTTACAAGTTGAAAGCAATCCCCAAGATTGTGTTCCTACAATTAATGTTACCATGGCCCCGCCCTCTGGACCAAGCTGTATGTTTGTTAATTGTTGTGCGGTATCCTGGGTAGAGTTAAAGCTTACCAGAGATCATTTTCTCCCAGCCTCTCTTTCGACAGGAAGAGGTCAATGCAATCACTTAGGCCAATGCCATTCTTCTTCTGTGCTGGCTTCTTGCGCACACTTTCGTGCTCTTCGGATTCCTAAGAAAATGGTACTGCTTTAACCGGTAACTGGAGGTTTTGCGCTCAACGGAAAATGCCCCCACTTCGACTCAACTAAGTATCAAGTTCACTCCACATTAGTCAGGGGCATAATGAAATTCAAACAAAACATGTTTATGTAGTCCCTCCATTCGCGTGCTACTCGCCCCCAGGATTTCATGCGACCATTCGTTTTTCCTCGCGGATTTCGCTCGCGTCACGCACGATGGTCAAAGCGAAACAGGGACTATTTGTAGTCTACTCGAGGCTGATCTCTTTTACCTGCTCATAATAGGCCATTCCGAAATCAGCAGTGAACTGGGGCGAGTTTCAAATTTTAACCGATCGATATACTGACACCACCACACAAAAAGATCACGTGAAGATTAGCCATTTTACCAAGTTTCATGCTCTTAGGGTGAACAGAGACCAAGGTGTAGACCTTAAAACATGGTTCAAAATCCATACAAACGTCTCTAATGTTGAGACAGCGTCCCCCAAAACTATAAACTCTCAAAGTTTTGTGACAACTGTAGAATTCCGTCATTCAGCTACCGTTTGAAAGACGCTGAGATGAAATCACGTATGCTTGCTCATTTTTAAGAGCATCACAGAAATCATAAAAAAATTTGAGATAACAACGTTTTGGGGGACGCTGTCTCAACATCAGAGACGTTTGTAAGGTGCTGGGTTCATAGTATTCGTTGCTGTCTTTCTTTCAACAACAACAGCAACAACAACAACAACAATATTTATTCACTCACACTTAAGACAAGTTACAGAGGATCGTTATATACATCACAGGTTACTTAAGGAGAATAATTAGCAAATTTATTTAATTAATTGGAGCCTAGAGGTCAAAGGAACCGTAAGG
>Ga0126343_10001128_pt1 | contig 11969 bp, 7 predicted proteins | sample Cyp2metagenome_FD_92531 | JGI IMG/M metagenome (GOLD analysis project Ga0126343, IMG submission 92531) | Coral microbial communities from Lord Howe Island, Old Settlement Bay, Australia - Cyphastrea 2 metagenome | ecosystem: Host-associated > Invertebrates > Cnidaria > Coral ... | reverse complement strand
GCGGGCTCATGTCAACTTAACTTGTTAAAAACAGGGCAGGATTGTTCTGTAGCCGTTTTAAGGATTTAAAGTTAACCGAATTATATCTTTTTCTTATATATTGTTTTTTTTTTTTTTTTTTGCTGCTTTGTTTTGCGTATCTGGTGATTTTTGAACCTCATATCAGAAGGGTAGAAGGAAAACCTGACCTAGAAGGTACCAAACTCGAATCAAAATTCTACCTTTTCCTGGATTAGCTTAATCGGGCTCTGAACTACCCGACCCAGGAGCTACGCTTTTAGGCTAGCCTAGATCTATATATTATTTCGGTATTAATCACGATGTGTGATAACTGTTTATCGGACCAACCAATAATCCAATCTACATTGTACTTTAAAGGCCTTATCGCACCATGTCAATTGTGCCTGGTCAGGGTGCTGGTATCTCCAGACATCCTGAAGGGTTAACAAGTCGCACAATTTGGTAATCTCGCTAATTACATTGTTCTTCCTTTTAGTTCTTTTGTTTTTCCTTTCTTCCTTCCAGGTTGTTTTAGATCAGGAACAAAATCCAATCACGACTTGATTTTACGCCGGCTTTGCGGCTCCAAGCTATAGCAGACATGAACTTAGACTAAATTATGGCAAATTACTTACAAATGAAATCGTGATTTAATTCGCTGATCAAAGTCTTGTCAAAATACTTTGGTAACCAAGCTTTTGCTTGATCAGCGTATCCTGTAGCTCGAGCTCATGGAGGGAGATGTGTTTGGTACAAGTTCAAGTGAGTTATTTGCATGCTGCGACAATCACCACAAAAAAACTATTCATCAAGTTCCTATGCTGGATATCACAAGGAAATAATATTGATGCTTTGGAAGGAGTGAGTCACTTGGAAGACCTTTGATTTGAACCAGCAACTCGCGCGCGGTTTACACGCACGGGAGGACTGGTGACTAAGCGTTGGAAAGCATGATGTCACAGAAATAGAGAACTAAAAATAGATCTGGTAAAAAGCCCTGCATTTGCCCAATCTCGTTGCTTCGACTAAAATTTAGAACCATGGATCGTGATACATATCTCGATTTTCAGCGTATACTACTCACTGAAGATGAAAGTCTTGATACTCACAACAATGTAATGGCGCAGCTAGAGCTTGATCGTCGTTTACCAGAAGGAAGGACGACGTGCGAGCGATTGCTCAGGGACGCGGGATTGCAAACCGTACGGGAAGATCAAGAAGACAGATCATGCAAGCAGTTTGTGTTCCAAGGCCAGTGTGTGGTGCTTGGAGAGTCTGGCGTAGGAAAAACAAGTCTGGTGAAGTCGCTCACTGGAAAACCGTTCGATCTCGAGCAACCCAAAACGCAAGGAATTGATCAAAGTCTTGTGAACGAGAGGTGGCAAAACCTAGAACCAAAGGATCTTAAATTTGGAACCTTCTCTCGATTCTTTAATAACATTCGTGTTCAGTTAACAGTCTTTGGAAAAGCTGGCAATGTGATTGTCCAAGAGTCCACGAATTTGTTGGGTAAAAATCCCCAACGGTGGCTTTGGCTATTTAGTTTGTTTAGTATATTGGTGGCTGCTTTTAGGTCTTTTAGTCTATTTTATGAAGCCCAGGATCCTACCCAGCGTCCAGAAATAATTCTTTTACTTGGGGTTTTGCCCACATTGATTATAGTTCCGGCATGGTGCACTTTTCATTCGGAACCCATAAGACTGATAGCAATCGCATGTTGTTTCTTTGCCAACCATCGTGGCTTGTTAATGGGCACATTTCTTTCTGTTCTGTCTGAAGCCCATCTTTTTAAAGGGACGTCAGCCGATAGTTGTAGTAGATTCGTTATTATTATAACTGTTCTTTTATTAGGTTTCCTGTGTTTCAAAAACTACAAAAAATCAAGATCGTTTCAGCAGTCGCTTGGCATCGATAGCAAGTGTCGGTATCCGGGACAACTAAAACTCAAGAACCAACGACCTGTAGAAATCGTCTTCATTGGTCGTTTCTTGATAACTGTTATGATAAGCTTCACATGTACCTTCACTTGCTTCGCAATATGGATGATGTATAATCCGAATAGGACTAAGTTAACACGTCTGTTAACACTGGAAGTGGTTTTCTGCTGCCATTTACTTCTGTTAGTTCAATCAGTGCCAAGAGTTATAAAACCTATACCCGGGTGGCGTAACAAAGTATTGTTCATTTTTGCCGTCATTTGCCTTTATTGTTTTGGATTGCTATATGCACCTCTAGATGTGAACAGTGTTATAACATTCCTTGTATTTTTCTGTGATACAGTTTACAAAGAATACTTTTGCATCACTTCTGCAGTAGCCACTACTTGCAATGGCTATGAAAATTCAACAAGTTCAACTAATTTCACTGCAGTTTGTATAGAGAAAGCAGCAATGAATCGAAGATCTTTAAGAGATGCTCTCAATAAAAAGTTTAATTCCCCTAAACTGAAGATCCTGGATTTTGCTGGAGATAAAGAGTATCATGCCTTCCATCATATGTTTCTGAGGAGCCAAGCCATTTATGTCATTGTATTCAACATGGCTGAGTTAGTAGAGAACAGCTGTAAGGAGATACAAGCAAGAATAAAGACACTCAGTCAGTGGTTTGAATCTGTTTGTAGCCATGTTCCACTAAAAACGCCAATCCTCCTTGTAGGAACACATAGAGGAAACATGAACAAGATTTGGATGGAAGAGTTAAATGGCCATCTGAAGAGAAACCTCTGGCATCTCTACTGTGATGAGATTATCAAGAACAATGTGGACAAATTGATCTTCTTTCCTGTTGAAAACTCTCAAGGGCAAGATGACCCAGGAGTTCAAACTCTGCAAGAGAAAATCATGACAGTTGCCAAGGAACACAAGGGAACTATAGGTCGCGACATACCTCTATCATGGATCCAAATTCAGGACGAGATTATTAGTCTAAGAGAAAACAAGGGAGCCAAGTTCTTTGTGACGATTGAAGAGTTTCCAACAGCATTTGGAACTTTTATTTGCACCAACTGGTCTAAAGAAACCTTGAAGTACTTCCATGAAAAAGGCCTGGTAATATACCTTGACAAAGATCTAGAGTTGTCCGAGTGGGTTCTTCTTAAGCCTGAGATACTAGTTGATATCATTATCCAGTTTGTCACTCCACCACCACAACTGATCCAGGAAAGAGGCTTCAGACGCGACTGGAAACATCTGCAAGGCCAGGGATTGCTGACTAAATCTCTGCTGACTAGAATCATCTCTACCACAGAGCAAGAAACTGAAGTCCTGACTGGATTCCTGGAAGCATATGATTTGATCTGCCCTTTATCAAACAGGAGTGTGGAAATTTGCAACCAAGATGATGATCAAAACCAGCCAACTCACTTTGTTCCATCCCTGCTACCAATGTCTGAAGATGGCTGCATGCCACCAGTATGGCATGATAATGACACAGATAAGAAGTTCTATGTGTTTTTTGAGAGATTCCTTCCAGAACCCCTGTTCCATCGCCTCTTATCACGTGCCCACAAGAACAGTATGATTGAATATCCAGGTGGCCGACCAGTTCTGTATAGAGATGCTGGTATGTTCTGGATGAGGCCATCACAAGACTACAAGCAACCATACAGATTAAGACTCTTGAAGGAAGATGGAATGATTGAAGTGACAATGAACTCCAGGTATTTTTCTAAACAGTTTAGTTTTCAGACATAGGCCCTAGACAAAAATGTACGGTACAACATGCTATATTCATATATAAATTTAATATTAGTCAAAGATGTACACTAGAGATCATAATTATGCAAAAACCTTTTGGTAACCCTTTTTTAAATGTAACTAGCATTAGAAGCATCATTTACTGATACAATCTCCAGAATAGTAAAAAACATACAAGATGCATACATGTATGCCTACATGTACATTTAAGTATCAATAGCCCACAATTCATTTACCATTCACATACAATCATGTACTCAAAATAATAAGCAATTATTGAATGAAGCTTAGTACATGTATGATATGAAGAATTCTGCAGGTTGAGGTGGATAAACCCTCTGAGATCTGCAGAATTCTTTATATCCTAAGAAAGTCAAATTCATTAATTGCTTTATTATGTCAATGGTTCAATAATCTGCAGCAGGCTGCACTTTTGACATCATTTTGACGTCAGTGGTTCAATAATCTGCAGTGGGCTGCACTTTTGATGTCATCCATTGCATATGACAAAATTCTTTGCAAATTTGCTCAACAGCAGCTGATTATGGTGAATTATGCGTGTGGTTTTAACCAATCAGACAGGGATATATTTTGAATGAAAAATAAAAGCAATTAATGGTTAGACACCCTGACACCTTCCCCTCCCTCTCCTACAGTGTACCATTCTGTTAGGCAAGGCAGATAGCCACCAATGATTCAGGGTGTGTGCAGAGTAGGAGAATACAAGAATACGGGGAGTCCAACAAATACAGTACAGTCATGTACTGTGACCATATAGACATATACAGTATATATACATATATGTCAAAAAGGGGATCACCACTAAGTGAGTGTAGTTACTCTTCTTTTTTATACAGTCACTGTGCGATGAACAGTGAAGCAAAACATACATGAAGCTACCCATCCAATCAGTGATAAGAAAATTGATATTCAAATTGGAATGTCATGTTTCCATAGAGTATTTTGTTGACAGGGGGAGGCATGGACAGAAGAACCAAACATATTGACAAGCAGCTTTTCACATGTGATTAGAGTACAGAAACACAATGTACAGTTCCAAGATATAACGGCTTAATGGAAGGTCATTTCAAATTCTGAGGGATGGGGGCTCTCAAAAACTGATTTGTTTTAAAGGAAAGTATGAAGGTGCACTAGAATTCTTCGAGAAGAATAGGAAGAAAGAGTAGACATTTTCAAAAACAACACAATTGGGTTAACTTAAACTACATCCAGATTAACAACAATCCATGATTTTATTACTTCCTTTAGTGAGCGTGGAATGAAACCATCGCATGTGCTGACTCAAGTGTTCTCAATGGTCAATGGAATTCACAAAAGAGATTTTCCTTTCGTTAAATTTCATTGTGGACCTGCATGTATCTCACCTGTGTGCCCTGGCTACCAAGACTACTACATGCCACACCCAGTGCATCAAGGGAACAGACGCCATATATATGATGTCATGCCTGGACGTTCGAAAGATACAATGGCCTTGTTGGACTGCATAAACCTCAGCTTTGAAGATGAATTGAAGGAATGGGTGCCACCCATCTCAACATCCTGACCTTTCAAAGGTGAAAGAAATGACACGTTTGGCTTGTGACCAACATCTATCTTCTCTTTAGCAATGTTGACATATATTTGATGTGTTCAGTACATTTTTCGTGTGTTGTTTGTTTGAGCGCTTGTATGTGAGCCTAAATAAATGAAGAAAATTTAGATATTCTAATCCCCTTGATAAGCTACAAGGTGCTTTTGGGAAAACGCAAAATATGTATAATTCAAAAAAACATTGACAAGAATATGAACGATCATTTTCTGCAAGACATTGTTGACTTATAAAAACTATCAATTCTCAGGATTCAGAAAGGGGATTAATTATTGGATGAGATTTTTGTGATATCCAGAATAATTGAGGTCGAGGTAGGGGTTATCAGCCGAAGCCGAAGGCTGAGGCTGATAAGCCTTACCGAGACCTCGATTATTCTGGATATCACAAAAACCGAATCTAATAATTGCTTTATTATACATTGAACGGAAAAAAATTTAAGTCATTTTTTTGCTTCTTGGCTGACGCCAAGCAGCACAAAGTGCGCGAACTTGACATGATTACACTTAGAAATCATGCACCACGGTCATACATGACATGATTACCCGTGACCTTGACATGATTACTCATGACCTTGACATGATTATTGTATAATCTGCAGTTATGACGTCATTGGCACTGATTTCGAAAATTCACTGTATGCTTTCGGCCAATCAGAAAAGAGATAGCGAGCTCAATGTATAATAACACCCGTTAACATGGTCTCTCTTTTTCTCTGTTCAATTTGCATGAGAATAAACACAATCAATATTATTAAATTTCAGCACTGGAGTGGACTTTCTTACCACTGTTCAAAAATACAAATATGTTTCCACAGGTCAACCTTGCAAGAACCACAACAAGAAATGTGCAGAGGGGTGCATGACAAGCCTTAAGAACATTTCAAAGGACATCAGATGCATTTATCAATTTCTTTCCAGTATTCCTTGAAGCTCTGGTAATATCCCAAACATGACAATGTTTGAATGTTGTTTTAAAAAACATAAACGTTGTTAAATGTTTATATTTATGAATGCTGCTATGTGTTAGCTCTGATGTATCATATTGAAATCAGCCATCTGAGTCTCAGAAATGATAACTACAGTTACTTTCATGTATCTTTTTTAGTAGTTGCAATTATCTTGACAAATAACCCTTTCAGCTTTTTCTTGAAGTAAAACAAATGGATGGTCTGTCTTGGACAAATTTACATGATTGTAAATGTATCTTAAATACAAAAAAATATTTTCAGTAATTATGCTCACTAATCACAACACAAGATGACAAGAAAATAAGCACTATTTTATTTTGGTAATCCATGCCACTAGCAATGTCATATAATGCTCTTAGGCCAGGTAATATGGACAGAATGTTTCTTTTAACTTGGCAAGTAGCAATCTTACATGTATGTCCACTTCTGCAACATGCTGCCATAGTTGTAGAACAATATCGTTGCATGACTAGTTGAAAGATATAATTTACCTGACTATAACAGTACTAATGGCCTCCTTAAGAACAGAACAGACAACAAATTACATGTATATCTGCTTTACTGTTTAGTTGAAAAATTATTTGACGTCAACAGTCCTATTTCCCCTTATGTATGGTTATTAAGCCATATATAATTGACATAGATGTACAGTGTACAAGTATCACTAATGGAGAATGCCCTATAAAGCATGCAGAATGGTGTTTGGTACAGTTTTTTCCATGTTTAAAGTGTATTGTCCAGAGATGTACATGTACTGGTGCAATATAATAGAATGACTTCAAATAGATAGGTACAGTAGTTTCTTCTTAAGAGACCCATGGTATTACATGTAAACCTATGAGTAGAATTGTTGCTCAAAAAAGTCCTCCGTTGCCAGTAGGTGATTTGCGTGATGGCATCATAAACTATAACTACCAGAATGCTTCATTTTTTGTTTCCTATGCTAATTAAGGTAATTTGTTTGTTCAAAAGTTAAATAAGAAAAAAACAAAAGGTCAATTCCTAGTAGTTGTAATCAAATGACGATATGCAACTCTGTAATAGTGAGGGTCTGCACGACTGAGTAGCAATGAAAATGGTCCAAATTTTGATTGTGAAGTGTTATGTACACTGGTGTACTAGTTTAAGATTTCCAGTTTCTTTAAATTGTAGTTGTTGTACATGTACACATTTACTTTGATTCACAGTACAATAATTTCTATAGGTCAAAACAGTGTAGTAGTAAACATTCTAGGACTGTTGAATAATAATAATACGGGTACATTGAAGGTGTCTGTTATAATGAGAGAAAAATAAAAGTGTTAGTTTGGGACCACCTGAATTGTTTGCACTTCCATAATAGCAGGACTCTGTCGGGATGAGTTGCTTTGCAATGCATGCAATTCTTTGTACCTTCAGCCAGGAATGTAGCTTCTGTCTGTAATGGTGTCTGTCAGCGGGGTGTCTGTTTGATGAGAGTTGACTGTAATCACAGAGCCGGGGGGTGGCGGGGGGTACTTCTAGAAATATTGGGTTGGTGTGTGTAGCCCACTTCCCAAAAGCTTTATCTCATTTTAGACCAAAATCTGTGATTTTTCCTTTCCTATGTTAATGACATGATTAAAAATTTGATGTCATATTTATGACCTGACCCTTAAATCAATACCCTGTTTCAGACCCACCTTATAATTAGTTCCCAAGTTCAGACCATTGTGAAAGTATTGTGAAGAGTTTTTGTTGTTGGTCTTATCAAAAAATAATGAAAAGGTAGCTTCTTATAAAAAAAACATACCCAAATATTTAAGACTAGCCCATGTAAAAACCATACCCTTTTGGAGACCAAAATGGCCTAACTTGATACTCTGCTTCTGCCTAAAATGGCGAAAAACCCATACCCTTTGGAGCCACTCATTATTGCTCCAGTTACTTGGGAAACATCAGTTATATGTACACAAGTGTACATAGCCCATATAAGGGAGTACCCCAATCCCTGGGACTGTAGTGATTACGAAATGGTGAAGTGGCTAAAATTGTTATCATCTCAAACTATTGACAGGAAAGCTCAAGATGAAAAGAGCAAAGTTTCATAACCGAAAAAGATGTTAATTTTTTGTTTTAATTAAATTCCAGTAATTCTTTGTCTTGTCAAAATACTACCGGTAATTACTTAATTCTCTTCATCCCCTGTGGGACATAAGGCACAGACAATCCCTCTTCATTTATCCCTATAATTTGTGCGCCATGTAGGGCCTCATGGCACCCCAAGTGAGTTGAATTACCTCACTGAGACCAACCATGACAGTTCAGCAGCAGGTGGTCAGGTTGCCAACCAGGTTTCCTTTTACCAGGTGGTGTCCATCGCCATGGGAATCTTAGCTTTGGGCCCTAGTAGACTCTTTTTATGCTCCTGACTTTCTGTAATGGGCTTTCATCAGAAATGGTCATATGGCAGGTGGGTTGGCTCGAGTTAACAGAAGGGTCCATGATAATAGTGTCACTTGCTGGACAAGGGTTTTATGAGATAACCCCCAACCTGGAGGGCCAGGTGCTGTAGTCACTGTGACATCTCACCTGAGACCTTGGTTAAACCTGCCAGGGGTCACATCCCCCACTGGCGTAGCTCTCAGGATTCACAAGGCACCCAATCCTCACCACCACCACAAGGTCACAGCACAAGATGAATAACATAACACTTATTTACCTTCTTTTTCAAGCAGATAAGTTCAGCTTGTTAAATGGCATAAACATTTAATATCCATACTAAAGGGTCATGCCCTGATTGTTCAAAAGGTGGATAACAATATCCACCAAATAAATCATTACCCAGCGGATCAGATAACATTATGTGTTTTGTTACCACTTATAAGCTGGATAGCAATTTATCTAAAGGATAGCATTATCCCAGTCTTCGAACTACTCGGGCCAGAACTGTGACTTTGAAGCGCGTCATGTCTGTTATGCAGAGAAATGTCCATAAGTAGAGGCTTGATGGTATTGTGTTGTGTCTTAATGTACTTATCATTGCACTTGTAATTGGCTAACATTTGGTCAACTCCTGGGACATCCCCTGGATTTCATCTGAGGATCAAAATTAAACAAAAACCTACTTAATCCAAGGAACGAAATTCATTCCTATTTCCCCTTCCCCAGAGGCTAAGTTGAAGACAGAATACCTTCATTTACAATAATAACAAAAAAAATTATCAAATTTTTCACTCTCTTCTTCTTAAAAACTGTCGGCAATAATAATTGCAGACTTTCTTTTTCCTCTTACCAAATCCAAGGATTTGTAAAACAGCATGATAAAAAACCAACATGCATCAAATACTGAAGACCTCTACAAAATGTCATACAATTGGCAGCAGGTCATTTACAGGACTGATGCTTTCCATTTTGCCAAAAATTCCAGAAAGGTCCATTTCTGTTCAGTCCGACTAGAGTATCAGCAGGAATACCAGTCGGCGGACTGGTTGGGCTGAAATTTGCCGTTCCATTTTAACAACCCATTTAATTCCCTACTTCTTTTCAAATATGTAGGGAATTTGGGAGAGAAATTAAAATGGTAGGTAAGAGCCACTCCTCTCCGTTTGCCTGGTTTAATTGGAAAAATATAAATGTCATTCCATTTTCCTTGGGTGTATTTCTGCTGGTCTGTGACTGGACAGCCTGGTAACGTGCCGCTGACTACTCTCAAACAAATCGATCCATTAGGTGCATCCTAAAGGTTTGGGGCTTCCCGGGGGTATTCTGGGGATTAACCCTCAGAGAAGCCAATGACGAGTGCATAAATATATCCATATCCACTATATGGCAGGGTTTTTGGTTTCATTCCCAAAATTATGACCCACTGGGGGTCCATAGCTTATTTTAAGAGAGCTAAGCTTTCACCAGAAGCATATGCTTCTGCTTTCACGTATTAAATAGCAAAGAAAGTGGATGAGGGTAATTTGAAAAAGCAAAGATCCTCTGAATGTACTGGGCTGTCAGACATCCAACTTGATTTGCACTCTTGTTGGCATGTTAAGACATGGAAACTAAGCGAAGTCATGACAAAATTTTATTTCAGACATAGCTTTTGTCCGTGCGTTTGTGTGTTGTTCTATTTCTTAAGTACCTGATCGACGCCATTAAAAATTACTGTTTTAAAACGATGGCTGCCCAATTTCATTAGCTCATGGTGGATATTTCGGGCAGCCATGCACTTCATTTTATTTTTATACTCATCATCATCCTTGCGTAGTAAGGGTACTAACAATTTTGTGTACTAAAAATAACTCACGTTTAGTATTCAGACTTCTCTTGGTCATTCAAAGCTAGAGCACGCGCATTGAAAAACGCGCGCAAAAAATAATTTCCTGCGCAACTCTTGATATTTTTATGTTAGAATGATTGATGCCTTTCTGAATGACGAATATTCTGTAAAAAATTTCTAAATCTCCCAACCTGACTCAAACTTTATCTCAAATTCTTTTCTCTTTGCATCCGCAAAATTGTGGCTTCTAAATAGGACCCAAAATTTCACAAGGATTTGCGAAAAAGTTTTGAAGTCTATAGGATCCTATTCGACCGTACGAAAACGTGCAAGTAGGGAAGTTGTCGACTTGTAAGTGTTTTCAGTTTTCCGAGCCTGGACGGATGGATCGTGTTGTTTTAATTTCAAGAGCGCTGTCTACGTACCTCTTCTTCACAGTGGCTACCACTGTCATTCATACTTTCAAGTGTGAGTGACAGTGCAGACTACAGACTGCAGACTGTAAACTGCAGACTGCAGACTGCAGACCGGGGGTAATATGCAGACCGAGGCTAAAATGCAGACTGCAGACTGCAGACCAGGAGTAAAATGCAGACTGAGGTTAAAACAAAATGTTAATAATAAAAAATACGAGGATCAATTCCGGATCAAATGAAAACTTACGAGTGTTCGTATGCGTACCCGTAAATTTTTTTTCCAAATTTCCGAAACCTCAAACCAAAAGGCGTTTCCTAGCCCTAGTAAAACATTTTATAATATGGCAAGGCAAATCCGGGCGTTCTGATTGGTTCTTTCCTGGTCGGGTGTTCGCCATACGGACCGTTTCCGTGGAAACAGTCATAAGCTGCCTATTTTTTGTTTTCGCTGCGCTCGGTCCGCACTGCCATATTTCCCAGTGCGGCCCTCGCGCTCAGTTAGTAAGAGGTTAATATTATCAACCTCGAGTTCTGAAATTCCCATTTTGTTGAGAAAAGCTTCCCACAAGGGCCCGAACAAATCGTAAACTCAATGCGTCTTGCCTTTGTTTACGTGTCGATTATTTTGAATTTTGTTTCCGCGATTAGATCTGGGACCCACCAACTCTTGCGCATTTCCTTCTTCCTGTTTTCATCGACAAAGCTGACAGTCTTCGTAACATTCAAACCGACACCGCGTGTCTTAGTTGCTTCAAATGGCCCTGGAATTCTTTGGAACACGACAGCACAATAACAGGGCAAGCTAGACTAGTAGGTATCAAGGCTAGTTTGCAACCGAACGTCCTGACATGACATTTTATGGATAAGAACACTCTGTATTTTACGATTTTATCCTTATGACTCGTTTTTTGTGATTTATATTTTGTTTTGCCCTCAGTCTGTATTTTACCCCTGGTCTGCAGTCTGCAGTCTGCGTTGAACACTGACCGATGACAGTGTGCCTACCTACTCGTTAGGAGACTGGTATTCCAGGGCGTAGCCAGGAGGG
>Ga0126343_10001127_pt1 | contig 11972 bp, 7 predicted proteins | sample Cyp2metagenome_FD_92531 | JGI IMG/M metagenome (GOLD analysis project Ga0126343, IMG submission 92531) | Coral microbial communities from Lord Howe Island, Old Settlement Bay, Australia - Cyphastrea 2 metagenome | ecosystem: Host-associated > Invertebrates > Cnidaria > Coral ... | reverse complement strand
TTCCAAGGTGTGTTGTAAGTGACTCTAGTATGTTTTAGATATGTCATTTTTCAAAACATACCTAAAACATAGGATAAAAACATACCTAAAAAGAAGTTAATTATTTGAATAATCAAGACATACCAGAAACATAACTTTAGGACATGCCAAAAAAGTAGCTAATTTTTTGGAGGAGATATGACATATAAAAAACATATCTTATTGATATACCAAAAAAGTAGCCAACTTTTTTAGAGGGAAATGACATACCAAAATCATATCTTACTGATATACCAAAAAAGTAGCCAACTTTTTCAGAGGGAAATGACATACCAAAAACATAAGTCATAGGTAAATCTTGAAAAAATAAGTGAGTTGACATACCAAGTATATGCCCACTACAGACATACCAAAAGGTAGCTCAGTTTGTTCAAGGAAAATGACATAGCAAAAACACTGGTTACAGATATACACATGTATTATGTGTCACTCAAGAACAGGAATTAATTGTTGCTGAATTCTCTGAACTAATCGCTTTCAATTTTGTTTGGGGCAAGCCCAACATAAAGATGGTCTGAACCAATGTCAACAAAAAAGCATTTATAGAGGATATGAGAAACAGGAATACAAGTAAGCGTGAAGTTATTTCTTGAAACAACAATCAGATGATTAGCAACAGCTTGTGGCCCTTTCAAGCTGCTTGACTTAAGTAGGTCCCTAGGGTCACTTTGAAATTTCCTGATCATAGCCAAAAAGGTTTTGTTGCTACAAGTACAGCAATCTTCACATAGTGCATTTGAACAGGGTAACTTGCACCTTAGGTAGTACATAATAGCTCCAAAACAAACATTAGATTGACCCTTGTGCTGGAAAGCAACCACTGAACTATTTCTCTTGGTGGCTCTTGTGTATAGTTCGCTGTGGATAACATCTTTGCCATGCTTCAGGCGAGCAAACAGATCCGGCTTTTCAGTGAACTCATCGTTACAGTTTCCTAAAGCAAGATGCACCTCTTGCTGTTCTGCTACTGGGAGATTTGCAGAGTGTTGAACTATAGTTCCAAGCACATAGAGTTGTTTCATTTCACTGATAACCTCAGTGACATAACCAGTTTCCTTCCTGGTTACTAACGTACTGCAGAATGTTTTCACTTCGGACACAGGAAGACTGTCGCGTAGACCAGGTAAATGTTGGAGCACTGAAACAGCCTTGATGATTTGGGGCTGAGGATTTTGTGACCCGTGGAATAGATTGCGCACATCGCCGTTTAAGTCTTCAAAAAAGAAGCAGGAACAGGACCATAGAGGACCATTGTTTATAACACAATCTGTAAGGTGAAGAAGTTGATGCAGGTTAAATGTCTCAATACGGGCATCATAAAGATTTTAAGCACGTAAACAAAAATGTTCCAATAGTTGGCTAGCCTCCTGTATGTCACTCTCCGAGATCCTAGTCTTTAAGAGAGTGAAGACAGCACATACCAAAAGCATAAAATGATCAAAATACAGTTGATGTAAAATACCTCGCATGACAGGTAATGAGTAGTACAGCAGCCAAGTCCGATACTCGGATGCTTTGTAGTGCACTCGATCATTGAGACTTCGAGGTATTCTGCTGATATGATTAGGCGGTTTGATATTGGCTCTGCGTGAATCACAGATGGATAATTTGTCTCCACAATAGTAAGGAAAATGCCTGTAAGCAGTATCAAACCAGCGTGACGTGAACATTTTCACTATCCCAAGAAGAACTGTGTGCATGTAGTCTATATTTGTTCCCTTAATGACATCATATCCCAGAAGTCCAAAACTAGTGCTTAAGCCTTTGATTCCATTCACCGCAATTTTTTTTTGGCCAGCAATCTTTTGTTCCCTTGCCAATGAGGCATCTCGAAAGGTTTGTTCATGGGTCCTTTCTTGCATGTCTGTTACACGATCTGATTTTCTCACGTAGGGATATACCCTACAATTTCCACCTTTGTCGGTGCGGACATTCGACCCACTTGAAGTACTGTAGGGGCATCCACATTGACCATTAAACTGGAATGAGAGCAGTGCACGCAGTATTCAGTTGAAGAAGGTTGATTTTTACCAATATACTTCTGACAGTTCGTACACATGAAGTGCCATTCAATAGGGTTTTGAAAATCCTTAAAAGAGCCCCAAAGCTGCCTCAGGCTCCTAACACAGTTATTTGGCTTTGGACAATGCAACCAGATCAAAGTAAGCAGATGTGCAAGTGTGCTTCCAGACAAATGTTCTGTCATAGCAAATGTAATTATGGCAATTACATGCATCGTTAAAGTCAATGGGGAACCATCAAAAATGGGTTGTTCTGATATAGTTATTTCAGCGTCATCATATGCCTCTGAATCAGCATTCTCAAAGTTGTCCTCATGATCCAGTACTTCCTCCAACAAAATGATATCATCATCATCATCGTCATCATTTTTGTCTCCTGTTTCATCATTTTCTTCTACATAGTCATCCAAACTTATGTCTTCTGGATAGGCCAAGGTGCTTTGATCTAAAAAGGGGACTTTCGTCTCCACTTCCTCAGTTTCCATTACTTCTGTTTCTAACATGTCTTCGCCAAGGGTGCCACTGACTAATTCTCTAGTGAATTTGTTACTCCAGGTAGGACCTTCGTATTCTTTGTTGGCCTGTTCCCTGGGATTTTGTTCTGTTTGTTCATCTTTATTCATAGCCAGACTATAGCTATCAGATAAAAAGGAATCTGTGGGACTTTCACCAGCTGCCTGTTTGTTAATTTTTTTGCGTCGATAAAGTGATGTTCGTGGTAGCTTTGAAGGGGAAACATTTGGGTCCTTTAGGTAGGCACGGTACGAGCCTCTTTCTTTCGCAGGTAACCTTTTGCGAGCATCCATACCTTTAGATTATAAACAAAATTATCCTTATTAGGAAAGAACACATAAAATAATATTTATAATAAAACCAAAAGTAATGATGTACTTTTGCGAAAAAGGCCAAAAAAATTGGGGGTCACCGACTTCGTTTTGGAGAGAATATATTGCCCCGAAAAATACCCCAAATCTGAAGAATCGGGCTCCGTTAGCTAATAAGGCCACAGTGACTGTAATCCCCAAAATATTGCAATTAGATCTTTGAATTGAAATGTTCTCTGCCAAATATAAGTGAATTTACTCAACTGGTGAGGTTCCTTAAAGAACAAGTTCAAATTTAACGACAGTTTCACGCACCTTGCAGTCGCAAGATGGCAGGATTTGATGTCCCGTGGACAGGAATCTTGAATTGTTTTAACTTCCCACGCTCAGTTTTTGTTCATTTCTGGACGATGTGTAGATCATTGAAAATAAAATCTGTTTCTGGAAAGAAATGTAGAGGTCACCAAATGTCCAAGATCGTTAAATCCACGCAAAGCTGTAGTAATGGCCATCGTCCCCATCATTCTTCATTTTATTGCTTAGAGCGTGCGCGCGCGCTCGATGCATGAAATCTGAATTTGCGTGCGCAGTAACGATGCGCAGTAGCAATGGGCGCGAAGGTCCTTAAAGTCAGGACAACCTTAAAGTTAAACAAATATAGCAGTGAGAAATGAAATCCCTATGTACCAAATAAAACAATAACCGCCTCGGACATTTGACCGCGGATAGAGACTATAAAAGCTAGTAGATCGATCTTGAGATAAGAGGTGGATGAGCTCTGAAAAACGTTTTCTCGGCCCTGCAAGCCTTGTTATTTTGGCCTAAGAAATTATTAAAAGCTCGATAACTGATCGGATGAATCAGTATAGTTTCTGATAATCCTTGCAAAGCAAACATCATACACGATCATTCACTACATGACAGACGCACGCCCTTCTAACTTTTTGTTTTGCCGTTGCGGTGTTCAACCAAACATCTTCAGTGTAAGAACTAGAGTCTTACCTTAAATGGCACCTTTGATCCGCTGAATAATGTTACTGTTTTCCTGAAGACAAGACGCTTTAGCTGGCAATGAACGTTAACTGATAGTTTTCGTGATGAAGCCTTCTGAATTGTGAAAATGAATGAACTGTAAATCGATCCTGCACTGATGTTTATGACATTACCAAACCACGCGATGTCATTTTCACCGATTTTATCTTAGTGGCATTCTTGGAATGTCTCACCATTGCACGATAGCTACAGCTTTGAACGTGTTGGCCCCAAGTCTGCCAAGTCGCCGTTCATGCAAGGGATGAGGACCTTGACATCTGCCCAGTGAGCAATGCAGGGAGTTCAGCTTTGAATGTCAGAAGGAATTATAGATAATCAAGAAGTCCATATAACGTGCCGTGACAATCGTGAGAGTGCTGAAAACGTCATCAAGCATGGGCGGTTACGTACGAGGCAAGTCAACGGCACTTTGTTGGTATCAGCGACACGATAGCAGTACGTACGTTCAACGGACATCAGCAAAGCCGCTAATTTAAAAACTTGCAGTGTTAAACTGGTCCAAATCTAAATCATGAAAGCAGCTCTCGTCTTTTTCTATAGTGATAACACACTGCTAGTGAGAAAGCAGTCGCAGTGTATTTTACGAACTTCGTTCGAGCAAGGAAAAGAGGTTGAAGTGAAATGTGGAGGATGTCCATATGTTGCCTTAATCCTACGGACTTCAGGTAAGTTGACTGGAAATACTATTTACCCGTAAATGGCCATATATATAACATACTTTTATATTAGTCTATCAACATTTAGGTTTTTTTTTTCATATGAAAAACAGTTGTTTCAGTGTTACATGAAATGTATTGATATCACGTATCAGTATATACGTCCCGAGATTTACAGTAAAATTTCACCAGTTCAGATCATCGCTCGAGATCGATTTCAACAAAACAAACCAGAAGAAGAAGCCGCGGTACCGGCACCCGTGTACACTGAGTACAGTACCTGCCTTCGCTCAAATGAGGTCTCGAGTACTTGTAGACCAAAAGCCACCGAAACTTCTTTTCACCGCTTTCCCGCGCCGCTTTGCTAGCGGAGTCTAACCAGGAATTGTATCTCCGAATCACATTTTTTCCATGAAAACTTATATTTTCGTGTACAGATTACCACAGGATCTCTCCAGAAAAGTGATAAATACATTCGAAGTTTGGTCGCATCGCATATCTGCAACGCATCGCCCACGTTTTCAAAGCTAGTTATCAGAACCCTCTCCCACGCTGTTACATAACATTTGCACCTAACATATAACGCGACCAAGCACATGGTTTAAAATGGCGGCGAATATATTAAAACAAGAATAAACGATATCAAGCCCAAGGCGTCCTTGATATTTTCCTCGTCGTCGTAAAAAAGTCAAAACGTGAGTTACTACTACAATACAAGTTCTCTTTTTAACATAATTAAGTTGCACAACCGGATATGTAGGCTTTTCGCGTGTCAAAAGATTCACTGAACCGCGAAGACCTTTGAACTCAAAGTTGGTTACATTGTAATGGTTATTGTGAGAACTGCGAGATCTCGCAGTTAACTTTGAAACCCGCTGAATTGTATGGTTATTGGACCTTACTAACAGTTATATAAGAAAATGGTTACTGCAATTACCTAGTATTAAAACAACATGCAAACAGTGCGTGATCATGAGAGCTCGCTGATATTGTCAGATAAACATTACTTTTATAAAACAAACTAGCCAGTTATGTAGTAAATTCTCTAAGGCTGCGAACAGTTACAATACTGTTTTTCATGAAGTCACTTTGTTCTAGTATAGGTAAAAGCTCCGTAAATTATTTGCAATGTTTGTTTGAGTACGTACAATTATAAATGCATTTCCAGAGTCCAATTTGAAAATTTTCAGGGGAAGCTAATTAAGCATGCCCCCAGACACCCTTACTTGGTCCAGGTTTGGTCCTTGCACCGTTTCTCAAAAGCTCCGGAAACTTTTCGCGCCCGTAAAGCCATTGCAAAATCTCGAACCTTGCGATTACAGAGCTGTTTTATTCACATATTCTAAAGATGAAGGGAGGTTCCCTTCATACAAGAATTTCCAGGCGTATACACTTCTCCGTTTTTAGGACTGATCTGAAAATGGCTTTACGGGCCTAAGAACTTTCCGGGACTTTCAAGAAACTGGCCCCTGCGGTTTATGGCGGTGCTTGCTTAATGAGACCCTTGCAAAGTCCTTTGTTTTCTTAGATACATCATCAATGAAGGTTGCATGGTTTAATGACATTGTCTCAAAACGTTGACACTCTGATATCAAGAATTTCCCTCAACTTAAAGTCTGTGTCCATGAACAGAAAAGATTTTTTGCTAGACTAGATTAACGGTCTTGAATTCGTTTCAGTTTTTGCAGTAAAAAAAAAAAACGCATTGCTAAATAATCTTTGGTTGCTTATAACGTTACATTCATATTCTTCTATTATGCATGTTAAGCTTATGTTTTGCGTCCAAATTTTTTCTGATACGAAACAAATGGTTCAAAAATGCACACTTACGTTGACGTGAGGGCTAGGGGCAATTCAGTACACTACAAAAGATAGCGCATATTTAAATATCTGAGTAATTATTGTGTATGTGTTATAATGCCTCAAGTATATAACATTATTCATCATATCATGTACTTGTATTTACATTCTTGTACGATTTAATTTAAGGCTGCTGTCCCTAAGTAGTAATAAAATCAATTTAATTGCTATTTGATAGAAAATGAAAAATCCTTGGACCTTGCTCTGAGAAAGGGGCTACAAATGCTGGAGCATTTTTCAAAGGAAGAGAAAGGTGAGCTTACAATGATTATCATACAGCTAGAATGTACAAAGTGCTCAACCACCCCCCCCCCCTCCCTCCCCATTCCAAAATTGTTAACCCCTTCTCCCCTCCGGAAATTCCGGGTTCTTTTTAGATCCTTTCAAATTCCCGTTTGACTGCTTAAAGCTAATCCACCGAACGGGGTATACCCCTTTAAAAATGACTGGGTGCCCCTTAAAGGGACCAGAAGGGCCATATGTCCCAAATTCATTTCCAGCCTTAAAGGAGCTCAGTCACACCTTGTGCAGATTGAAAAGTTTAGCCTCAATTTTTCAAATTTGCCATTTGCAATCCGTGTCCATCTTATCCATCCTTAGCATCCTTGTTCCTTTACCATGTATCATTATCTCTTTGGTGTTTCCCTATCTTATTAAACTGCTACTCACAATACCGTGACTGAGCTCCGTTAAGAGGTAGCAATTTAGCAACCCTCTTCTTTTCAAATAAATAGAAATTTAATTTGTTTGTGTCACTAATACATTTTTCAGATTGATAACCCTGGATGATAACCCTAAAGTGGCCCTAAAAGTTGCAACAATCACCCCATCATTTTTGTGGGGATCTAACCCGGGAATGAAATGCACTAAATATTCAGAAATAAAAAAAAAAAAAATTCAATGTATTAATTACAATGTCAATAGGACCTGAATGGCAATCAAATGTTGTCAAAACTCTTTTGAGTTCCCTGCCAATCCCAAGCACAGAAGTCTCCTCTACAGAGAAATCAAGCAAAGGACGCAAGCGTAAAGCAGTGGACTACGGAAACAATGGTAATACTCATGATCATGAGGATTAAAAGTTTGAAATGTTTGTAAGGATTGGATAGTATTCTGCAAATTATCTTTTATATCACCTCTTTGACATGCTATAATCGGTAGGTAGCTTATCAATGTATATATACCGGTAATCAACACATTCCATATAAAAAGTATTGTAACGAGATCTTCAAGAGCCAGTATGGTGGTAAATGCAGTTGTGTTTTGTGCATTCACAGATGATTCTTCAAGTGACCATGATGATGACTTGGCTGTAAATCTGGAGTCTTGTTCAGAAGCAAAGTCACCTGAAAAATCAACTTCGAACAAAAAGAAGTCCACAACAAAGACAACTAAGGCTAAACCCACTGACTTAAAATTGTCAAATACTGTGACAAAAGATAAAAAGAAGAAAAGAAAGCTTACCATTCTTCCAGACACAAGCATTGATGATGAGGAAGCATCACTGATAGAGGTATTTGATGTTGGTCATAAATTAATTATTATTGTTTTTTGATACTGAGAAAATAATATAATTTCATGTTGATATGTGCATATTTTTATAGCTGATGGATGTTAAGTGTATTAATGTGGCTTATATATAAAAATTAACCAAAACAAATAATGTGGTTTTGATAAACAGTGAATGTTTTCCCTTTCTAAGATATATGTAATACTCACCACTTGCAATATAAAAACTTTGGAAGAGGTCAAGCAAGGCTGAATCATTTATATTTATTCAAAAGAATTTTGTTAATAAATGGCATTGAATATAGGAAAGGGTTTTTCGGTTAATTTTTTAAACTTTGGCTACTGGACAAAGCATTTTAAGTAATCAAACTAAATTTTTTATGCAGGAAAGAAATTCACACATTTACATGTAGGGCCTATAGCTGTTTACATGGAGATGGGGGAGCCCAGGTATGTGAGGTAACATGCCTTTCCATTCAATCTCTCATGATATGGTCACCCCGCCTATCATGTAAGGGTGATAAAATTAAAATAAGCGATTGTATGGACAGTTGGGTTTAACCCCCCCCCTAAGGGGGTCCGACCTGGTAGCTCAGTCGGCAGAGTAACGGTAGATCTAATCCGGAGGTCGTGGGTTCGATTTCCACCAAGGTCAAAAGATTTTTGTGGAGGTGCGGTGGCCTCATGGTTAGTGCGCTCGTCCCCGGGAAAGATCGGTCCGGGTTCGAGCCCTGGCCAGGGGACACTGTGTTGTGTTCTTAGGCAAGACACTTAACTCTCCCAGGAGTATAAATGGGTACCAGTGATTTGTTGGGGAAAACCTAACAAATTACGGGGGAGTGACCTGCGATGGACTAGCATCCCGTCCAGGGGGAGTAGAAATTCTCCTAGCCTCTTCATGCTATAGAAACCGGGATAAGCTCCGGCAGCTATAAGTCAGTACTGGCTCCAAGGCTTCACTTTTTTTTTTAAGTGGGTAATACCTCACCTACCTGGGGTCACCCACCTCCATGTAAACAGGCCCTTATAAATGGGGTTTGCATGCAGTTAACGTTTTTCAGTTAGAGGTTTCTCCAAGCAATATTTACAAATGATTTCTTACTAGTCCAATTTATATAGCTATAAACTCCATGCATGTGCAATCTCTTCACTCTCTTCATCATTTTTGCATAGACTGTACATGTGTAGTGCATCTTGTTTACCCCCTAAACTGTTGTGTAACCATTGTTTTAAATATCTCCTGGGTATTACAGTCGTCGAAGACAAATGTTCATGAATTTTTTTTTTTTGGGGGGGGGGGGTGGTAAACAAGATGCATTAATTAATGTAAAAATGGTAAATAAACCTTGTTCTTTAAACTTGTAATTATTATTATTGGTAATTTAGTTGGTAATTTAACCAACAAGTGTCAGACTATAACAAATGTAAATTACACACAGGCAGTTGACCTAACAAAGGATGCTCCACTGCTGAGTACATGGACTGCAGCCAGTGCTTCAAGCTCAAATACCAGAACAGAAAGTCAAGGTACTTGGTCAAGGAAACCCTGTCATGGCGTTTTCAAATTATTGTAGACAGTTAGACTTGATATTGATCACAGAGAGCTGGCTCTAGATAAATTGTTTGGAATTGCTTATATGTCAAGGATATATTGGTCTGCCGTTAAATTTACTGCGAATATCTACTGACAAACAGTAATTATTAGTCTGAAATGTCATCTGTCTCCTTCCCCAAGTAGATAGCTGACATTTCAGGCTAAGTAATTACTTGCTGCTCTTTAAGTCAGTATAAATTTTATTTGGTCGATGCTTTGAAATAATCATGTGTTCATGAGACATTTTTTGACTTTTGAGTGTTTATGTTAATAATGTTAAAAAACTGTCCAGCACACTGAGATGAATGCTGTATTTGTATTGCAATAAATTTACTAATAATCATGCTCATGAAGACATCAATTCCATGAATTAGTAAACAAAGTTGATAAAATGCATTGAAGCCTAATCTGTTTAAATTGCAGCTGCATCAAAAAACCAATCAGTCAAGGTGATGAAAAAAGCAAAACAGCCGCTGGTAGCTACTAAATCTCCTCCGCAAAAATCAGTCAGTAGCAAAAAAACAGACTGTAGCCACTAGATCTTCTCCACAAAAATCGGTCAAGGAGGCTCCAAAAGCAAGAAAGCAGCCGGTAGCCACTAGATCTTCTCCTCGGGGATCAGTCAAGGAGACTCAAAAAGCTAAGGAGCAGCTGGTAGCCATTAGATCTTCTCCGCGAAAATCAGTTAATAAAGTGACTTCAAAAGCAAGAAAGCAGCTGATAGCCACCAGATCTTCTCCACGTAAATCATTGAAAGAGACTCCAAAGGCAAAAAAGCAGCCAGTAGCCACTAGATATTCTCCGCAAAAATCGGTCAAGGAGACTCCAAAAGCAAGAAAGCAGCCGGTAGCCACTAGATCTTCTACACAAGAATCGGTCAAGGAGACTCCAAAAGCAAACAAGCAGCTGGTAGCCACTAGATCTTCTCCGAGAAAGCTGTTCTGTAGCTCTGAAAGTTCATCCAAAAACAGTGACAAAAGTAAAGGAGACAGTGCTCATGCTCGTGGATGGACAGAGAAACAACCTAAGTCAACTCTTCCTTGCCCCCGAAGTAGCTGTAAGGAAATGCGTAACGAACTAGCTGAGTTAAAAGAGCGATACGGGGAACTGGACGCAAAATATAGAAGATTACTAGCAAACAGACAGCAGGAGCTGGGTATGTTTACATTAGTTACTATGAAAAATGTATTTGAAAAGAATTTTGTTTCAGAAAAATAAGGATACCTCTATTAATCTACAGATGTTCAGGTTACTTCCCACCTTCCCTGGGTGTCCTTAATAAATTTTTTTTTTTACAACTAACTAATTACAATTTCAGCAATATTTTCCTTTTGGAACTGTCAGGAGGCGGTAAGGCATGAAACGATAGGGGGTTCTTGTATTGAATTTATCGGGTACATCATGTATCGGATTCCATCTGAAGACATGTTGTGCAAATGGGTGCCAAATCTGCATACCCTTATCACATACCCAATACTAGCTTAAGAATATCACGATGACTATCACAAACTGTTTTAAATTTATTTAAATAAATGTTAGTACAATTCTCAGGAAAAAAATCCAGTACTACTATAACGAGCTAAGGTCAGTATTTAATAGACTTGCATTGACAGAATCAAATGGGAGCGTCAATAGAAATGCTCCTGAAGATGTAGTTGCACCTGGAAGAGTATCACCAGAGGTAGCTGTAGAGAGAAAGGTAATTACATTTCTAATAACAACAAATTTCTGAATATTTCTCAGAAATGGTTAATACAGATTTTAGATACTGTTTTGCAGATGGTCGAGCTAATTGCAGAAAGTGGGGTTTTCCTTTACAAGGCCCAACTTGCCATGTGTAAGAGCAGTTGTAAATCAAGGAGCTCCCTGGCTTATCAGCTGCTCAGGGTCTTCTTCACCGATGAGCAGCTTATTTGTGGGAAACTTAGTAACCGGGGTGGCGGGGATGAGCTTTCCCTACTGGATCCCAACATTATAAATATTATAAAAGGTAAAATCATAATTTATAATATCAACATTCGTAGGTTTCTCTTGTGCACATAATAATTATATATTATTTCTTAAAGTTAGCTACGTACTGTAATAATATTAATTTAGTATAATCAATCAGGTGATTGTCAGAGAGAAAAAGGAAACAGACATGTACCGTGCGCAATTTTATTCTCTTGGGTTGCCGTGTAACATAAATGTTTATGCAATCAAACACCATTATAGGTACAGAAAAGTGGTAACCGTTACAGAAATGTGACTGAAATGCGGAGATTTTTCATATGGAGAAGTTTTCTTTATATACATTTTGTTGTTGTTGCTGCTGTTATTGTTGTAACCATTCTTGTAATAATCCCCCCTCCAGTCCTCCCCTTCATCCTTATGCTTTACAACAGTGAAGGTGGACTGATCAGTTATGCTTGGAAGT
>Ga0126343_10001126_pt1 | contig 11976 bp, 10 predicted proteins | sample Cyp2metagenome_FD_92531 | JGI IMG/M metagenome (GOLD analysis project Ga0126343, IMG submission 92531) | Coral microbial communities from Lord Howe Island, Old Settlement Bay, Australia - Cyphastrea 2 metagenome | ecosystem: Host-associated > Invertebrates > Cnidaria > Coral ... | reverse complement strand
TTTTTATAGGGGGGTTTTTTTAAAAAATGAAAATTTTTTTTTTTTTTTCCCTAATTTTATAGTTTTTCCCCCCCCCCCTCCCAAATAAATTTTTTTTTAAAAACCCCCCCCCCCCCCCCTCAAGAAGATCTTTGCCTAGAAAGGGCAAGGTAATTTAAATTTTATACTAAGGAAGGTCAAATTTTTTCTTCTCTTAGGAAGAAAATCTCCTTCTTGTAAGAAAGGTATTATTATTAAAATAAAATTTGAGCTATCTAAAACCTTTAAATTTGCAATTTAATGTTCTAAATAAACTAAAGAAGCGAAAATAAAAATTCTCTACAACCACAATATAGTATTTTTTCTAAACTATATTTTCTTTTCCAAGCATTGTGTTATTTAACATACACCGACGAATGATGTTCATTTTCTTCAAAATACACCTTAATTAAATAAGTAAAAACGAAAGTTTGAAGACTTATAATTCCTATCTCAAAAAGAAAAAATCCAATTTGAGAAACCCCCCCCCATCAGATAGCATTTAAGGAAAGACTGAGAAACCTTCTACAAAAAATAAATGAAATCCCTCTTATAATCAAATGTCCCACTCAAATATTCACTCAAAGTCGAGCAGTAAGTGTAACTGGTCGAAAAACGTGAGTAAGAATTTCAATATGAGAAAGAAGAAGAGATAGAATGGGAAATTTCATTTCTCCAACTACAAAAAGGGTAACCTTTTCTTTTCCGGCCTTAAATAGAGGAAGATAGGTAAAAGATCAAAGAAAGAAAGCCATCAAAAATAAAGAAAAGGAAATCTTATAGATGAAATTTTGAGGTAAAACTACTAAAAGTCCTCCTAAATTTGTAAAAACAATTGCAAAAAAAAGAAAGGAAATAAGGGGGGCAAATCTGAAGTTTTTAGTTTCTAATCTAAGAATTCTTCTTATTACCGTTTCTCAAGCTAAGGAAATAAGAGAGAGTGAGGAGTAAAACTTTTTTAAATTCTCCTCAAATAAAATTCCAGAAAGAAGAAAGAACCAAAAAAAATTTTTAAACATTAACAACCCACTGAGAAAATAACTTTATCTTTGAGTTCGAAGTTCAATATTTTTTTTTTAAAATAAGCTATTAACTTAATTCCCACTTAAAGGGAAATAATTAGAAAGTCTTTTCTTCTTAGAGCAAATAAGATATTTTTGATTTTTTTAAAATATCTTCCTAAATTTTTTTTTTTTATTATTTTTTTCTTTTAGGAGGAAGATAGAGGGCGAAGAAAGCTATCATAAAATTAGGCTTTCTCTTTTTCTTAGACTTACAAAATCTACATTTTCTCTTAAGTTTATAAACTAAAAAGCCAAGAAATCAGTTAAGTAAAGCTAACAAATTTGGAATTTGTCAATATAAATCTCTTGAAAACTCAAATAAATGATTATTTTTTCTCTTACAAACTTTTTTTTTTATCTATTATTTTTTTTTATTGTTATTACAACAATTGTTACAATTCCACAATTTCGTTTCTTAAACTCATCACTCCACTCTGGGGTTTTAGAAAAGATAAGAGCTTTTGAGTGTGGTTTTAATATAATAAACAAAAATTATCAAGGTTTTTCAGTTACTTTTTTAAAAGTAGCCATTCTTTTTCTTTTAGTAGACTTAGAAATTGCTCTTCTAATTCCCCTATTTAGTAAAAGGGGGCTTTTATTGAAAATGTCTGGGCCTCTAGTGTCCACTTTAGGGTTAATTTCCTTCTTTTTAATTTTCCTGCTTCTAGTAGAGAAGAAAAGAGGAGGATTAAATTGGAAAGAGGCTAGTTAACATTAGAATAAAAAATAATGTTTAACAATTTTATTTTTCTTAATTTTTCTTTAATTATTGTGGGAAACTTTTTTTATAAAAATACTTTAATAGTTTTGCTTTTGTTCCTGGAAATTTTAGTCTTAACTTATGTTTTTTTAATTTTGGAGAAAGGGAACAGTATTTTATTTATTTTTAATAATTCAATTATTTTTATGGTCTTCGGAGTAATTGCTGCAACTTTGGGGTTAACTCTCTTGAGATTAAACTTTAAAACAGAAAGAAAAGAAAAAATGACAAGGAGTCTCTTATAAAAATTTAATTATGATTATAAAGAAGTTAAATAATTTAAATCTTTTACGAAAGTGCAATCCTCTTTTAAAAATTTTAAATGGAGTAATTGTCGACCTGCCAACTCCTCTGAACATTTCTAACTTTTGAAATTTTGGTAGATGTTTGGGAGCCTGTCTAGCATTACAGCTAGTAAGGGGGATTTTTTTAGCCAGGCACTATAACTCCTCCCCCACCTTTTCTTTTGACTCTGTGAACCACATTATACAGGAGGTGGGATTTGGCTGAGCTTTTCGAATTTCTCATCTTAATGGTGCATCCTTTTTCTTTATATTTCTTTTCCTTCACATCTCACGAGGATTGTATTATAAGTCTTTTAAATATTTAGAGACTTGAAATGTCGGAGTGGTTATTTTTTTACTTTCAATGGCTACGGCTTTCTTAGGTTATGTTCTTCCTTGGGGGCAAATAAGTTTTTGGGGGGCCACAGTGATCACTAACCTAGTCTCAGCCATTCCTTTTATAGGAAAAAATGTAGTAACTTGACTTTGGGGGGGATTCAGTGTAAGCGCACCTACTCTGTCTCGATTTTTTATAATACATTTTTGCCTTCCTTTTGTCATTTCAGCTTTAGTGATGGTTCACATCTTTTTCTTACATAAAACAGGAAGGCAAAATCCTACTAACCTCTCAAGGAAGTATAATTTAATTTCTTTTCATTGATTTTTTACTTCTAAGGACTTAGCTTTTATCTTTGTTTGGGTAATTCTTTTTGAATTGTTGATTTTTTTAAATCCCTTTCTTCTAGGTGATCCAGAAAATTTTATTTTAGCTAACCCGATAAGAACCCCGGCTCACATCGTTCCTGAATGATACTTTCTTTTTGCCTATGCTATCCTCCGTTCCATTCCTGATAAATTGGGGGGGGTTTTAGTCCTTATGGCTTCAGTTTTAATTCTCTTCCTCCCCTCATTTTTTTCCCTGACAAAAGGAAAGGAGAAAAAAGGTCGCATATTTTCTTACACTGAACAACTTTTAAATTTTTCCTTTTTGGGAATTTTTTGTATTCTTACTTGAATTGGGGGGGAGGTCGTTGAAGACCCATACATTATTTTGGGTCAAATTTTCTTAATTCTTTTCTTTTTCTCTTTTTTCTCCTTCCTATATTAAAAAAATATTAGAATAAGCAAAATTACATAGAGTTTCTTTTAGTTTATTAAAAACATTTTATTTTGGTTAAGAAGAAATTAAAGAAATTACTTGACTCTAAACAGCCTTTTCATCTTCAGACTTTTTTCCAAATCTTAGGTTTGATTTAATAAAATATATAATAGCTGAAGGAAGGAAAAGCATTAAAAAAATGATTAAAAGATTAATTTTTCTTCTTTCTGTCTTGCTTAGGGTCGCTTTCGTCACTCTATGGGAGCGAAAAATTCTCAGTTATGCCCAATCCCGAAAAGGACCTAATTTAGTAGGTTTATTAGGAGTTTTACAACCTTTTAGTGATGGGCTCAAGCTTCTTACCAAAGAAAAAAGATTTTGGGGGGGGAACTCCCTTCTTTTATCTTTATCTCCCCTTTTTTTTTTTTTAATTAACTTAATAGCTTGAACCTCTCTTCCTCTAAGAGGCTTAAGGATAAGGAGCAGTCTTCTTTGTTTACTTGTTTTAAGATCTCTAGGAGGTCTTATTATTTTTCTTTCAGGGTGGAATGGGGGGAGGAGTTACTCTTTCATAGGAGGTGTTCGAGCGTCGGCTCAAATAATCTCTTACGAAGTTGTAATGTCTTTTTTTTTTTTAGCAGGATTAAGCATATTTTTTAGGTTTTCCTTTTCTAACACTTCTCCTTCTTTTTTTTTTTCAGAATACGGAGCGGCTGGCTTCTTTTTCCTGCCTTGTTGGATTTTAATTTTACTGGCAGAAACAAATCGGGCTCCTTTTGACTTAACTGAAGGAGAATCAGAGCTGGTGAGAGGATTTAACACCGAATACTCTTCATTTCCTTTTACCCTTCTATTTTTAGGAGAATATTCTTTTATTATTCTATTTTCCTTTTTTACTTCTTTTCTTTTTTTTGGGAGTTTTCTGGGGGGGGGTATTTTTGTTTTTTTTGTACTTTGATTACGAAGATGTTTCCCTCGAAAGCGTTACGATTATTTAATAAACATAATCTGACTTGACATTTTTCCTATGGTTCTTCTTATAATGTCAATACAATTTTCTTTAATCTTCCTTTAGCTGAAAGGAAGAAAACTAATGTTTATTTCTTGAAAATCGTTTTCCTGGTTAACCATAATAGGAGTGGTTTTTTTTTGATTTTTTTTTACCCTGGAAAGTCCTCTTATTTTTTGATTTTTTTTGGAAGTGGGAGTCTGAGGAACTTTTTTCTTTTTTTTGGTGGGGGAGGAGGAAGAGAAGTCAAAAACTTCAATAAGATTTTTTATTATTCAAGGGTTATCTTCCTTATTTTGAATTACTCTTCTTTCCTTAAAAAATGGTTTAAGGGAGATAATCATTCCCCTTATTATCTTTATAAAAATAGGTTTAATTCCCGGACATTTTTGGGCTTGGAAGATTTATGAAAGAGGGAATCCTTATTTAATTTTAATTATTTCATTCTTTCAAAAAATTCTTCCTTTGGGAATGATTTTTTTTTGCTTGAGGGGGGGGGATTTGACTTGTTCTTCGCTAAAAATCTTAATTGTTTTAAATATAATTAGCTCATGCTATTTCTTAAAAAAAGAAATAAATTTAAATTTATTTCTTCTTATTTCAAGAATGGTGCATTTCAATAATATAATTTTTTTGCTAATAAGTGAAAAAGTCTTAGAAACAGTATTTTATTTTTTTTCTTACTCTCTTTTGCTTTTTTTTGCTCTATTGTTCTCCTTAAGGTACCATAAATCATTGATTTCTTTGGATAGGGGAGGCCCTAGGAGGGGGGAAAGTGCTTGAATGCTGGGAGCTCTTTCCATTGCAGGTTTCCCCCCCAGTTTAATATTTTTTATTAAAATTATCATGTTAGTTAACCTAGGAAACGTGATTCAATCTTTTTTTTTTTTGTTTTTTGCAGTTTTACTATTTTTTTACCTTTTAATTATGGTGTCTTCTTTTGTTCAATTTGTCCACTTATCTAGAACCTTATATGGCGGGGTTGGTTTTTCTTTAGAAGAAAGAAAGAAGAATTTTGCAAATCCCTCCATTTTTTTTTGTTTTCTTTTTCCTTTATTATTTTTTTGCTTGTAAGATTCTCTCTCCTAGTATTAGAGAAAAAAAAAATTCTTTTAACACCTTTGGGTCTTTCTTACTATTAAAAATTAGGAAGTACAAGTAAAATCTTCACAATTAATGATGGGGGGTTATTTTCAGGAAACGAAGGATGTGCCAGCAGTTGCGGTGAAACTACCTCTCTATTCTTTTCTGTATTTGAAAACTTGTTTGTTTTTTTTGACTTGAAAAGTTTAAATTTTCCACCTTAGGTTGTAAACAAAAATTTCATTAGATAAGAAAGTATTCAACCTTCAATATTCGAATGTTAAAGAAAATTCTTGGCGGCCTCTAAAAATAATTTAAAGGGACTTGCCTTATAAATGACAATGCACGCAATAAACCTAGATTATAGCTACTATATTATTGTTCAATTCTACTTTTAAGGAAAGTTATTTATTTTTTAAAAAAAAAAAGACAAATCAATGTGGTGCTTTTGTTTGGGGAGGGGGGAGTCACAATTAGGGTAATTTTTAAGTTTTTAAAAAAGCAATAAGAAAAGGATTTAATAGTAGCTAGGAGAAAGAAAGTGAACTAAAAGATAGAGGTGCACATACCGCCCAACAACTCTTTAGAGTAAGTTGCCACATGGTTGTAAAATGGAAATGTTTTGCATTTTTAAAAATATGTAAAAAATTGACTTCTGAAAACCATTTTTCTTCGAAAGATTAAAAATCTTTTACTTTAAAATCTTATAAGATAAGAAGTCTTTATTATTGTTTACAAATTTTAACACTCCACTTTTTAAAAAAAAAATCTATGGAAAATTTGAGCTGAAGAGATTGGCAGAAAGTGCATTCGATTTGAGCTCGAAAAATAGTTTTTTACTATCTCTTTTTTGGAGACAATAAATGGTTAAGTTCATTATCTTTATTTGAGCCACTAGAGTTTTTTATAGCATCTTTCCTGGTTCAAATCCCTTAAATATTATTTTCAGAATTATTTTTATCTCTTCTGTCCTATTTCTTCTGTTTGCCTATAAAGGAGGAAGATCCATAGGATTTCTTTGAGTTCTAGTCTATATAGGAGGAATACTTATTGTTTTTCTATATCTTATTTTTTTAACTTTAATGGAAAGAGAGTTAATAAGGTTAGATAAATGGGAGAAAAGGGAAAAATTAAAAAAAAATTCTTTTTTTTTCCAAGTTTTAATGGCAGTAATAATAATTTCTTTCTTTTTTAAATTGAATTTTTCTGGGGGGGGGGGAAGAAAGAGAAATAAGTGAATAAGGAGAATTACTTCCCCAGGAACAGAAACTCAAGAATTTTACAGACTATTTATGTCAATTTCTTGTAAGTCTGTTTTTAGAATTTTACTTTTAGTAATTAGGCTCAGCCTGTTTTTATATTTAGGAATTTTAAATAAAAAAATAATGCAATCAAAAGTTTCTTTTTTTTTTCATTTTATTATAAAAAATTATATAAAATTTCCAATTTTAAGATCTCTAGGAGGAATGAAATATTTCTCTTTTTCTTAAGAGAAAAATGTTAAAAAATTAATTATTCAACTGAATTATCGCAAAAAAAGATTGATATAATTTTAATTTCTTTTTTAAGGTGGCCCTAAGGGATAAATGACTTCTAATCAAAATAGTGCGTATTAGCAGTACCTTTTTAACAAAAAAATTTCCATTTTAAAGTTAGAATTGAATTTTAAAAAGTTCAGATTGTTGATCATGGAGTTTTTTGTTTAATATGTTTATTGGGTTTTGAAGGGGAGTGTTTTTTTCTATTATAATAATAGTAGAAACTATAAAAAAAAGGACAAAAATTATTGGGTTTTGAAGGGGAGTGTTTTTTTCTATTATAATAATAGTAGAAACTATAAATTTTAACCAGGATTCTTGAGATTTATCATTAAAACAACCTTTAATTTTTTTATCAATTACTTTACTTCCTTCCACTTTGTTAGCCTTTAACCAAAAATCTTTCTTTAAATACAAAGAAAAAAGATCTCTTATTTTTTTTTGTTTTTTCTTACTAACTTATGTTTTTTTAGTAGATTCCTTGTGAATATTTTTTATTTTTTTTGAGCTCTCGGTCATTCCTATTTTGCTTATAATTTCATCTCAAGGAGGTTCTAAGAATCGTTTGGAGGCAAGGAAATTTCTTTTTATTTTCACGAGAGGGAGTTCTTTAATTCTTCTCTTTTTTCTCCTGTGAAGAGAAAGAAGGAAATCGTGGGAAACTTTAGGTTGACTTTCTTATCCTTTTGAAAAGAGAAATTCAAGATTTAGTTTTTTATTTTCTATATTAGTCTTGTTAACATTTTTTGTGAAAATGCCTTCCTTATTTTTACATATATGGTTGCCTAAGGCTCATGTAGAAGCTCCTGTTTTTGGTTCCATAATCCTAGCTAGGGTTATGTTAAAAATGGGGGGGTATGGTATTCTCTTGTTTAGGCCTTTATTAGACTATTTTTTTTCCTCATTTTTTACTCCCTTTGCTTTTTTTCTTTTTTCAGCTTATTCAGCTTTGGTGTGCTTTAATCAAAAAGACTTAAAAATTTTAATTGCTTATTCTAGGGTTAATCACATAGCCTTAGTCCTATTAGCAGCTATAGTTGGTTGGAGATTTGGGGTAGTGGGAGGAGTTTTCCTTATATTAGGACATGGGGTAGTGTCTTCCATTCTTTTTTTTTTGAGAAGAGTTTCTTATAATAGAACTTCTAGACGATCTCTTCTTATTCTTTCTAGGAGAAGAAAAGATTACTTCATTATTTCAATATGAGTATTTTTTACTTTTATTAACATGGGCTTCCCCCCCTTTGTCAACTTTTTGGGGGAGGTTTATATTATAAAAATGATAACATTTAGGCCATATTTCTTTTTCATAGGATTTCTTAATTTTTTTTTAGTGGGACTTTATGGAGTTTTGATGGTTTCAAGTATCACTCAAAGAAAGATGCAAAAATATTCCTTAAAAAATAGGGGGGGGGGGGTTGAGGGAATTCTCAGTTTTAATAGTCGTGTCAACTCATCTTTACTGTTTTAGACTTATTAACTTACTTAAAATTCACATTTATGTTTAAAAATTCTTACTCTTTTTTTCGATGATTTTCGTCTACTAATCATAAAGACATTGGAACTATGTATTTTGTTTTTGGTATTTTTGCTGGAACCTTAGGAGGTCTTATAAGAGTAATCATTCGGACCGAACTTCGAATGTCTGGGCCTGCGATCATTTCAGAAAATTCTTACAACGTATTAATTACAGCTCATGGGTTAATTATAATTTTTTTTTTTGTAATGCCAGTTTTGATGGGGGGTTTCGGGAATTGATTATTGCCTTTAATGTTAGGGTGTGCAGATATGGCTTTTCCCCGGTTAAATAATCTTTCTTTTTGACTTCTGCCTCCTAGTCTTTTTTTGCTTCTGCTTAGAAGGTTAATTGAATCGGGAGTGGGAGCGGGTTGAACTATTTACCCCCCAATGTCAAGATTAATCGGACAGCCTGGAATAAGGGTAGATTTGGCTATTTTTAGACTTCATTTGAGGGGAGTTTCCTCCATTGGAGGATCAATTAATTTTTTATGCACCATCTCCAACCTACGAACTCCTCAGATGAGTTGAGAAAACATACCCTTATTTGTTTGGGGGGTTTTTTTTACGGCTATCTTGCTAGTAGTGTCTTTACCAGTTTTTGCAGGAGGTATTACGATACTACTTACAGACCGTAATTTCAACACTTCTTTTTTTGATCCTTCGGGGGGGGGGGATCCGATTCTTTTTGCTCATTTATTTTGATTCTTTGGTCATCCTGAGGTGTATATTCTTATCCTTCCTGGATTTGGATTAGTTTCTCAAGCAATTTATGGAAGATTGGGTAAAGAGCCTTTTGGATATGTAGGAATAGTATATGCATTGGCCAGAATTGGAATTTTGGGATTCTTGGTATGAGCCCATCATATGTTCACCATGGGTATAGATATTGACACTCGTTCTTATTTCACTAGGGTAACGATGCTTATTGCAGTTCCTACGGGTGTGAAAATTTTTAGTTGAGTAAGGACTATTCAAGGTTCCAAAAAGCTAAGAAACAGAGATCTTTCTCTTATTTGAGTAAAAGGTTTTCTTTTTTTATTCACAATCGGTGGGCTAACTGGAATTATTTTAGCCAACTCTAGGGTAGATATGGCTTTACATGACACTTATTACGTAGTTGCACATTTCCACTACGTACTTAGAATAGGAGCCGTATTTACCATTTTCTTGGGTTTTATTCATTACTTCCCCCTTATGACTGGGGGCATTTTAAATGAAGCTTTGGGCAAGCTTCATTTTCTCACTCTTTTTTTAGGAGTTAATCTTACGTTTTTTCCACAACACTTTTTGGGACTTGCCGGAATGCCTCGTCGTTATTACGATTTTTCGGGATCATACTGGATATGACATGAAATTTCTAGACTTGGGTCTTATTTATCCTTCTTTTCTCTTATCTTCTTTTTTATAATATTAAGAAATTCTTTTTTGGAAAAAAAGTCCTCTTTTTCTAACTCTAAATTCTTGGGGAGAAGAGAGTTTAATTTAAATATACCTGGTCCTTTTCATACTATAAATGAGCCTTTCTTTACTTTCGTTTTTAAAACTCATTAGGATTATTATCTTTTAGATTTTCTATTGAGTTAGTTTAAGAAAAACATTACTCTGAAGAAGTAAAAATTTAATCTCAATGCAGCTTTTTTAATTAACTAGTTTATTAATTTGAGATCGTTAGTTTATAGTTAAAAATATTAAATTTCAAATTTAATGAATGAGACGATCTGAATTAATGTTTAAAAAAATTATTTCTATAGAAATGCTCACTACTTTTTTTTCTTTAAGACTTTTTTTTTTGTTTTGTTTTAGGGGAGCCTTTCTTGGGGGGGAGGTAAACAGATCTTGCTTAGGACTAAATAAAAAAAGAGAAAGTTGATCCTTCCTTTCTTCTAACATGGAAATTATAAATGAATTAAAAGAGTTCCACGATGCTTATCTCACTAGTATTATCTTGGGTATTGGCACTTTAACAGTTTTCATTATCTCCTTTCTTTATTTAACAAAAGAAACTTCCCTTACAATAAATTCTAGTTTTTTAGTGGAGTTAAGTTGAATCTTAGTTCCTATGTCTATTCTTTTAATTATCGGGTTCCCTTCTATTGAATTTATATATAAAATAGATGAGGGGGAAGGTGTAGAGGCTTTTACCTTTAAGAGAACTGGTTTTCAGTGGTTTTGGTCTTATGAAACTTCTTCTAATTTCTTTGATTCATATATAGGAAGAGATATGGATCTAGACACTTTTCCATACCTAAGTTCTTGTAGAAAAATTCTTCTACCCACTTTCACCCCCATTCAAAATGTAGTTTCATCTGGAGATGTCATGCACAGATGAGCACTCCCCCCTATCATAATGAAAATCGACGCTATTCCAGGACGGATGAATACTATTTCTTTTTCCATTCCTTCTCTTGAAAGCTCTATTTTATATGGTCAATGCTCCGAATTATGTGGGGTAAACCATAGATTCATACCCATTGTAGTAGAAGCTTTTAACTTGTCGTAAGAATTTTATTTTATAATAAAATATTAAGTTGTCATCTTAAAGAAACCTGCTAGATTCTATGATTTCTATGAATTTTGAACTTCACCCCTTTCATATCGTGGAGGAAAGTCCCTGGCCAGTAATTATGTCCTTAGTGGCCTTTAACACTTTAATTAACTTAGTTTTTTTTGCTTGGAAAATGCAGGGAGTGGTTTTTTTTTTTTTTAATTTGATTTTGGGGGGACTAATTCTTTCTATTTGGGGAGGGGATGTGACCAAAGAAAGTTCTTTAATAGGTTTTCACACCCATGAAATTGAATCCTCTCTTAAATGATCTATAGGATGATTTATTTTGAGAGAAATTTTTTTTTTTGTTTCTTTTTTTTGGGCATTTTTCACCTTAAGACTAAGATCGACCATTGAATTAGGAGAAAGATGACCCCCCTTTCTCATAGAGCCTACGAATCCTTTCTCTATTCCTCTTCTCAATACCTTAATTCTTCTTAGGTCTGGAGTAAGGCTTACTTGAGCTCATCATTCTATTATTGAAGGGGACTATTTAAAAGGAACTGTAGGGTTAGGAATAACCATCTTATTAGGATTCTACTTCACTCTCCTTCAAGTTATGGAATATTTTGAAAGAAGTTTCAGGTTTAATGACTCTCTTTACGGAAGGGTTTTTTTTCTTTCCACTGGATTTCACGGAGCTCATGTGGCAATTGGAACCTCTTTACTCATTTTATGTTTTTTACGATTAGTTTTAAATCAACACTTCAGAAATCATCATATGGGATTGGAGGCCAGAAGATGGTATTGGCATTTTGTAGATGTGGTTTGACTTTTTTTATTTACTTTTATTTATTGGTGGGGAAGGTAATCATAGTCAAAAAAGATTTACATTTCTCTCTTATTAGTTTAATAAAAAAAAATATTACACTGTAAATGTAAAGATATCATAAGAGAAATAAATAATGCTCTTTAATGCTACTAGGTAACTTTTTTTCCCTATCAAAGAAATATTTTAAGTTAATAAAATAATTAAAGAGAAAAGGGGTGAAAGTGGGTAGAAGAATTTTCCTTATCTCACATGCTTGTGAGATAGATAGATATAGATAGGGATAGGG